>OHAO01000632.1_pt1 | contig 25801 bp, 25 predicted proteins | sample 1577151 | NCBI WGS metagenome assembly OHAO01 (sample SAMEA3541585, study PRJEB24748) | human gut metagenome | biome: human gut; feature: human-associated habitat; material: faeces | place: China | collected 2012 | reverse complement strand
AGGTCTTTCGCCGGACGGAACGCATCCGGCAGGCGGCGCTGAAGAAGATCAAGCCGGCGGCACACACGGAGAAAAGGGGCGGCCGGGAAGGGCCCAAGGAGAAGCTGATTTACGGCCGTATGGTGAAAAAATTTCCCGCCATCGCCATGAACGACATCACCCTGGACTCCGAAATGGTGACCATTGAAGGAGATGTATTCGCCACCGACCATCTGGAAATGAAGAAGCGAGGCGCGTGGATCGTCCGCTTTGACATCACGGATCAGACCAATTCCATCCGGGTGGCCAAATTTTTGGTCGGAGACGAAGGCAAGGAGCTGGCCGGGGCCATCCGGGAGGGGCAGCGCCTTGTGGTCCAGGGCCGGGTCAGCCCCTACCAGGGGGAGCTGCAGATCGAACCCACCGGCATCGCGGAGGGGACGCGGACCGTCCGCCAGGACAAGGCGGAAGGGGAGAAGCGGGTGGAGCTCCACCTGCACACCCGCATGTCGGTGATGGATGCCACCACCGACATCAAGGAGGTCATTAAGCGGGCGGCGGCCTGGGGGCATCCGGCCATCGCCATCACGGACCACGGCGTCTGCCATGATTTCCCCACCGCCTATTCCGCCGCCAAAAAGGCTGGCATCAAGATGATTTTCGGGGTGGAGGCCTACTTCCAGAACGACGTGGACGACATGCCCACGGTGCGGGGGACGATGGATGTTCCCTTTTCCGGGGAATACGTCTGCTTTGATTTAGAGACCACCGGCCTGGACGCCCAGCGGGACGTGATTACGGAGATCGGCGCGGTGGTGCTGAAGAACGGCCAGGTCACCGACGAGATCTTTTCCACCTTTGTGGACCCGGAACGGCCCATGAATCCCGAGATTATCCGTCTGACCGGCATTACCGACGAGATGGTCAAGGGCGCGCCCAAGCAGGCGGAGGCCATCCGGCAGTTTCTGGCCTTTGTCAACGGGCGGCCTCTGGCGGCCCACAATGCCGGCTTTGACATGGGGTTTCTTTCGGAGGGCTGCCGCCGCTGCGGTATCCCCTTCGAGGCGACGGCGGTGGATACTCTGCCGCTGGCCCAGGCCCTTCTGCCCCACCTGTCCAAGCACAAGCTGGACGTCGTGGCCGACCACTTGGGCCTGCCCGCCTTCCACCACCACCGGGCCACCGACGACGCCTCTACCGTGGCCTATATGCTGGTGCCCTTCTTTAAAAGGCTGGAGGAGGAACACGATATCCACTCCCTGGGGCCCATCAACCGCTGGGTCGCCGGACAGAACCAGGCCCGGAAGGGCAAACGCCGGGCCCGGCATCTCATCGTCCTGGCCCGCAACCAGACCGGCCTGCGCAATCTCTATAAGCTGGTCTCCAAGGCTCATCTGGAGCACTTCCAGCGCAAGCAGTATCCGGTGATGCCCAAAAGCCTCATTGATGAGAACCGGGAGGGGCTGCTGATGGGCTCGGCCTGTGAGGCGGGCGAGCTGTTCCAGGCAGTGGTGCGGCACAGCTCCTGGGCGGAGCTCAAGCGCATCGCCTCCTGGTACGACTATCTGGAAATTCAGCCTCTGAGCAACAACGCCTATATGCTCCGGCCCGACAAGAACGGCAAGACCATTGCACGTGATAGGGAGGAGCTGCGGAATTTCAACCGCGCCGTCGTGGAGCTGGCCCATGAACTGGGCAAACCCGTGGTGGCCACCGGCGACGTCCACTTCCTGGACCCGGAGGACGAGATCTACCGCCATGTGCTGCTGGCCACCAAGGGCTTTGAGGACGCCGACGCGCCCAATCCGCTTTACTTCCGCACCACCGACGAGATGCTGGAGGAATTCTCCTATCTGGGCGCTGAGACCGCCCGGGAGGTGGTCATCGACAATCCCCAACTCATCGCCGCCTGGTGCGGAGATCTGAACCCGCTGCCCAACGGTCTGTTCGCCCCCAAGCTGGAGGATTCCGAGGGGGAGCTGAAGCGGCTGGTGTGGGGAAAGGCCAAGCGCCTTTACGGGGAGGAGCCGCCCCAGATCGTAGTGGATCGCATCAACGCCGAGCTGGGAGATATCCTGATGCGGCATTATGACGTGATTTACATGTCGGCCCAGAAGCTGGTGCAGGACTCCCTGGACCATGGCTATCTGGTGGGCTCCCGGGGCTCGGTGGGGTCCTCTATCGTGGCCTTTCTGTCGGGCATCACCGAGGTCAACGCCCTGCCGCCCCACTACCGCTGCCCCAACTGCAAGCATTCCGACTTCGAAGCGGCCAAGGAAGGAGGCTGGGGCTGTGGAGCCGATATGCCCGACGCGGTGTGCCCCGTGTGCGGGACTCCCTACGAAAAAGACGGCTTCAACATCCCCTTCGAGACCTTCCTGGGCTTCGGAGGCGACAAGGTGCCCGATATCGACCTGAACTTCTCCGGCGAGTACCAGTCCAGCGCCCACCGCCATACCTTTGAGCTCTTTGGAGAGACCCACGTGTTCCGGGCGGGCACCATCGGCACGGTAGCGGAAAAGACCGCCTTCGGCTACGTAAAAAAGTACCTGGAGGAACGAGGCAAGACCGCCACCAAGGCGGAGATGCTGCGGCTGGCCAAGGGCTGTACCGGGGTCAAACGGACCACTGGACAGCACCCCGGCGGCATGGTGGTCATCCCTCAGGACAAGGAGATCTACGATTTCTGCCCGGTGCAGCACCCGGCCGATGACACGGATACCGACATTATCACCACCCATTTCGAATATCACTCCATGGAGTCCAATCTGCTCAAGCTGGACATGCTGGGCCACGATGATCCCTCCATGATCCGCATGATGGAGGACCTCAGCGGCATGGATGCCAAGACCATCCCTCTGGACGATCCGGATACCCGGAGTATCTTCATCACCTCTAAGGCACTGGGGTACGAGGACGACCCGGTTCTCGGCCCGACCGGAGCCACCGCCATTCCGGAGTTCGGCACCTCCTTCGTCCGGGGCATGCTGGAGGAGACCAAGCCCACCGAATTCGACATTCTGGTGCGGCTGTCCGGGTTCTCTCACGGCACCGATGTGTGGCTGGGCAACGCCCGGGACCTGATCTTGTCCGGCACTGCTACCGTTGGCCAGGCCATCGGCTGCCGGGACGATATCATGCTCTATCTCATCTCCTGCGGCATGAAGGAAAAGCGGGCCTTCAAGATCATGGAGGCGGTCCGAAAGGGCAGGGGGCTTCCAGAAGGGGCCGAGGACGAGATGAAGGAGCATGGCGTACCCGACTGGTACATCGGCTCCTGCAAAAAGATTGCCTATCTGTTCCCGAAAGCCCACGCCGTGGCCTATGTGATGATGGCCTTCCGCATCGCCTGGTTCAAGGTCCACGATCCGCTGGTGTTCTATGCGGCTTACTTCTCCATCCGGGCCAAGGCCTTTGACGCCACCGTGATGTGCCTGGGGATGGACCGGGTCAAGGCAAAGATGAACGAAATTCGGGCCAAGGACAAGGACGCCTCCGCCGTGGAACAGGACATGCTGACCACCCTGGAGGTGGTCTATGAATTCTACTTGCGCGGCTACACCTTTGACCAGATGGACCTGTATCGCTCCGGTGCGGTGCGGTTCCAGGTGGACCGGGAGCGGAAGGCCCTCGTTCCGCCCTTCATGGCCATCCCCGGCCTGGGGGAGACAGCGGCAATCTCCATTGTGGAGCAGCGCAAGGGGAAGCAGTACCTCTCGGTGGAGGAATTTTCCGCCGACTGCCCCAAGGTGACCAAGGCCCACATCGAGCTGCTCCGGGCCTGCGGCGCCCTGGGCAATCTGCCGGAGACCAGTCAGATGACCCTGTTTTGAACCCTGTCTGTCTATTTTGAACAATGTGGGGGCTGTAAGCCAGGCCGGATTCCTCTTGACTTTAGCGTGGTAGCGTGATAGTATATAAAAGCAAATTGGAGAAAGGGGGGAATTCCCTTTGCGTTATACGATCCATACGCCCGAGGGGACCCGGGACCGGCTGTTTTCTGAGTGCCGGGAGCGGCGGCAGGTGCAGAGCGCCCTGACCCGGCTGTTTCAGTGCCGGGGTTATGCCGAGGTTTCCACCCCAGAGGTGGAGTTTTACGACTTATTTCTTCAGTCAGGCAACCCCATGCCCCAGGAGAGCATGCTGAAGATCATCGACCGGTCGGGCAAGATCATGGTGATGCGCCCCGACTGCACAACCCCCATCGCCCGGGTGGCCGCCACCAAGCTGAAGGCGGTGCCGCTGCCCCAGCGGCTCTACTACGACCAGACGGTGTTTCGCTCCGGTCAGGAGCACAAGGGCGGCAGCAGTGAGATTGCACAGTGCGGGGTGGAGCTCATCGGCGCGGCTGGACAAAAGGCCGACCTGGAGATGATCGCCATGGCGGTGGATGCCCTGCGGGCCTGCGGGGTGCAGAGATTCCATATCGAGCTGGGACATGTGGGGTTTTTCCGGGACTTGGCGGGCCGGATGGATATGCCCTCTGAGACGGTGGAGCAGATGCGCGCCCTCATCGAGGGAAAGAATTTTGCCGCCCTCAACGACCTGCTAGAGCCCTATGCGGGACAGGGGGCCTGCGCCGCTTTGAAGCGCTTGTCCAGGCTGTTCGGCGGGGCCGAAGTGCTGGACGAGGCCGAGACCCTCGCCGGGGGCAGCAGCGCCTTGAACTATCTGCGGCGGCTGTATACCGAGCTTTCGGCGGCGGGCTATGGCGGTTATCTCCGCTTTGACCTGGGCCTTGTCCATCAAATCGACTATTACACCGGCGTGGTTTTCCGGGGCTACGTGGAGGGAGCGGGGGACGCCGTCCTTTCGGGCGGGCGCTATGACAAGCTGGTGGAGGCTTTCGGCCGCACCGCTCCGGCCACCGGATTTGCGGTGGACGTGGACGCGGTGGCGGGCTGTCTGCCGCCCCGGGAGCTCCCGAAGGTGGGCTTGCTGGTCCATTTTGAGCGCGGGGAACTGGCCCGCGCCTGGAAGGCCGTGGACGACCGTGCGGCGGGGACTTGTGAGCTGTCTCCCTGCGAAACGCTGGAGCAGACGCTGGAGCTGGCCCGTGAAAAGGGCGCGGACCGTGTGCTGGTGCTGGATGGAGACGGGGAAAGGCTGGTGGAGGTATGAGCCAGAGACTGCGAATCGCCCTGACCAAGGGCCGGCTCCAGGAGAAATCGGTGGAGCTGTTCGAGGCCATGGGTCTGGATTGCTCACCCATCCAGTCGCCCGGCCGGCGGCTGGTCCACGCCATTCCCAACTATCCTCTGGATGCGGTGCTGGCCAAGGCCCCGGACGTAATCACCTACGTGGAGCACGGAGTCTGTGATCTGGGTATTGTGGGCAAGGATACCATTTTGGAGCAGGGCCGCTCCTTCTATGAGGTGCTGGACCTGGGCTTCGGTAAGTGCCGGTTTGCCCTGGCGGTAAAACAGGGGAGTGATTTTTACCGCACCTATAAGACCCGGCGCATCGCCACCAAATACCCCAACGTGGCCCGTACCTTCTTTGAGAAGAAGGGTATGGACGTGGATATCATCAAGATCGAGGGCTCGGTGGAGCTGGCCCCCATCCTGGAGTTGGCCGACGCTATTGTGGACATCGTGGAGACCGGGGCGACTCTGCGGGAAAATGGTCTGGTGCCCATTGAGGACGTGGCGCAGGTCAGCGCCCGGCTGATTGTCAATCCAGCCAGTATGAAGCTCCATAAGACGGAGCTCACCGACTTTATAAACCGCTGTGAACGGGAATTGGAGTGTCGCGTATGATACAGATCATCCAGGCTGACGGGAGGGCAGAACAGGCCCGTATCGCGGCGATGCGAGCCCGGGCGGCAGAGGTGGGCGCGGATATCGAAGAAGCTGTCTCTGCTGTGATAAGAGCTGTAAAGGAAAAGGGCCTTTCGGCTGTGGAGGCGTATTCCCTCAAGTTTGACGGCAAAATTCCCTATGAGATTCCCCGTGAGGAGCTGGAGGCCGCCTATGACCGCTGTGCGGATGAGCTGATTGCCGCCATGGAGCGCGCGGCGGCCAACATCCGGGACTACAATGAAAAGCTGCTGGTCCAGAGCATGGAGTGGACCTCCCCGGACGGCGGGACGGTGGGCCGGGTAGTCCGGGGCCTGACTCGGGTGGGGCTCTATGTGCCCGGCGGCACGGCGGCCTACCCGTCCTCAGTCCTGATGAACGCGGTCCCCGCCAAGGTAGCGGGGGTCGAGGAATTGATCATGGTGACCCCTCCCACTGAAAATCTGAACGATGCTGTGCTGGCCGCCGCCAAAATTGCCGGAGTGGATCGGGTCATCGCCGTGGGCGGAGCCCAGGCCATTGCGGCCTTGACCTTTGGGGCCGGCTTCATTCCAAAGGTGGATAAGCTGGTGGGGCCGGGCAATGCTTTCGTGGCTACCGCCAAGCGGTTGGCCTATGGCAAGGTGGATATTGATATGGTGGCGGGGCCCTCTGAGGTGCTTGTGATAGCCGACGAGACCGCCAACCCCGCCTATGTGGCCGCCGACCTCCTGAGCCAGGCCGAGCATGACCGCCTGGCCTCTGCCGTCCTTCTGACCACCAGTATGGAGCTGGCTCGGGCGGTGGACGCTGAGATCGTCCGTCAGGCCGGCTATCTGAGCCGTTCGGACATTATGGAGGCTTCACTGCGGGACTTTGGCTGCGCCATTGTCTGCGACAGCCTGGAGCAAGCAATTTCCCTTGCCAATGAGATTGCTCCGGAGCATCTGGAGATCGTGACCGAGGACCCCAGGGCGGTGCTGCCTGAAATTCGAAACGCCGGCGCGGTCTTTCTGGGAGAATGGTCACCCGAGCCCCTGGGGGACTACCTGGCGGGCCCCAGTCACGTGCTCCCCACTTCCGGTACGGCCCGCTTCTTTTCTCCCCTGTCTGTGGATAGCTTCCTTAAGACCATGAGCATCGTAGCGTACAGCCGCGATACCCTGGCCCCGATCCGGGAGCAGGTGGTGGCCATGGCGGAGGCGGAGCATCTGACCGCCCACGCCAATTCCATTCGTGTGCGGTTTGAATAGGAGGGAAGGCATGGAGAGAATTTCCAATATTTCCCGGGAAACCAAGGAGACCCGGATTCAAGCGGCCCTGTGGCTGTCCGGCGGCCCGGTCAAGATCGACACGGGGATCGGTTTTTTTGACCACATGCTGCACGCCTGGGCTTTCTATGCAGGCTTCGGGCTGACTCTGACGGCGAAGGGCGATCTGGAGGTGGACGGCCACCATACCGTGGAGGACACCGGTATCGTACTGGGACAGGCCCTGCGGGAGGCGCTGGGAGACAAGGTGGGGATCCGCCGTTTTGGGAGCGCCTATGTACCTATGGACGAAGCGCTGGCCTTCACGGCTTTGGACTTCTCCGGACGGCCTTTCCTGGTCTATGAGGCAGATATGCCACAGGCCCGGATGGGCGCGTATGACGCCTGCCTGACGGAGGAGTTTATGCGGGCCCTGGCAATGAACAGCGGGCTGACCCTGCATATGCGGGCCCAGTATGGCCGGAACGCCCACCACATTACGGAGGCCCTTTTCAAATCTTTGGGGCTGGCCATGAAAGACGCCGTCAAGATGGAGGGGACCGGAGTCACCTCCACCAAAGGAGTTCTGTGAGGATGAATCACTTTACAGCCATTTTGGATTACGGCGTTGGAAATCTGAAAAGCGTCACCAATGCCATGCGCTATCTGGGATTTGATACCCGCATCACCAGCGATCCGGCAGAATTGGAGCGGGCGGATGCCATCATACTGCCCGGGGTGGGGGCCTTTCCCGATGCGGCGGAGAAACTTCGCGCCCCCGGCCTGGACAAGACGTTGCTGGCCCAGGCGGAGAAAAAACCCATTCTGGGCATCTGTCTGGGGATGCAGCTCCTGTTCGACCGGGGAGAGGAGATCCGTCCCTGTGCGGGTCTTGGACTGGTCCACGGCAGTGTGAGGCGGCTCGAGACCGACCGAAAGCTGCCGCACATCGGCTGGAACAGCCTGGCCTTCCAGAACCATTCCCCTCTGTTCCGTGGATTGGACGACGGTGTATACGTCTATTTCGTACACACCTTCTGCGGCGTGTCCGACAGGGAAGCCGACGTCATCGCCCGCACGGAGTACGGCCCTTCCGTGGTGGCGGCGGTGTCCTGCGGCAACGTCTACGGTTGCCAGTTCCATCCGGAAAAAAGCGGTGAGACCGGCTTGGTCATCCTGAAAAACTTTGGGGAGCTGAACAAATGATACTTTTACCTGCCATTGATATGAAGGACGGGCGGTGCGTCCGCCTGAAAAAAGGGGAGTTCCACACAGTCCATCAGGTGGCCAATAGTGCGCTGGAGACCGCCCGGCGGTTCGCTGAGGCGGGGGCTCAATGGGTCCACATGGTGGATCTGGATGGGGCCCGCGACGGTGTGCGGGCCAATTTCCCCCTGATCTATGAGGTCATCCAGCAGTCTGGTCTCCGCGTGGAGCTGGGGGGCGGCGTAAAGTCGATCCCCGATGTCATCACCATCGTGGAGGCGGGCGCTGCCCGGGCGGTCATCGGCTCTGCCGCCGTCACCGACCCGGCGGTCTTGGATTATGCCGTAAACTGGAAGCCGGAGCAGATCGCCGTGGGCATTGACTGCCTGAACGGCAAGGTCCGCACGGCGGGTTGGGAACAGGACTCCGGCCTGGATTACCTGGAGTTTGCCCGGCAGGTGGAGGAAAAAGGTGTAAAGACAATTATCTTTACGGATATTGCAACAGACGGGATGCTGTCCGGTCCTTCCTTTCAGCAGCTGGAGGCTCTGCAGAAGACTGTCCAATGCAACATCGTGGCCTCCGGCGGAGTCGCCACCCTGGATGATGTGAAGCGGCTGCGGGATATGGGCCTGTATGGGGCCATCATCGGCAAGGCCTACTATGCTGGGACGCTGGACCTGCCGCAGGCCGTGAAGGAGGCGGGGCCCCAATGCTAGCCAAGCGGATCATTCCCTGTCTGGATGTCCGGGACGGCCGGGTCGTCAAAGGGGTCAACTTCATTCATATCCGGGACGCCGGCGATCCGGTGGAGCTGGCAAAATTTTATTCCGATCAGGGGGCGGACGAGATCGTCTTTTTGGACATCACGGCTACCAGCGATGACCGGGATACCGTGGCGGACGTGGTGGAGCGGACGGCTGGTCAGGTCTTTGTGCCCCTCACCGTGGGAGGCGGCATCCGTACGCTGGAGGATTTCCAACGGTTGCTGCGGGCGGGGGCGGACAAGATCTCCCTCAACTCCGCGGCGGTGGCCGACCCCGGGCTGATCTCCAGGGCGGCGGAGCGGTTTGGTTCCCAGTGCGTGGTGCTGGCCATCGACGCCCGGAGCCGGGAGGACGGCAGCTATGAGGTAGTGGTGGCCGGCGGCCGAAAGCCCACCAGCATCGACGCGGTCTGGTGGGCGAAGGAGGGCGAGCGGCTGGGCGCGGGAGAGATCCTGCTGACCTCCATGGATGCCGACGGGACCAAGGGGGGCTTTGATCTGGCTATGACCGGAGCTGTGGCTCGGGCCGTCCATATACCGGTCATCGCCTCCGGCGGCTGCGGCTCCCTGGCCCATTTTGCCCAGGTTTTTGAAGAGACGGACTGTGATGCGGCTTTGGCGGCCTCGCTATTCCACTTTGGGGAGCTGACTGTGCCCCAGGTCAAAACCTATTTGAAAGGACGGGGTATCCCGGTAAGGTGAGGATATGGAGCTGAATCAGCTGTTTCAGAAATCGGACTTGATCCCGGTCATCATCCAGGATATAAACACCAGAGAGGTGCTGATGCTGGGCTTTACCAACCGGGAGGCGGTAGAGCGGACGCTCCGGACCAAGACTGCCTGGTTCTGGAGCCGCAGTCGTCAAAAGCTGTGGAACAAAGGGGAGACCTCGGGGCATTTCCTCCAGGTCAGAAAGGTGGTTGCCGACTGCGACACCGATACGCTGCTCTATCTCTGCACGCCGGACGGGCCCACCTGTCATACCGGAGCCCAGAGCTGCTTTTTCAATGTGCTGATGGAGGAAAAAGAATGAAAGATACTGTATTACAGGACCTGTACGGCGTGATTCAGGGTCGGAAGGCCAATCCCCAGGAGGGCTCCTATACCTGCTATTTGTTTGAAGAGGGTCTGGATAAGATTCTGAAAAAAGTAGGAGAGGAGTGCTCAGAGACCATCATCGCCGCCAAGAACGGTGAGATGGGGGAGACTGTGGGGGAGATCTCGGACCTCATCTATCATGTGCTGGTCATGATGGCGGATCAGAACATCCCGCTGAATGCGGTGCTGGAGGAACTGGACCGCCGCAGTCAGAAGATCGGCAACCTGAAGCAGTTCCACCAGACGGACCACGAGACCTGAAAAGGACCTCCGGAAGTTTCACTTCCGGAGGTCCTTTTTGCATCAGAACTCGGTCTCCTGCCAGCCCTTGCAGACGTCGATCCAGCCTGCGCTGCGAGCGAGCTGAGCCAACTCGCAGCAGGTCAGGCGCACAGCGGAGCTGGAGCTGCCGGCGGCGGGGTAGACGGTATCAAACCGCTGGAGAGACACATCCAGGTAGGAGGTGACCTGATCCGGGTCCACGGCGAAGGGACAGACGCCGCCCACCGCATGCCCGGTGAAGTCCAGAGCCTGTTGCGGGGTCAGCATCTTGGCCTTGGTGTGGAACTGAGCCTTGTACTTCGAATTGTCGATTTTGGCGTCGCCGGCCGCCACGATAAGGACGCACCTGCCGTCCACCAGGAAGGAGAGGGTCTTGGCGATACGGGCGGGCTCGCAGCCCACGGCCTGGGCGGCCAGATTCACGGTGGCGCTGGATACCCCAAACTCCTGGATGCGGTCCTCAAAGCCTTTTTCACGCAGGAACAGGCGTACCGTTTCAATGGACATCGGTTTCAGGGGCCTTCTTCTGCCCGACCTTGGCCAGGAACTTTTCGACGTTGATGACAGCGCGCTTATGGGTACCCTTGCCGATGACGCCGGCCTCGTCGTAGGCGGTGACGGTGAAGGTGAGGGCGCGGCCATTGACCTCGATAAGCTCGCACTCCGCCCAAACCTTCATGCCGATGGGGGTGGCGGCGTCGTGAGATACGTCCAGGTGGGTGCCTACGGAGCCCTCGCCCTCGGCCAGGTGGGGTGTCAGAGCGTTGACGGCGGCGTTCTCCATCAGAGCCAGCATATAGGGGGTGGCAAAGACGGGGACCAGGCCGGAGCCCACGGCAGCGGCGGTGTTTTCATAGACGACCACGGTCTCGGCGCGGCCCTTAAGTCCAACAGTAAGCGACATAATATCATTTGCTCCCTTCAAGGAAATTTATGCTTTATTCTACACTATAATTTCGTATTAGGCAAGAAAAAGAGCCTCCAGGCGGAGGCTCTTTTGGCCGTTTAGTTATTCATCAGACGGACCCACTGATCGTTGTAGAGCGTGCGGATCTGCGCAGGGAGGCAGGCAAAGGTCTCGCACTGGTTATCCATGAAGTCCTGATCCGGGTAGGCGAAGGGATCGTCCACCACCTCGGCGTCCAACTCCTTCCGCACGGAGAGCAGGGGAGTGGAGTACCAGGTCTCCTCGCAGTTTTTCAGGCCCGCTTGGGTGGAGCACATGAAGTTGATGAAGGCCTCGGCGTTTTCCTGATTCTCGCAGCCCTTGGGAATGCACATGGCGTCCACGTAGCGGTTGGTGCCCTCCCGGGGCAGAGCGAAGGCCAGGTCCTCGTTGCTCTCATACATGGTGAGGAAGTCGCCGTAGTAGTACACGCCGATGGCGGCGTTGCCGCCCTCCAGCTTCTCAAAGATGTCGTCCATGACATAGGCCTGTACCAGGGGCTTCTGCTCCATCAGCAGGTCCACCGCGGCAGTGATCTGAGCGGCGTCGGTCGTGTTATAGGAGTATCCCAGCTTCTTGAGCGCGATGCCGATGGTATCGCGGGGATTGTCGAACATGAGGATATCCCCGGCGTACTTTTCGTTCCAAAGCACATCCCAGGTCTCCATATCCTCGCCGGGCTCCACCATGGTGGTGTTGTAAATGATGCCCAGCGTGCCAAACATATAGGGCACGGAGTAAAGATTTTCCGGGTCGTACTCCGGGTTTTTCAGGGATGGGTCCACATCGGAGAAGTTGGGAATGTTATCAAAGTTGAGGGGCTCCAGCATATCCTCCTCGATCATCTGGCCGATCATGTAGTCGGAGGGAATAATGACGTCGTAGCCGCCGGAACCGCCGGCCAGCTTGCCGTACATGGCCTCGTTGGAATCATAGGTCTGATAGTTAACCTTGATCCCGGTCTGGGCGGTAAAGTCGTCCAGTACGGACATGTCAATGTATTCGCCCCAGTTGTACACGTTGACCTCACCCTTGGACGGGTCGGCGGCGCTGCCGCCGCCGCAGGCGGTAAGCGCGAGGGTGAGGAGGCTGGCGGAGGCCAGCACGAGGGAGATCAGCTTCTTTTTCAATTCTATTCAGTTTGCTCCTTTCGGGATAAAATTGGTTTGTTCAGGGCCGGGGGCCCAGAAACACAGAGTTATTTGGCGGACAGAACCGCCCGGCGCCGCTTCTCCGTGCGCTCCTGCCGAGCTTGACGGAGGTTGACCAGGACCATCAGGGCCACCACCACCAGGAACATTAAGGTGGACAGGGCATTGATTTCCGGGCTGACCCGCTTTTTGGCCATGGAATAAATGACCATGGAGAGGGTCTGGGTGGTGCTCCCGGCCGTAAAATAGCTGATGACAAAGTCGTCGATGGAGAGGGTGAAGGCCATGATGAGCCCGTTGATGACCCCGGGCATGATCTCCGGCAGAATGACCTTGTAGAAGGCGTGGAAGCCGTGGTCGCCCAGGTCCTGAGCGGCCTCGTAGATATTGGGGTCCAACTGGGAGAGCTTCGGCATCACGCTGAGGATGACATAAGGCACGTCAAAGGCGATGTGGGAGATCAGCAGGGTGAGGAACCCCATGCTCCACTTCACGCCGGTAAGCTGGCCCAGGCTGCCGTTCCAGGCGCTGATGGCCAGCAGGAAGAGGAGCATCATGGACACGCCGGTAATGATATCCGCATTGGTCAGGGGGATGTTGTTGACGGTCAGGCAGATGCTCCGAAACCGGCGGCGGAGGTTGCGAAACCCGATGGCCGCCGCCGTGCCCATGACGGTGGAGATCACAGCCGCTAGGGCGGAGACCGCCAGTGTGACCGCCAGCGCATTGAGGATCATGTCGTTTTGGAAGAGCTGCCGGTACCAGTCCAGGGTAAAGCCGGCCCACACCGCCTTGCTCTTGGAGGCGTTGAAGGAAAAGACCACCAGGACCAGGATGGGGGCGTAGAGGAAAAGAAACACCAGGAGCATAAACAGGCGGCTGACGAGTCCGTTTTTCTTCACAGGACCGTCACCCCTTCCTCGCCCTCGCCAAAGCGGTTCATCACGGCCATGCAGACCAGAACGATGACCATCATCACCAGGGATATGGCAGAGCCCAGATGGGGATTATAAGCGCTGCCCAAAAACTGCATGTCGATGAGGTTGCCCAGCAGGAGGGTTTTGCTGCCGCCCAGCAGCCGGGAGATGGCAAAGGTGGACACCGATGGGATGAACACCATGGTGATGCCGCTGAGGACCCCCGGCAGGGACAGGGGAAAGACGATCCGGCGGAACACGGTGCGGCCATTGGCGCCCAGGTCCTGGGCGGCCTCGATGACCTTGGGGTCGATCTTCTCGATGACGGAGAAGATGGGCAGGACCATGTAGGGCAAAAAGTTGTAGACCATGCCCAGCACGATGGCCCCCTGGGTGTCGATCATTTGGAAGGGTCCCACGCCGAACAGGCCGAAGAGGGTGTTGATCAGGCCGTTGCGCTCCAGCAGGAATTTCCAGGAGTAGGTCCGCAGAAGGAAATTCATCCACATGGGAAGCATGATGAGCATAGTAGCCATGCGGTGGACCCAACTGGTCTCCCGGGCCAGAAAGTAGGCCAGGGGGTAGCCGATCAGCACGCAGATGACGGTGGCGATGGCGGCCAGCAGGAAGGAGCGGCCGAATGCGGCGGTATACTGGGCCATGTCCTGAAAATTGGCCAGCGTAAAGCCTCCAGCGTCCGAGGTGAAGGCGTAGACCGTGATGATGACCAGAGGAGCCACCACGAACAGGGCCATCCACCCCACATAGGGAAAGGCAATGGCTTTACTCTTCATCGCCCGCCTCCGCATCCTCGCTGAGCTCATCGTACTCGTCGCTGTAGGAGCTGTAGTCTCCGAACTTGCCGGAATAGGCGCTCTTTTTCATGATGTGGAAGCCGTCGGGGTCGATCTTGACGCCGATTCTGGCTCCGACAGGGGAGAAGTCCGTGGTCTGAATGAGCCACTTGAAGCCCCGGAAATCCACGATGATGTCGTAGTGCATTCCCTTGAAGGTGACCTCGGTGACCGTGCCGGTGAGCTGGCCCTGTTCCTCAGAGACGATATCGATGTCCTCCGGCCGGATGACCACGTCCACCGCCTCGTTGGGAGCAAACCCCCCGTCCAGACAGGGAAATTTCTTTCCGTACATCCCAACCACACCGTCGGCGTGCATGATGCCGTCGATGATATTGGACTCCCCGATGAAGTCGGCCACAAAGGCGTTCTTGGGCTCGTTATAAATGTCAATGGGGGAGCCGATCTGCTGGATGTTGCCCTTATCCATGACGACGACCGTGTCGGACATGGTGAGGGCCTCCTCCTGATCGTGGGTGACGTAGACGAAGGTGATACCCACCTGCTGCTGAATCTTTTTCAGCTCGATCTGCATGTCCTTGCGCAGCTTCAAATCCAAGGCGCCCAAAGGCTCGTCAAGTAGAAGCACTTGCGGGCGGTTTACAATGGCCCGGGCGATGGCGATGCGCTGCTGCTGCCCGCCGGAGAGGGAGTCCACGCTCCGCTTGCCGTAGCCGGGCAGATTGACCAGTTCCAGGGCCTCGTTGACCCGGCGCTCAATCTCTTTTTCCGGCACCTTGGCAATGCGAAGGCCAAAGGCCACATTTTCAAAGAGGTTCATATGGGTGAACAGGGCGTATTTCTGAAACACGGTGTTCACCTGCCGCCGGTGCGGCGGAACATCATTAATCCTCACACCGTCGAAAAACACATCCCCGGAGGTGGGCTTCTGAAAACCACCGATGATACGCAGGGTGGTCGTCTTGCCGCAACCGCTGGGGCCGAGCAGTGTGAGGAATTCCTTGTCATTGATATACAGATTGATGGAGTTCAGGACGACCTCGTCGTCGAACACCATACGGCAATCCGACAAGCGGATGAGTTCTTTGGACATTATCCTCCCCCGTTCCGTCAGAGGCCCCGCTTCCGCAGGACCCGAAATACGCAGATATAGCAAGCTACAATATATATGGTATCGCAAAAAAAGTCAATGAGATTTCCGTATTATTTTCGTGTATATTCGGGAAAATATTCTTCTGCGAAATCCACATGTTCCACCTGGCAGGACCGGCCGTTCAAATGATTCAGCACGCCGGCGTCAGTGGAGAAGGAAAAGGTCAGCTTATAGGAATAAAGCGCCTGGAATTTTCGGTCAAATTTTTTATTGTCCCGGGCTTTTCCATACTTGCCGTCCCCCAGCAGAGGGTGCCCGGCGGCGGCAAACTGGGCGCGAATCTGATGGGTCCGTCCCGTGATGAGCTCGCACTCCATCAGTGACAGGCCGTCCCGGACGGCCAGCGTGCGGTAGAGGGTGACGGCGGTCCGCCCCCCCGGCACCGGAGACCTGTGGACTGTGACCTGGTTTTTGGCCTCATCCTTGGAGAGAAAGTCCTCCAGCCTTCCGTTGGAAGGCGTCATTCTGCCGTGAACTACGCACAGATAATATTTTTCCAGCTCGCGGTCCTTAATCTTCTGGTTCATGATGCGCAGAGCCTCGGCGGTCTTGGCGGCGATGACGATGCCGCCGGTGTTCCGGTCAATACGGTTGCACAGGGCGGGGGTAAAGGCGTGCTCGGCCCTGGGGTCCCACTCCTTTTTCTGGTAGAGATAGGCCTGGATATGGGTAATGAGGGTATTGACGTACTCGTGTTCGTCGGGGTGGACCACTAGACCGGGCCGCTTGTCCACCAGCAGGATGTGCTCGTCCTCGTATAGGATGTCCAACTGTGGCTTGAAAACGGACAAAAAGGCATTTTCTGGCGCCGGAGCCTCAAAAAACTCGTCATTGATATAGAGCTGAAGCACATCGCCCACACACAGGCGGACATCCCGCTTGGCTCCCTTACCGTTGCGCTTGACCCGCTTGAGCCGGATATATTTCTGCGCCAGGGGAGCGGGGAGAAGGGGAACGGTCTTGCCCAGCCAGCGGTCCAGCCGCTGCCCGGCGTCGTTTTTTCCGACAAGGTACTCTTTCATATGGCGCCTCCAGCCGTAGAGATGCTCTATATTGTATCATAAAATAAAAAAAAGTGAAGAAAGTATTTGACATTGACAAAACACTTGACTATAATATTTGTCGTGCCATTATGCGAGGTGTGCCATGCGACTGAACCTAAAAGACATCATCCATGTTCCCGGCGCGGTGCGTCCGTTTTCCTTCCGGTTGGACCTGTCCGACCTGGAATTTGGCGGCGCGCATCCCATTGGCCGTCCGGTCACTGTGGAGGGCCGGGTGAGGAATATGGCCGGTGCCCTGGTTCTGGAGGCGGAGGCCAAGACCGTACTGGACTTGACCTGCGACCGCTGCGCCCGGCCCTTTGCCCGGGAAAAGATCGTCCCCATCGAGACGCTGCTCGCCACGGAGCTGGCGGACGAGACCAACGAGGACGAGATTTATCTCCTGGACGGGGACGAGGTGGACCTGGATGAGGTTGCCACCACAGCGTTTGTCCTCGCAATGGATTCCAAGAACCTCTGCTCAGAGGACTGCAAAGGCATCTGTGCCGGGTGCGGCGCCGACCTGAACGTCGAGCCATGCCGGTGCAAGCCCGAGGTAGACCCCCGGCTGGCATCTCTTGCCAAGCTATTGGAGGACAAAGAGAGCGAGTAAACGAACCGTGCCCGTGCAGGGCATCCAAGGAGGTGTCACAGATGGCAGTCCCTAAGTCGAAAGTATCCAAGCAGCGTCGGAATAAGCGCCGCAGCTCCGTGTGGAAGCTGGAGACCCCCGGCCTCAGCAAGTGCCCCAAGTGTGGTGCGTACCGCCTGCCCCATCGGCTCTGCAAGTCCTGCATGACTTACAATGGCCGCGAGTTCGGCAAGACCGAGGCCACTGAGGCCAAGGCCAACTAAATGCGCGAGAAAAGAAGAGGGGTTTATCCCCTCTTTCTTTTTGCCCGGAAACGGGGTACAATAAAACGGAAAAGGAGGCGCGCCCATGAGTCTGACCAAAATCCGGTCGGTAGACCCAGACAGTCCGGCCAGGCGGGCGGGAGTACGGAGCGGGGAGACCTTGACCGAAGTCAACGGCCACCCCATCGTGGACGTGCTGGACTATAAATTTCATACCTATGACCCCAGGCTGATCTTGAAACTGAAAGAGGAAAACGGCCGGGAGCGCACCGTCCGGGTGCGGAAGGCGGAAGGGGAGGACTTGGGCCTCAATTTTGAGACCTATTTGATGGACCGGGCCCGTTCCTGTGCCAATCGCTGTATTTTCTGCTTTGTGGACCAGATGCCCCCCGGCATGCGGGAGACGCTCTATTTCAAGGACGACGACGCCCGGCTGTCCTTCCTGATGGGCAATTATATCACATTGACCAATCTGTCCAGACGGGAGCTCCAGCGGATTATGGACTTGCACATCAGTCCCGTCAACATTTCCGTCCACGCCACGGACCCGGAGCTGCGGGCCAGTCTGCTGAAAAACCATCGGGCGGGGGAATGTTTGTCCATCATGGAGCAGTTTGCCCGGGCGGGGATCACGATGAACTGCCAGGTGGTCTCCTGCCCCGGCATCAACGACGGGCCCGCCCTGGACCGCACCCTGCGGGAGCTGGGCGGTCTCTATCCCGCAGTGAACAGTGTGGCCGTCGTTCCGGTGGGGGTGACCCGCTTCCGGGAGGGCCTGTGCCCCATTGCGCCCTATACGCCGGCCCAGGCTGCCGAGGTGATCGGGCAGGTGGAGCGCTTCGCCGACGCCTTTCGAAGGGAACACGGCACAGCTTTGGCCTGGTGCTCGGACGAGTTTTACCTGATTGCCGGGCGGGACCTGCCGGAAAAGGGCTATTACGAGGACCTGGCCCAGCTCGAGAACGGTGTTGGGATGCTGCGCCTGCTCCAGGGTCAGGCGGCGCTGGCCCTGGAGGATCTGGAGCCGGATGTGGCGCCATCGCCTTTTTCCATCGCCACTGGAATGTCCGCGGCACCCTTTTTGCAGGAAATCGTTGACAGAATCCGGGAAAAATGTGGTAATATAAAAGGAATGGTCTATCCCATTCGCAACCGCTTTTTTGGGGAGACCATCACCGTGTCGGGGCTGATTACCGGCCGGGACCTAATCGAGCAGCTCCGGGGGCGGGATTTGGGCGCGCGGCTGCTGCTGCCCGCCAATATGCTGCGCACGGGGGAGCGGGTCTTTCTGGACGACGTGACGGTGGAGCAGGTGGAGGCGGCGCTGGGGGTACCGGTGATCCCGGTGGAGGCCGACAGCGGCTTCGACCTGGTGGACGCCATTCTGGGACTGACGGTGGAGCTCCCAGCCTATCGTCTGCCGCCGGAGGCCGAGTATTACCGCTATAACCCGTAACAACAGGAATGAGAGGGATAGAATGAAGCCTTTGGTAGCTATCGTAGGCCGCCCCAACGTGGGCAAGTCCATGCTGTTCAATAAACTCTGCGGCCAGCGGCTGTCCATCGTAGAGGACACCCCCGGCGTTACCCGGGACCGGCTGTACGCCGAATGCGAGTGGTGCGGGCGCTCTTTCAACATCGTGGACACCGGCGGCATCGAGCCCTCGGCCGACACGGAGATTCTGAGCTTCATGCGCAAACAGGCGGAGATTGCCATCCAGAACGCCACGGTCATTGTGTTCCTCTGCGACATCAAGACGGGTCTGACCGCCTCTGACCAGGAGGTGGCCAATATGCTCCTGCGCTCCCGTAAGCCGGTGGTGCTGGCGGTGAACAAGATGGACCAGGTAGGTCCCACCAATCCGGATATCTACGAGTTCTATAATCTGGGCCTGGGGGACCCCATCCCGGTCTCAGCCGTCCACGGACACGGCACCGGCGACCTTCTGGACGCCTGCATCCAGTACTTTCCTCCGGAGGAGGAGGAGCGGGAAGAGGACGACGTCATCAAGGTGGCGGTCATCGGCAAGCCGAACGTGGGGAAGTCCTCTCTGGTCAACCGCATCCTGGGGGAAGAGCGGGTCATCGTCAGCGATATGGCGGGCACCACCCGGGACGCGGTGGACAGCTTTTTTGAAAACAAGCTGGGCAAGTATCTCTTTATCGACACCGCCGGGATGCGGAAGAAATCCAAGGTGGACGACCGGATCGAAAAGTTTTCGGTGCTCCGTGCCACCATGGCCATCGAACGGGCCGACGTGTGCCTCATCCTCATTGACGCCAACGAAGGCGTGACCGAGCAGGACACCAAGGTGGCGGGACTGGCCCATGAGGCGGGCAAAGCCTGTATTATCGTGGTGAACAAGTGGGATGCGGTGGAGAAGGACGACAAGACCATGGACCGCATGCGGGAGGACGTCCGCCGGGATCTGGCCTACATGACCTATGCCCCCATCGTGTTTATCTCGGCGTTGACCGGGCAGCGGGTGAGCCGCCTGTTCGAGCTCATCAACTATGTCAACGATCAGGCCTCCATGCGCATCACCACGGGGATGCTCAACTCGGTGCTAGCCGACGCCACCGCACGGGTCCAGCCCCCCACCGATAAGGGCAAGCGGTTAAAGATTCTCTATATGACCCAGGTAGGCATCAAGCCGCCCCATTTTGTCTGCTTCTGCAACGATGCCAAGCTCTTCCACTTCTCCTACCAGCGGTATCTGGAGAACCAGATCCGGAATACCTTCGGCCTGGAGGGGACGCCGGTGCGGCTGACCATCCGGCAGAAGGGTGACAAGGAGGGGTAGAGATGCTGGAGTTCTGGTTGAGGCTGATTGCCATTGCAGTGATCGCCTATTTCTGCGGGTGCTTTAACGGGGCGGTCATTGTCTCCAAGTATATCCTGCGGGATGATATCCGCACCCATGGCAGCGGCAACGCGGGCCTGACCAATTTTTTCCGCACCTTCGGCGGCCCGCTGACCTTTGTGGTCATCCTGACCGATGTGCTTAAGGCTGTTGTGGCCGTCTGGGTGGGTGTGCTGACTGTCCAGTATTGGGGCGGGGGTACAATATGGGCCCAAGAGGAGATTGCCTTTGAGATTGTGAAATACTGGTCCGGCCTCTTCTGCCTGCTGGGCCACATGTTTCCCTGCATGTTTGGGTTCCGGGGCGGCAAGGGCATTCTCTCCGGCGGGACCGTTGCCTTCCTGCTGGACTGGCGGCTGGCTCTGCTGGCCTGGGGCGGCTTTTTGCTGCTGACTCTTCTGACCCGCTATGTCTCGCTGGGCTCCATCTATGCCGCCGCGTCTTTCCCGGTGGGGACCTGGTTGTTCGTCAGCCATGACCGGATAATTATGCTCCTGGCGCTCATCATCGCGGCGCTGATCCTCTGGAAGCACCGGGCCAACTTTATGCGTCTAATCCACGGGAAAGAATCCAAGCTCACGTTTCACAAGAAAAAAGAGGGGGTATAACCAATGAAGGTATCGGTCATCGGCTCCGGCGGCTGGGGCACGGCGCTGGCGCTTCTGCTGCTGGAAAACGGCCATGACGTCACCCTGTGGTCCTACAGCGAGGCGGAGTCCCAGGTCCTGCGGGAGAAGCGGGAAAATCCGGTGCTCAAGGGAGTGCCCCTGCCCGAGACGCTCCGCCTGAGCACCGACCTGGCCTGCGTCCGGGGCTGCAAGGTGGTGGTGATGGCTACGCCCTCCTTTGCCGTGCGGAGCACCGCCCATCAGCTGGCCCCCCACCTGGAGCCCGGCACCGTGCTGGTTTCGGTCTCCAAGGGCATTGAGAAGGATACCTCCCTGTGCCTGACTCAGGTGATTGCCCAGGAGGTGGGAGAGTGCTATCCGGTGGTAGCCCTGTCCGGGCCCTCTCATGCCGAGGAGGTGGGACGGCGGGTCCCCACCGCCGTGGTTTCCGCGTCGGAGGACCGGGCGGCGGCAGAGCTGGTTCAGGACCTCTTCATGAACGAACGTTTCCGAGTCTATGCCTCCGACGACGTAATCGGCGTGGAGTTGGGCGCGGCGCTGAAAAACGTCATCGCCTTGTGCGCCGGCTGCTGCGACGGCATGGGCTGTGGCGACAACACCAAAGCCGCGCTGATGACCCGGGGGCTGACCGAAATTGCCCGGCTGGTCGTGGCCATGGGCGGCCGGAAGGAGACAGTAGCCGGCCTGGCCGGCGTGGGCGATCTGATCGTCACCTGCACCTCCATGCACTCCCGGAATCGGCGTGCGGGCATCCTCATCGGTCAGGGCACCCCGCCGGAGCAGGCTGTCAAGGAGATCGGCATGGTGGTAGAGGGCTACTATGCCGCCGTGACGGCCACGACGCTGGCCAATAAGCTGGGGGTGGAGATGCCCATCGCCCAGGCCGCCTATGAAGTGTTGTACGAGGGCCGGGACGCCCATCTGGTGCTCACAGAGCTGATGACCCGGGAAAAAAAGCACGAGCTGGAGGACAGCTGGGTGTAACGGGTACGGCCGGATAAGAAGATGATGCTCTACCGATCCGCAGTCGAAAACCGCCCATGCAAATATCATCCGTTTCATCCTACGGAATTATGTTGGCAAGATGGTAGAGAATGTTTGCAAAACGGAAAAAGAAACAAGTGATCGAGAGAGACTTCTTCTTGATCTGGGGGGCCTGTATTTCATTTTGCAGCTCTCGTGAGTTTTGGATGTGATTGGCTGAGGATAGGGTATAGCAGTATCAAGGACTCTATCATTCGTGCACTGTGCTTAGTGCCCGTATATTTAGGCGGCTGTTATGCCGCCTATAAACTGATGAGGCGGGAGTACAGACATCGGGATATTCTGCATTCCATGGGTGGAATCACTAGGGGTCTGGGGGAGTAAAGTGAAAAAATATGGTACATCTGGGGCTCTGTTTTGTCTTTTTCGGTTCTGTTTATGATAACAGGAATTCAGATCCTGACCATTTGAGCAAATACAATAGCCTGGAACCAATCTGAAAGAGTAAGAGAAGATGCGCGGGGAGTTTACCCGCCGCGCCTTTTCTCTTGCCGCTATTCATCATCGGGTTAGGTCAGGCGGTACTTGAGCCGGGGATTTTGGCTTAAGACAAAAGAAAAGCCCTGCACCAAGGTGCAGGGCTTTTTGGAAGTATCACTCACACAGCGCGGGTGACCTTACCCGAACGGAGGCAGCGGGTGCAGACGTACACGTGCTTGGGCGTGCCGTTCACGATCGCCTTGACGCGCTTCACATTGGGCTTCCAGGGGCGGTTAGAGCGGCGGTGAGAGTGGGACACCTGAATACCGAACGTAACGCCCTTATCGCAAAACTCGCATTTGGCCATTTCCTTGAACCTCCTCGCTGGTCAAAGTATCAGCTTATCCTGGACTCAAATCAAAGCATCGAATGATATATTACCAGATGGAGGCTGAAAATGCAAGTATTATTTTTCGCTTTTTCCGGATATTTGGCGGAAGGAGAAGATGGGATTGCCAAATGGAGCAAACGCGGCTATACTAAAGCGGTAAGGAAACGAACGGGGTGATCGTATGGACAGCCACTATTCCGTCAAACTGGGGCAGCTCATCAAGGACTTCGAGCTGGAGGTCCTACGGGGGGCGCCGGGCTTTGAGGACATCCTGATCCAAAAAGAGGATGTAAACCGCCCGGCACTTCAGTTGGCGGGCTTTTTTGACTACTTCGACTATAAGCGCATCCAAATGATCGGCAGGGTGGAGGCCACCTATCTGGCCCAGCTCAGTGCAGAGGAGCGGCGCATCAGCTTTGACCAGCTCCTGGCCCGGGACATCCCCTGTCTCATCATCACCCGGGGCATGGACCCCTTCCCGGAGTGCATGGAGCTGGCAGAGCGCTACAACCGCACCATCCTGCGTACGCAAGAGACAACGTCGGCCTTTATGGGCGCCCTGATTGCCGCCCTGCGCAACTATCTGTCCCCCCGCATCACCCGGCACGGCGTGTTGGTGGAGGTCTACGGCGAGGGTGTGCTCCTGCTGGGCGAATCCGGCGTAGGCAAGAGCGAGACCGCTATTGAGCTGGTCAAGCGGGGACACCGGCTGGTGGCCGACGATGCGGTGGAGATCAAGCGGGTGGGCGTCAAGCGGCTGGTGGGCTCCGCGCCCGAGCTGATCCGCCATTATATTGAGCTGCGGGGTATCGGCGTGGTGGATGTGCAGCAGCTCTTTGGCATGTCCGCCGTCCGCGAGGACCAGGACATCGACCTGGTGGTCAATCTGGAACAGTGGAACGACAACACCATGTACGACCGGCTGGGCCTGGAGGACCTCTATACGGTTATTCTAGACGTGAAGGTGCCCGCCCTCACGGTGCCGGTGAAACCGGGCCGCAACCTGGCCATCATTGTGGAGGTGGCCGCCATGAACAACCGCCACAAAAAGATGGGCTATAACGCCGCCCAGGCTTTTACGCAGCAGATTAACGAGCACTTCGATCAGGCCCTCAGCGCCCAAAACAAATAGTCAAGCCCGAAGCGGGGCGGCCTTACTGCGGGGCCGTCCCGTTCTGCTGTCCCCGTTCTGCTGCGGAAAGAACTGGACGCTGACGGAGGAATATGATATAATATCCCACTAGATTTTGCGTAAAATCAGCCTCGCTTGTCAGAGCCGGGCTGTGGATCAATTGGAGGTAGCTGCTATGTGCGGTATCGTCGGATTCATTGGAACGGAAGAGGCGGCCCCCATCCTGCTGGACGGCCTGGCCCGGCTGGAATACCGGGGCTATGACTCGGCCGGATTGGCCGTGTACGACCAGGTGGAGGGGCTGAAGGTGGTCAAGGCCAAGGGCCGGCTGCAGGTCCTGTCGGACATCGTGGAGGGCGGAAAGAACATTCATGGGACCGTGGGCCTGGGGCACACCCGCTGGGCCACGCACGGGGAGCCGTCGGACGTCAACTCTCACCCTCAGGTCAGCATGTCGGGGCGCATTGCGGTGGTCCACAACGGGATCATTGAGAACTATGTTCAGATCAAGGAATTTCTGGAGTCCAAGGACGTCAAATTTGTCTCACAGACCGACACCGAGGTGGTGGCCCAGCTTCTGGAATACTACTACCGGGGCGACATCATGGAGGCCCTTACCAAGGTGCTCCACCGCATCGAGGGGGCGTATGCCCTCGGCATCATCTGCGCCGACTGCCCCGACCGGCTCATCGCCGCCCGCAAGGACAGTCCGTTGATCCTGGGCTATGGCGAGGGCTGCCATTTCCTGGCCAGCGATGTGACCGCCGTTATCAAATACACCCGGGAGGTATGCTATCTGGAGGATGGGGAAATCGCCGTCCTCACGGCGGACGGCATCACCGTCTACAATCACCCCTACCTCCAACCGGTGGAGAAGGAAAAGCACCATGTGGACTGGGAGATCTCCGCCGCCGAAAAAGGCGGGTACGAGCACTTTATGGCCAAGGAGATCATGGAGCAGCCCAAGGCCTTCCGAGACACGGTATTTCCCCGCATCCAGGATGGCCGGGTGGTGCTGGATGACCTGAACCTCGACGGAGAGTACCTGAAAAATGCCGACAAGATTTACATCATCGCCTGCGGCTCCTCCTACCATGTGGGCATGGTGGCCAAATACGTCCTGGAAAAACTCCTGCGCAAGCCGGTGGAGGTGACGCTGGCCTCCGAATTCCGCTACTGCGATCCGCTGGTGAGTGAGCGGACGCTGTGCATCGTCATCAGCCAGTCCGGTGAGACCATCGACACCCTGGCCGCCATGCGCGAGGCCAAGCGGCTGGGCGCGCGCATTCTGTCCATCGTCAATGTGGTGGGCTCCTCCATCGCCCGTGAGTCCGACGACGTACTCTACACCTGGGCTGGGCCGGAGATCGCTGTGGCGACCACCAAGGCCTACTCCACCCAGCTTGCGGTCATCTACCTGATCGCTCTGCGGTTTGCCGAGCTGCTGGGCACCATTGGGGAAGAGGAATACGAGAACATTGTCGCAGAAATCCTTACCATCCCCACCAAGATGGAACGTATCCTGGAAAACCGAGAGGCCATCCAGTACTATGCCTCCATCTACTTCAACCACGAGTCCATCTTCTTTATCGGCCGGAACATCGACTACGCCATCGGTCTGGAGGGCTCGCTCAAGCTGAAGGAGATCTCCTATATCCACTCCGAGGCGTATGCCGCCGGCGAGCTTAAGCACGGTACCATCTCCCTCATCGAAAACGGCACCCTGGTGGTGGCGCTGGCGAGCTGTGTCCAGTTGTTTGACAAGCTGATGAGCAACGTGGTGGAGGTCAAATCCCGGGGCGCCGACGTGGTGGGCCTGACGGTGGAGTCCAAGGGGAGCGCGCTGAAAAAGACGGTGGACCACGCCATCCTGGTGCCGGACACCCACCCCATGCTGCTGCCCAGCCTGGATGTGATCCCCATGCAGCTATTTGCCTATTATGTGGCGCTGATGCGGGGCTGTGACATCGACAAGCCCCGGAATCTGGCAAAATCGGTGACGGTGGAGTGAAACGAAATATGAAGAAGCTGGAGAACAGCGGACTTCGTAAAGATGAGGAATTCTTCATTCAGGAGAATACGA
>OHAO01000625.1_pt1 | contig 25947 bp, 18 predicted proteins | sample 1577151 | NCBI WGS metagenome assembly OHAO01 (sample SAMEA3541585, study PRJEB24748) | human gut metagenome | biome: human gut; feature: human-associated habitat; material: faeces | place: China | collected 2012 | reverse complement strand
ACTCAATTCTATCACTATATCTTTCCGCATTTCACTTTTTTGTAGTAACTTTGTAGCGAAAACATTTAGATTCGCCGAACTTTCCAATGGAGATACATTATGAATATGCCATCAAGCGCGGCGACCATCGCATCATAGTTTTACCAATTTATAATATGGAAGCATTAGAAGCATTGTTAACGCGTCGGAGCTGCAAATCTTACCGCCCCGAAATGCCATCGGAAGAAGTTTTAAACAAGATCTTGGAGGCCGGCACCTTTGCCCCCTCGGGCCGCGGCGCACAAGCGGCGATCATCGTCGCCGTCACGAACAAGGAAGTACGGGATCAGCTCTCGCAAATGAATGCTGAGATCCTCGGCACCACGGCTGACCCGTTTTATGGCGCACCCGTCGTGCTCGTAGTCTTGGCTGATCGCACGAAGCACACGTATCTTTACGACGGATCTGCAGTAATGGAAAATCTGCAATTGGCTGCTCACGCATTAGGTTTGGGCAGTTGCTGGATACATCGCGCCAAGCAAGAATTTGATAGCGAAGCCGGCAAAGCGCTGCTCAAATCCTGGGGCATCGAAGGCGATTATGAAGGCATCGGCCATTGCATTGTAGGTTATCCCGACAAGCTCCCGACGACCGAAAAACCGCGCAAGGACGACTATATTCGCTACGTGCGATGAGTCGCCCGCATCGGCCGCTCCTTTTGGTGCTTTGCGCGGCGGCCTCACTCCTGTTTGCGCAGAAGAAAACGCCCGCCGTCCCGACGAAGACGCCTACGGAATTGTCAATGGAGCGGCAAGGACTCGTCGATCTCCGCAGCGTGGATCCCACGATTCAGGTTAGCTTGATGTATGGCAGCGCCGACAACTTCACAGGTCAGGTTCTTTATACAGAACTTCACACGGCTTACCTCCTTCCCTCCACGGCCGCGGCGCTGAAACGGGCACAAACCGAGTTGAAGCGCTTGCGTCCGGATCTCTCGCTCAAGGTTTACGACGCCGCACGTCCGATGTCGGTGCAACAAAAGATGTTTAATGTCGTGGCAGGGACGCCCAAAAGCATTTACGTGAGCAATCCGGCCAACGGCGGGGGCTTGCACAATTACGGTTTGGCCGTAGACATAACGCTCTGCAACGCGGCGACGGGCGACACCATCCCGATGGGCACGAAGATCGACTATATGGGGCGTTTGTCGCACGTCAATTTGGAGCAGGAATTCTTAAAACAAAAGCGCATTTCTCCGGCGGCCGTAGCCAACAGGCGCTTATTGCGGCACGTAATGGCGGTCGGGGGGTTCAAAGTGTTGCGCACGGAGTGGTGGCATTTTAATTTCAAAACTCGCGCACAAGCCAAGGCGCACTACAAACTCATCCGATAAGCGATGAAACCGCCGTTTTTGAGGGCTTTTTATGGAAAACGCTGAAGCTTTTATCCGAGATCACCGCACGGAGAGTGTGCCAGCACTGGCACTGCTGCTTGCCGACCGACCCCGCGAAGAGGCTGAATACATCCTGCGTCAGATCGAGGGTTGGCAGAAGTTGAACGCGAAAGTACCAACGTGGGCTGCCGAGCCGCGACTTCGCTATCCGCGCCGCCTTTCGTTGGAGCAATGCTCCGGCGAGTTGGCCGCACGCTATAAGGCGGAGGTCATTCGCCGCCATTTGCCCGCAGGTGGGCGGATGGTAGATCTGACCGGCGGCTTCGGAGTTGACTTTTTTTATCTCGGACAACTGTTTGACGAGGCGGTTTACGTGGAACAGCAGGCGGATTTGTGCCAATTGGCAACCCATAATCTCCCCTTGCTGGGCCTGCACAACGCGCGCTTCGTCAACGCCGATGGCGTGGCTTATTTGCAGGCTATACCGCCGGCTGATTTCATCTTGCTGGATCCGGCGCGGCGCGATGGAGCGGGCCGGAAGGTCGTGAGTTTGGCCGATTGCGAGCCCAACGTAATGGATATATTACCCTTGCTGCGCGAAAAGGCGCGCTATACGCTCCTGAAACTCTCGCCGATGCTCGATTGGCACACGGCGGTGAGCGAACTGGGAGGGGTTTGCGAGGTCCACGTGTTTGCTGAAAAAGGAGAATGTAAGGATTTGCTTTTGCTGCTGGGCCCTACGGACGGCCCGCCATCGATTCACTGTCGAGACGGGGTGGACTTTTCTTTCAAAACTGCCGATGAAACCGCCGCAAATTGCACTTTTACTGCCGAGGTTGAGACCTTTCTTTACGAACCTTCGGCGGCGCTTTTGAAAGCGGGCGCACTCAAATTGCCGGCTCTCAGATTCGATTTGAAAAAGTTGCACCCCAACAGTCATTTATATACATCCACACAGCTTATCGCCGACTTTCCGGGCCGCAGTTTCCGCTGTCTGCGCACGACGACAATGAACAAGGCAGCGCTGAAAGATTTCTGCGGCGACACGAAGCGGGCTAACATCACCGTGCGCAACTTTCCGCTGACGGTAGACGCACTCAGAAAGAAGCTCCACGTAAAAGAGGGCGGCGACGACTATTGGTTTGCCACGACGCTCTGCGATGGACAAAAGGTGATCATAGCCTGCGAAAAGTTGCCCGCAAATCATCGGCCCGATTAGTTGGTTTTTGTACCTCCATATTCAAGGTCTCGTATCGTTTGGTGCCGGCAAACGATGGTTTGGTCGGGGCAAACGATAGTTTGGTGGAAGCAAACAATGGTTTGGCGGCACCAAACAATCGCCGAATGGCATTGTAGGCATAAAAAACCATACGGCGAAGCACCATTTTGCGCCGCCACCGGCCTGTATCAAATGTGGCAGCAGCAGAGAGTAGAGAATGCGTATTCCGAAAACGGTACTTCGCGGCGCAGCGTTTGTTGGAAGATAAGCTAAAAGCAAGGGCAGATTGAAAAGGTGCACTTCGACGGCCGACGATCTTGACTTTTCCGCTCAAAACGGAGAAAGTAGCGATGCGAAACGGCGACAACGCTATTTATTTCGTAGCTTTGTAGACTTATCAATCAGTGTCGCTACCACAAAAACCGCACGCACGCTGACGGCGAACAGCACAACGCGCGCAATGCATTGACACATTATATTATATATGACGGCTTATGCCTAATCTTCGAGAACGCTTGGCGCCGCTGGTCGGCTCTTGTTGGCGCGTGGCCTTGGTTACGACGCCGCTTGCCGATATTTTGGCCGGTGCTTCCTTGCGTTTCGTACCCATCGAAGCGCCCGAAAAGGGCGTTTGGTATGGCGATCCGTTTATTTTAGACGTTTCGCCGCGCGAAATCACGCTCTTGGTGGAAGCTTATGTAGAGCGAAAATTGCAGGGACACATCGAACGCCTGACCATAGCGCGCACGACGGGGCAGGTACTCGAGGCAAAGACCGTTCTTAGCCTGCCCACGCATTTGAGTTTCCCGGAGATTGTGCGCCGCGATGGCGAAATTTTCATCCATCCGGAAAACATTGCTTCCGGCGAACATAGCCTGTTTCGCTACCATCGCGCACAAGACGCCTTTGTCTTCGATCGTTTGCTAACGAAAGTGCCACTTGTCGACGTCGTATTCCATCAATCGGGCGGCGAAGAGTGGCTCATCGGCTCGATGGATGCGGACCCTTACGGGCGAACGCTGCATTTTTTGAAAAAGCAAGGCGATGCGTATGAAGCCACGTCTCATTTGCGCTTTCCGGAATTTATTGCGCGCAATGCCGGCAGCCTCTTTCGCTTCGAGGGACAACTCTATCGGCCCGCGCAGATTTGCAATCGTCATTACGGCGAGGGCGTTCTGCTTCAGCCATTAAACTATGATCCGCACACGGGTTGGAGCGTCGGTAGCGGGGTGCGCCTCCACGCTACCGATCCGCGCTTTTCGCAGGGGCTTCATACGTTTAACACGTATGAAAATGCCGTTGTTGTCGACTGTCTGTCGTATCGACACCCGAATTTACGCCGACTGATGAATTGGCTGTACCGCCCGTTTCGCCGCTTTTTGGTATGACGGCGAACGCTGGCCGATCGCGCAAAATAAATCTTCAGTTAGACGGCAAAAAGGAGATGATCTCCCGCTTTTTTTGTTAGTTTTGCAAAAATGGCCGGCAGCCGAACCCATCGCAGCTACAGAACTACGCCCCGGCCGTTCAGTCAAACACCACAAAAATAGTTAACAAACCGATCATAACATAAGCGCTTCTGCGCTGAACACCAACAATGAACGACGAACTCCTTATCGAACCTGTCGACTGCACGCGCTCTTCGATCATCAAAGTGATAGGCGTAGGCGGTGGCGGTGGAAATGCTGTAGCCAACATGTACTGTGAGGGTCTCCACGACGTACGCTTTCTCGTCTGCAATACGGACCGAAAAGCGCTTGAAAGCAGTGCGGTGCCCGATCGTCTGCAGCTTGGTCCCGGACTTGGAGCCGGCGGCGATCCGGAGACAGGGCGAGCACTGGCCGAGGGCGATTTGGAGGCGATCGATGACATCTTTGACGAAGATACGAAGATGGTCTTTATCACTGCGGGAATGGGCGGTGGAACGGGAACGGGCGCTTCGCCGATCATTGCGCGAGAAGCAAAATCGCGCGGGCTGCTTACGGTGGCCATCGTGACGATTCCGTTTCTTTTTGAGTTGCAGCGGCAAGTCGATAAAGCCTTAGACGGCGTCGAAAGGTTGGCCAAAGAGGTCGATGCCATACTCGTCATCAACAACGAACGACTCCGAGAAATTTATCCGGACCTCACCGTCATCAATGCCTTTAAGAAAGCCGACGAAACGCTGACGAAAGCTGTCGGGAGTATTGTGGAAATCATCAAAATGCGCGGCCGTGTCAACCTCGACTTCCGCGATGTGAATATGGTTTTGCATCAAGGTGGCTTGGCCGTCATATCTTCGGGACACGCAACAGGGCCTCAACGCGTCACGCGGGCCATTCGCGATGCGCTCTATTCGCCCTTGCTCAATAATAAAGACATCTTCCGGGCCACGCGTATAGCCATGGCCATCACTTGTAGTTCGGAGCCCGACCAAGCCTTGCTCATAGACGAAATGAGCGAAATAGAGCATTTCACAACGCGCTTCGATGGCAACCCATATTTCAAATGGGGTTTCGTGCCCGACGCAGCTATGGGCGACGAAATCAAAGTGACGATTCTGGCATCCGGCTTTGGGCTCTTCAATGAGAAGGCGGACCAAACTAACGCGCTTTCTGAGGACGAGCGCACGAAACGGGCAATCCGCCGCGAACGCATTTACGGTTCTGGAAAGCGCCAAAAGCGCCCGCACGCCTTTATCATCCGCCTGCAATTAGAGGATATGATCAACGACGACTTGCCGGAATTGCTCGAAAGTGTGCCTACGCGAAACCGCACACCGGAGATGGCGCGCCAAATACGCCAAGCGCTCGAAGCCGGACGAAGAGAAGCGCCGCAATCGGCTGTATCGGACGCCGCGAAAGAGGAGGAGACGCCTCTTATCATCAATTTTGATTAACAGTAATCATCATAAACATTATTGATTATGGACTTATTTGAACAAATCAGCAAGGATATCGTAGCAGCGATGAAGGCTAAGGATAAAATACGGCTTGAAACGCTGCGCAATATCAAGAAGTTTTTCATCGAAGCAAAGACGGCGCCGGGCGCAAACGACACGTTGACGGACGCGCAAGCGCTCAAAATCTTGTCGAAACTGGCTAAACAAGGCCGCGATACGGCGAAACTTTACACGGAACAGGGCCGGCCGGACTTGGCTGAAGAGGAAGCAGCGCAGGCTACGATTATCGAGGAGTATTTGCCAAAGGCGCTCACGCCGGAAGAGCTTGAGGCTGCCGTGAAGGCTATCATCGCCGAAACGGGGGCTACTTCGATGAAGGATATGGGCCGCGTAATGGGCGAAGCATCAAAGCGCTTGGCCGGAAAAGCCGATGGAAAGGCTATTTCTGACTGGGTTAAGAAACTCTTGGCGCAATAAAACGGCAAGGCGAAAGGACCTATATATAATATGGTATAGATCTAAGCTGAGCAAAGTAAAGAAAATGAAAAGATAATAAAGCCCGAACTTGTACAAGTTCGGGCTTTCGCGCGCTCTTGTTCGTTTCGCGTGCCTAAAATGAGTTACCGAATGCCTCAAATCTTTTTCCCAATCAATTACAACACAAATTCTTTATTTTTGAACAAATTGGGAACTGTTTACCTAAGAATTGGCGACAATGCAAACCTGAACGTGAAAAAACTTAACTACATTTTGGGATTTTTTCTACTTCCCTAAAATTAAAATCATATATTTGCAGCGTAATCTTATCCCAAGTTTTGCCTACCAAGGCAAGATTTGGAGGTGCGCCGGCAGAAGATATTGTTGCCGGAGCGCAGCGCGAGCGGACCGAGCAGCTTTTTTATGCCACGAGTGTGCATCGCCGCCTATTGAGATTTTGGAAAAGTGCAAACGAACAAAACATTTAAAGATCTAAATATGAAACACCTTAACGCTACGCTGCTTCTTTCTTTAGCAGCAATTTGTCTGCCCGGATCATCTCTGGCCGATGTCACCCCCAAGCAAATGCAGGCTCAAGTAGAGCTCACTTTGCAGCAATACCTACAAGCTCAAAAAGCAGGCGCTCGCAAGCAGCTGCGTCAAAGCGCCCAAGCGCCGGCCTTCAGTGGCGGCGAAGGCACGCAGGCCAGCCCGTATCTCATCAAGACGGTCGAAGACCTGAAAGCCCTCTCCAAGGCTGTGGAAGAGGACAAAAACACTTTCGCCGGCAAATTCTTCCGTATGGAGAATGACATTAACCTCGCCGGCGTTGAGGACTTGCGCCCCATCGGCAACAGCTTCGATCGCACGGCTGACGACCCGACAAGAATTCGCCCGTTTATGGGTACTTTCGATGGCAACAACCACAGCATCCGCAACTTCACATTCCACAATGACCAATACGCTATGTTCGGCTTCTTCGGTATCGTTAAAGGCGCTACGATCAAGAACCTCACCATCGCAAGCGGTAAAGTCGAAGGCGACCACATCATCGGTGGCATCGTAGGCGTGGGAATGGATGGCACAAAGATCATCAACTGCCACACGGGTAAAGATTATGTAGTCAACTGCCACAGATTTTACGGCGGCGGCATTGTGGGCGGACTCATCGCAGGCGCAGCGAGCGAAATCGTAGACTGCACCAACGACGCGCCCCTCACGTGCTACCTCGGCATCACCGGAGGTCTCGTCGGCTCCAACACGCAAGACGGAACGAAAATCGAGCGTTGCGGCAACCGCGCTGCAGTTAAGGAGCACAGCACCAATACCGGCGGCATCATCGGACAAATTAAACGCTCCATAACCATCAGAGATTGCTACAACACCGGCGAAGTTAGCGCTCTCAACGAACAAAGCGCGACCGACGGCACCATTGGTGGCATCATCGGAAATACGGAAGAGGCCGTCGACGGAAGCATTATCGAGATCACCAACTGCTATCAAGCAGGCGCTTTGATTTATAGTTCGCCGACGCTGATGGACCCCATCGTACCCGGCTCTTTCCCGACAACGATTTTCAACAGCTATTACGCAAAAATGGAGGACGGCAGCAGCTACTCAACCGGCATTGGCGTCGACTACGAAGACATGAAAAAGCAGGAGTTCGTCAACAAACTCAACGAAGATGACGCGTCAGGCATCTGGATCATCAAATCAGGCGTCAACGACGGCCTCCCCGTGCCCGAAAACAACACGACCGGCATCCGCAACATCAACCAAGGCGAGCAAGCTTCCATCGCGATTGTCAATGGTCAGATCCAAGTGAACGGCCGCTACAATACGCTCCAAGTCTACACGACTGACGGCCGTCTCCTCCCACTCGGCGCGCAATTGGAGAAAGGCACGTACATCGTTCGCCTCGTTTCCGGCGGTAAGACTTCCACGTATAAAGTAAAACTGTAAGCTTTCTTTCCGCTGCGGCTACACGACCAGTCCACGGCGATAGCACAGCGCATCATAATCCCCTTTGTTCGGCTACCGACTTCCTTTTATCGGAATCCGAGCAAAGGGGATCTTTCTGTCTACAACTTTATTTCGTAATTTTTTGTCGGCCATCGCCTTGCGTCCGCCCCCGACCGGCCACTTGAGGAGCGGCCTTTTGTCGCGAAGCGCTTTGTGCGGCATACATCGCAAAAAGTGCCATTTCATCGAGGATTAGCCTTAATCCGCCAATACTGAAATGGCGAATATTCCGCGGCTGTTTTTCCTCATAAACTCGCCCTTTACAGCCCCAAAATATGCCGGCCGTACTCACTTGGATTGGACTATCTTTTATGCCGTTGCATAATTGACCGACAGGCGGGCCGCAGCGCTACTGCCCGGCCCATTATTTCACGCGCTTACTCCCCAAAAAGAAGCCCCATATCCCATCCGCTTCATTTGCCATCACGAGCGTAAACTCTTTTTATCACGAGAAAAAGCTCTTTTTATCGTGAGCGCAAACCTTTTTTCTCGTGATAAAAAAGGTTCTAACTGCGTTCCGGCCGCCCCCTTACCCGTTTCGTGCACGCACATTCCTCGTCTTTTTTCTACTTTAATCCCTAAGTTGAAAAGTGAAAAGGCCGAGGCCTACAGCCTGATGCAACGCTACGCATCCATTGGTGGTGCTAAGAAACCTCATTGCCCGTAGTGCCGCGTTGGGAAGCGGACGTGCATCTTTATATATTGTGTCATCGGCTTGCATATTTCCTTATAAAGAGGTACGAAGAAGCCGGATAGTCGAGAGCAAACGACCATCCGGCTTATGTATATCATACGCCTAAGGGCGCAAGCGCGTTATTTCTTAGCTACTTTCTTGCCATTGACAATGTAAATGCCGGCCGGCAACTGCTGCAATGAGCCTTGGCAGCGCACACCGTCGAGTCTGTAAATTCCGGATTTGCGCATCGGGTGTTCATTTTCAAGCGGACGAATGCCGAGGGGGAGACCTTCGAGGATGTTTGGTGCGAAGTCTTTCCACTGAGCAGCAGCCTCATATTTCTGCTTGCTGCCTTCGGGCACGTAGAGTTGGCAGAAGGTGTTCTTTGTATTATCTTTCGGAACATGGCGGAAGACGTCATCTCCCAGCATCACACGGTCGGGATCGGGCATCTGCGCAACAAGCGTCTTCAGCAAGAAACAACCTTCAAAAGCTTTGGGGCCGATGCTCGTAACACCCGCAGGAAGGGTAATGGAACCCAAAGAAACGCAATATTCAAAGGCACTTCGGCCTATGCTCTTGAGCGATTGGGGGATGATGATCGAGGTCATGGCCTTACAGCTATTGAACACGTCGTCGCCAATGCGCTCTATGCCCTCCGGAATCTTAGCGGTGAGGAGTTCTTCTGAAGCAAAGAAAGCTCGATTGCCGATTCGCGTTACGCTGGCGGGGATAACCACCGTCTGCAATGCCTCTCCGTCGGCGAAAGCGTCTTCTTCGATGGTCGTAAGTCCGTCGGGAAGAATAACGTTCTTTAAGTTGATGGTGCTAACAAAAGCGCCGATACCGATCACTTTCACACCTTCAGGAACGAGAATGTCAGTTTCGTCTTTGCCGGCAGGATATTGGATGAGTCGAGTCTTGTCTTTCGAATATAATATGCCTTCATCGGAAGTGTAAGTGGAGTTCTTGTCATCGACAACAATGCCCATAAGCGATGAACAACCGGCCAAAGCTCCATCGCCAATGGACGTAACGCTCGCAGGAATGGAAATTTCTTCCAAACCTACACACTTGTAGAAGGCGTAATCGCCAATTCGCGTCACGCTATTGGGAATCGTCACGTGCAATAATGCCTCGCAGTCGGAAAAAGCATCGTCGCCGATGGTGGTAACTGTGTTCGGAACAGTGAAATCTTCATCCTTACCGGCCGGATAACGAATCAATAGCGTCTCTTTTTTGTTGTATAACACACCGTCTAACGAAGAATAATTTGCATTATTCTCATCTACTTCTATTTCTTTCAGCTCAAAGCATTCTTGAAAGGCTCTGTCGCCGATCTTTTTCACCGTTGCCGGAATGGAAATCGAAGCTAACTTCTGGCAACTATAGAAAGCGTGGTAGCCAATCTCAGTCAGCGTTTTGGGAAGTGAGATTTTTTCCATTTTCAAGCTGTAGGTAAAAGCGTTGTCACCAATCATAGTGACGCCCTCTCCTACTTCTGCCGTCTTAATCTCTCTGGCAAATGGGGCCCAAGGCTGTGCGTCTTCTTCATAATCGGGAATTGCTCCTTGGCCGGAGATGGTTAATTTTTTCGTTTCTTTATCGTATTGCCACTGCAGCGGACCTGCGTTTCCACTGTTTTGCGCTTGAATCCCCGCAGCCATCACGAAGAATAAAGCGAACAAGAGTTTCTGAGGGCCTCTACTAAGGGCGCCTTTCAATAGTTTGCTCTGTAAAAGAGTAATTGAGAAGATGTTCATAAGTATTTAATTTGTTGTTTGATATATAGGCATCATCTTACGATGATTTTGCTCGTTTTGACGCTCCCATTTGGGGCTTGCTCGCGGACAATGTAGATGCCTGCCGATAGATGATCGGCGCTGATTTGCCGGCCGTTTAAGTCGTAAAAAGTTTTTTGAGATGCTGTCGACTTTTGATCTGTCGTAATCTCTCCGATCCCCGTCGAGATCTCAGACAAACGGTAAATTGTGGCGTTGTCGATAAAGCATTCGGCGATATTATTCTCATTGTAATAACCGATGAGTGCGACAATGGCTAAATTTTTCCGATTCCAAGAGGGGTTAAGATCAAAGCTGTAATGACGTATGACGTTGCCTCCTGCCGGATCTATGGACTCGCCCCACGTTTCATTGACACTTCGTCCCACGTGCATGTGTTTATAGTGTTGCGCATCCGGGGCGCCGGCTTGCGGAGCTTCGATGCTGTCTTCCAATAAAAAGACGGTCAGGCGGTCGGGAGCCTTCTCGGAAGTCGGGAGTCGGAAGATTTCGACATCAAACTCAAGGCGGTCGCCATCAACGCGGACTTGCTTCACAGCCGGATAGTTGTTAGATGGAACTAACAGGCGCTTGCTGAGATATTTTTCAATATCGCTTAGCTCCGGAGTGTGAAGCGGTGTCGGCAATCCTTTGGTATCGGTCTTGAAAAATGGGAAACGATCATACATAACAGCCGGCGCGTAAAGCCCATCTTGATTATAGAACCACGTATAAGCCTTGTCGGCGTCTATCGTAAAGACATCCGTTTGAAAACCTGCGTGGTGGCAGAGGACAACTGCGCGGTCGCGAAATGCTTCCTTGCTTAAAACCTGCTTTAGATAGCCTGAAACGCGCGGACAATTGCGACAATGTTGCGTCGTAAACTCTTCTATGGCGACGGATTTCAGAAAAGAAAATTTCGCCGCCGCACTATTGTTGGCTACTATCGCATCTTTATTCCCGTCAGACAAGTCGCTGATCGATACGTCCCAATCGTGCTTGCCGGAAGCCGCATCGTGCGTCGCGGCAAGCCCTATTTCAGCCTGCGCTACACCGCCCTGCGAAATCGGCATTGCGAACCGGTGCTTAAAAATACGTCCCGTCTGCCGCTCTTTTACGGAAAGTTCGAAGCCTTGCACGCGTTTTGTACCCGGATTGCAAACGAATGCGCGGACAAAAACGCTATCTTTTGCCGGACAACCCTCGACTTGAGTTTCGAGAAGCCCGAGATCGTAAGCCGGAAGCGCATCCCCGTCGACCAGAGCCTCAACGCTCAAGACGCCCTCTGCGTGCTTATCCTCCCAAGCCGCATTCTCCGCCACTTTAATAAAACAACTGTTCTCCAATCGTCCAGGTATGATCGACACGGCATTTGTTTTGTCGCGATGCTGATAAGTATAACCGACATACAAATCCTCATTTGCTTTCAGCGTATAAGGTTTTGTAAATGCTACGACGTTACGTCCTTGAATAATGGTTTGGCCTTCTTTTGACGTAATCTGCCCTTCTGCCAAATTTTCCCCGGTTAGTGACGAGCGAACCCAAACACGTAGCGTCTCCACATTCTTTCGTGTGGTGAATCCCACGGCTACGCCCGACAACGAAGCGCCTGCGTATCCCGAAAGCAAGCGTGCAGGAAGATAAATTGCGGCTTCTGCCTGCCCTCTTCCTTTTATTAAGAAGCCGGATTCTTTATTGATTAAACCACCGCTGTAACTTATTTTCGCGGTATGCTGTGCTGAGGCGGCAAATCCCGACAAGCACAAAAAGAAAGTAAGAAAAAATTTATTCATCATTCGTATTTTCAATTATCGGATGAGGATATGAAAGAGCCGGCACCTGCTACGGCCCTAAAAAGTTCGGTTTTCAAATCGTAAACTATGAATTAGGGGCCACAAAGCAGCATTCGGCGTGTACTTATCCCAACTCCGGTATGCATTTTCTAACTTCTGTATGCACAGTTCCAAAAATTGACGTGCACTTTTCTTAACTCTGTGGCGAATTTACTGTTTCCCATTCAATCTGCAAAGATTTACAAGTATTTTTTTTAAGAATATCATCCTCAAACGTACGTTTTCCTCTTACCGCAGCGCGTTGCAAAGTCAGCCGAGCGCGGCTTTACCCGCTGTTGTTTGGAATGCTGATTCTCCTCACGCTTTCGCGGATAAGGCCGTCAAAGGATTCGCACAAAAAAGACTTCCCCCTTCTCTCTCGGATACGTCCGAGTGAGAAGGAGGAAGCCCGTCGGTTATATTATATATTATTGAGGCGAAAGCGAGTCGCTACTTTTTCGCCTTGTTTGTTGGTATCTTACACACCTGTTCTTCTGCTTCTTTCAAAAGTTCTATGGTAAATGAATCACTCGTCCGCTGTGCTAATTCATCCAATGCTCTTGCGCAAATTTCCCGCTCGTTTTGCGACAAGTTTTGCGCATTATCCTTGCAGAGCGACAATAAGCGGTTGGCTAAAGTCGGGCGTAGATAGCCGTTAGATTGGAAAGCCCTGCGCAAGCCCTCGAAATTGGCCAAGAAATCCTCGGCACTCATTTCCGCAGCCTCCGCTTCATCGTCGAAAGGAAAGTTTTTGCTGAAAGAGACAACGCCGCCGCCGTTTCTTTTCTGCAACTTTTGCGCCAAATTGTTAATCTTGTCGGCCAGCGCATTGATCTCTTTTTCGCGCCGTTTCCGTTCTGCAGGCGAGAGTTTCGATGCTTCATTCCCAAAGGCCGTAGTCAGCTCGCCCAATCTTGTGGATAAGCGCTCCAAAGTTTCCATAGCGCCTCGGTCAATGGCAAGTTCGCCCAGTTGCCTACCCCATTGTCTCCAGCCATCCACTTGTTCAGCCTCTTTCGCAGCGTCAGCTTCGGCGCGGCTTCGCTTTTCTTGTTCGAGCACATCCGGACGCATAGAATGTATGAAGCAGATTCGCCCCTCGATCGTCCCGGTTTCCGGTCGTTTCGCCCATTCAATCGCGTAAGCATAGCGCAGTTTTGTATCGACATTGTCGTCCTTGGTAAGGATCAGCACGTTATCCTGCAAACTATTGCCCAACGTAAAACTCCGCTCATAGTCTTTTCCGTAATTAAAAAGGTAACGTCCTGCGCTCGAAAACGCAACGTTGCCCGGTATCACCGTGATACCACCGCCCTTGACCTTTACTTTCGGTATCTTGACAAAGACACCATTACCGCCCGTAGTGGCACTAAACTCGCCCTTTTTGGTTTTTACAGGTGTGCCGCTCGCATCCTTGCGAAAAGATTTCGTCGCCGTGTAGCGATCTTGCTCATAGGCTGTGTAAATATCGTCCAACCATTTCTGTTGTTTCCCTTTCAAGCTGAAAGCATAGATTTCCACGCCCCTATCGTCCGATCCGGCAGCCTCCATGCGGTAATCCACAATGCGCGGCGGCAGAGCCGACTTCTTTGCCGTCTTACCGGCATTCTCCTTCACCTTGCCGACAAAGTCGCGGAGCGCCTTATTGAAGCGTTGCTGCGCTTGCATCGTCGCCGGCGTCAGGAGTGCAGCGACCAAGCAGGCCGACATAATTTTTGATCTCATAATCTTCATTACCTTGTTATGTATAAATAATTAAGGAGTAATAGAATTGGCATCCGACGCATCCGCGGTTGTCGTCGAAGGTTTATCCTCCCAGTAAATAGCATCGTTGAGTGCAGAGACGGCCGTCTTATTGGCGTTCTCTTCCTTGGCCCAGGCTCTCACTTGCTCCAACTGATCTTTCGCCTCATAATCGAGGAGCGCCAACGCGTTTTGCATCGCGATGACTTTCAGCTGCATATCCACTTGCCGCTCTTGATCTGCCTGCTCATCGTTGTCCGCATCGTGTCGCGCAACTTTGATTTTCGGTCGCGACCGCAACGGCTCACTTTTCGCCGGCCCAACTTCCGGCGCCTCCTGTGCAGAGATAGCGGGGCGAGCGGCAGCAATCGGAGCAGCGGGCATCGGAAGTCGATCCACTTCGCTTGAAGGCGACAAGAGGAAAGCCAAGCCTACTGCAGCGGCAGCCGCACCACTCAAGCCTAACGACAAGAAACGCGTCCGTCGACCTTGCTTTTTCGGTGCAGCAAGGGGCCCCGGCGCTTCGCTTTGTTGCGGCATGCCCGCATCAAAATAAGCAAACATCTCCCGATAGTCGGCCCATTTTTCGGGCACATTCGGCTGCCGGAAGAAAGCGCCCAACTGCTGCTCCTCTTCGCGCGAAGTTTCGCCCGCCATAAAGCGCGCCAGCAAGCGCTCAACGTCGACTTCCGACGGAACAGTGGGTGAATATGTGGCTACTATATGCTTCATCTTTCTGCTGCGTTTCTTTTTCTAATTTCGTTAAGCAAGCGCTGCCGCGCACGCGCTAAAAGGGTAGCGACGGAGCGCGCTTCAATCCCTAAGAGGCGGGCTATTTCTTCCTTCGAGCGCCCTTCTACTTGGCGCAAATGTAAGACTTGATATTCCGTAGAGGGCAAAGTTTTGAGCTTTTGTGCCAACCAGCGCTCGTTATCCTCTTCTTCCAAGCGGGCATCGGCTGCAATCAGCGTCGAGGGAAACTCTCCGGTGAGCGCCTCGCCCTCTTCCGTGCGCCGCCGAAAACGATCTATGCAAAGTCTGCGCGCCACGACGCCGGCCAAGGCCACCATACTTTTGAAGCGCTCCAAATCTTCGCGCATCGACCATAGGCGTATCAACGTCTCTTGTGCAATATCTTCGGCCGAATGCGGATCTACGCCCATCGCACGACTGGCGCTCAGTGCGCTCCGGCGTGCCGCTGTGGCGTGAGTTTCAAAAGTGGCTTGATCCATATCGGTCTTGTTGCTTGTTGTGCGCGTTTTGCCGTCTCGTTGGCTGATGTCTCGCCGACGGCGGCTGAATTCGGCGCGTCGTGATCGACGATTCGTGCGCCTTGCGTCGGCTGTTGGTTTGCGCCTTTACTGATTAAACGTAAGTCAATGGCTTTCGTCAACGAATTTAACAAAGTTTTTAATTCCAACCTTTCATCTACGCTTTGGAGCGCACTGATTTTAAATGCTGCCGAGCGATTTTTCCCCGCTCAAGGCAAGCAAGGACGGCGCCTCGCGTGCGGTTTCAAGGCGCTGATGGCTCACATTACGCCGCCTCGAGTTGATCGAAGCAACAAGAAGGGCCGAACTTTTGAGTGTACGCTCACGATAAAAAAGGTCTGCGCTCGTGAGAACAAAGGTGTGCGCTCACGATAAAAAGGGTCTACGCTCACGAGCGTACAACTTCTGCGCCAAACTTCAGCGTGGTAAAACCTATGGCGTGCCGGCTTTTATCGGGACTTTCCCGTGCTACTTTTGCGAGAGAAGACTAAAAACAAGGACGACTGCTGAGGCTGCTTCGGACGGCGGCGCACTGCCCTCGACCGGCCGCGTCTTTTTCCCGCAGGGCAGCATTCACGCACCAAGTTGCAGCAAATGCGCCAGCCGCTCGGTAAAGCAAGAGAGAGCCGCAAGCCTACCCATCGGCCCCTTGGTCGGCCCAAGCCTAAACAATAACCCCCTCCGCCAAAACTTGGCGAAGGGGGCAGCAGCCTATGGCTTTCTCATTCACATTTTATACTCATTAAAAGTCAAAATTGCCGGTCGGGATGGCAGGCGGCGTCGTGCGGCGCGGCTCTTCCGACTGCGGCGCATTGCCTTCTTGGCGACCTCTACCCTCTTCGCGGCGTGGGCGATCGTTGCGGCGTTCGCCACCTTCGCGACGCGGACGGCGCTGCGGGCGCTCTTCCCAGCCCTCAGGTTTGGGCTCGAGTACGCGGTGAGAGAGGCGGAACTTGCCGGTCTTATCGTCGATCTCCAAAAGTTTTACAGACGTGTGATCTCCCTCGTGCAAGCCGGCTTCTTCTACGCTCTCCAAGCGCTTCCAAGCGATCTCGCTGATGTGGAGCAAGCCTTCCTTGCCCGGCATAAACTCTACGAAGCAGCCGTAAGGCATAATGCTAACGATTTTTGCATCGTAGATCTCGCCTACTTCAGGCACGGCAACGATGGCGCGAATCTTCGCAACGGCAGCATCAATGCTTTCTTTGCACGGAGCGCTTACTTGGATCTTGCCTACGCCGTCTTCTTCTTCGATAGTAATCGTAGAGCCGGTTTCTTCTTGCATGCCTTGGATGATTTTTCCGCCCGGACCGATAACGGCGCCGATAAACTCTTTCGGAATCTCAAAGGCAACGATGCGGGGCACGTGGGGCTTGAAGTCGGGACGCGGCTCAGCCAGCGTTTCGGTGAGCTTTCCGAGGATGTGTTCGCGACCTGCCTTAGCCTGCATCAAGGCTTTTTCCAGAATTTCATAGGAAAGACCGTCGCACTTGATGTCCATTTGCGTTGCCGTCAAACCGTTGATGGTGCCGGTCGTCTTGAAGTCCATATCACCCAAGTGGTCCTCGTCGCCAAGTATGTCGGAGAGGATCGCATACTTCTCTTCGCCGGGATTTTTAATTAAGCCCATTGCGATACCGCTGACCGGACGGTTCATCGGAACGCCGGCATCGAGGAGCGAAAGCGTACCTGCACAAACGGTAGCCATAGATGAGGAGCCGTTTGATTCGAGGATGTCGCTCACAATGCGAACGGTATAGGGGAAATCTGCGGGAATCTGATTCTTTAATGCGCGCCAAGCCAAGTGGCCGTGGCCGATCTCGCGACGACCTACGCCGCGCTGCGCTTTAGCCTCACCCGTAGAGAAGGGCGGGAAGTTGTAGTGGAGCAGGAAGCGTTGGTAGCTCTTGTCCAATACGTCGTCGATCATCTTTTCGTCAAGACGTGTGCCGAGCGTAGTCGTAGCCAAGGCTTGCGTTTCGCCACGCGTAAAGATGGCAGAGCCGTGCGGCATCGGCAGCGGGCCGGCTTCGCACCAGATAGGACGGATCTCGGTCGTCTGGCGACCATCTAAGCGCTTGCCTTCATCGAGGATGCAACGACGCATTGCGTCACGCTCTACGTCATTATAGTAACGGTCGATCAGGGCGTTCTTCTCTTCGAGTTCGTCTGCGGCCAACGTAACGTGGGCTGCAACATAACGCTCCTTAAAGTCTTCACGAATTTTCGTAAAGCCCTCTTCACGCTGGTGTTTATCGGGATTGCCGGCTGCAGCAATGGCATAAACCGGTTGATAGCATTCATCTGTTACTTGCTTGCGCAAGTCTTCATCGTTAACTTCGTGGTCATATTCGCGCTTAACGTCAGTGCCGAGTTCTTTCATCAGCTCCTTCTGCAAACGACACATAGGCTTGATGGCCTCGTGAGCCGCCTTGAGCGCTTCGAGCAAAGCTGATTCGGGCACTTCGTCCATCTCGCCTTCGACCATCATAATGTTTTCTTCCGTAGCACCAACCATAATGTCCATATCGGCCTGCTTGAGTTGCTCGAAAGTAGGATTGATCACGTAAGCACCATTGATGCGGGCTACGCGAACCTCAGATATCGGACCATCAAACGGGATATCGGAAGCAGCCAATGCGGCTGAAGCAGCAAAACCTGCTAATGCGTCGGGCATATCCTTGCCATCAGCTGAAAACAGCGTGATGTTCACATAAACTTCTGCGTGATAATTGCTCGGGAAGAGGGGACGTAGTGCGCGATCGACCAAACGTGAAGTTAAAATCTCGTAGTCGGAAGCGCGGCCTTCGCGCTTCGTAAAACCGCCGGGAAAACGGCCTGCTGCGGAATACTTCTCTTTATAATCACATTGTAAGGGCATAAAATCTGTGCCCGGGACGGCGTCTTTTGCAGCTACAACCGTGGCCAATAACATTGTGTTGTTAAGGCGCAACATTACAGCGCCATCAGCCTGTTTGGCCAACTTGCCGGTCTCTATGCTGATGGTGCGGCCATCAGGCAAAGCGACGGTTTTCGTAATCACATTCATCTTAGCTTGTCTGAAATATTTGTTGTTTCGTCAATATAAAATCGCACAAAGATAGATAAACTTTTTAAGTTAGTAAGCAGGGGAATAGTTTTATTTGTCTGATTTCCCGCAAAATAATGTTTGCTGCAAGGGTTGCGGGGTCGCTTCTCGTTACGCTTCGGCTTGCTTTTGCCGATTTTGAGCACCACGAAAAGGGCGCACAAGGCCTTCTGCATATGCTGCATTAAGGCATTTTTTTGCAGCCAATCGATGGCGGCCGGCGGCGGTTTGATAAACGCTTGCGGACAACAGACGGGGCGCTTGATAGCAACCATTCAGGTAACGCGAAATAAGACGTAAGGCCTTCGAGCGCAAGCGTTGCGACAGCGAAGGCCTTTGTTAAGCGAAGAATAACGCGACGGAGCGCAACTTATTCCGACTTTTCGGGTGCGGCGGGTAGACCGGCGGCAAGCAAACTACGATAGCGCGCATCGTTGGTCAGAATCTTCAAGCCCTCGTTCAGGTCTTTGTCGTCGCGAAGACTATAGTCAGCCAAGCCCTTTTGATCATAATAGCACGTAATCAGTTGGCCCTCGACCAAGCGTTTGATCGGTTTGCGCCAATAGTCGAAATCGTAGTCTTCATTGTGGACTAATTTCTTCTCCAAAGCCGCAAATTCGTCTGTCGTCATTGCCTCGTAGCCCTCGGCAGCCGCAATCTTGCGGAGAACCTCAAGCGCTTTTTTACTTTGCGTGTCGTAAGTAAATTTGGCTGCCTTCAAAAATTGGATAAATGTCGTATACTCGGTATCACTCAAACTGAATTTGTCAGGCGAAGCGATGGAGGCGTGATGATTACGATAGTCGGCACAATAATCCATCAGCGCATTGCTCGAAGCCAAGTAGGCCAACAAATTCGGCAAACTGTCAGTCGGCACGCTCACATCGGGCGTGATGCCGCCACTGTCGCGAACGGGGCGCCCGCCGACCGTATGAAAAACTTTCGCCAAGCTATCCGGCAAATGCTGCGGCGCACCATCTTTATAAACGTAAGCCTGTACGCATCGCCCGCTTGGGATATAATATTTCGCAGACGTCAGTTTCAGCACACCGCGATAGGGCAAAGAGCGCGGCTGTTGCACGAGTCCTTTACCATAAGAGCGCTGGCCGACGATAACGGCGCGATCATAATCCTGCAAGGCGCCGGCCGTGATTTCCGCAGCCGAAGCCGTCGCGTAATTGGTCAGGACGACGATGGGCATCTCCGTATCCAAGGGTTCGGCACTCGTCTTATAGGTTACGTTGTTTTCTTTTATCTTTCCTTTTATGCTGACTACTTCCTTGCCGCGCGGGATAAAAAGCGCCACGACCTTGGCGGCCTGATCCACGAGTCCGCCGGGGTTATTGCGCAAGTCGAGCAGCAAGCGCTTAGCGCCCTGTTGCTTCAGCTCGGACACGGCCTTTTGCATATCGCGCCCCGTATCTTCCGTATATTGATTGAGCAAAATATACCCAATACTGTCTTGCAAGATCCGCGTCGTTGTAATACTGGGCAGCACGATGTTGCGGCGCGTTATTTTGAACGTCAATGGTTTGCTCACGCCATAGCGTTTCACTCTCAAGGTAAAGCTTGTGCCCGGCTCGCCGCGCAGCGAAGCGCTCACACGGTTGCTATACGCCTGCTCGCTTTCCGCGTCTGTAGCCGCCTCGCCGTAATCTTTTCCGTTTTGCTCCAAGAGAATATCTCCGGCGCGCAATCCGGCTTCGGCAGCGGGCTGTCCGGCATAAGGACGATTGATAACGCAGCGATGAAGATCGCGGCGAAAACTAATAACCGCGCCAACGCCGGCATATTTGCCCGTAGTCATTTGCTGCAAATCTTGCGCTTCGCTCTCCGGATAGTACTGCGTGTAGGGGTCAAGCCCGTCCAGCATATAATCTATCGCGCCCCGCACCACCTTGGGCGCGTTCAGCGTGTCGACGTAATAAAGATCGAGCAACTTATACAACACATTAAACGTCTCCAACTGCTTGGCTACTTCTGCGTTGTGTGTCTGTGCGTGCAAACTCCCCACCGCGAGCAGGGACGAGAGCAAAACAATAGCAATCTTTCTCATAATTCACTCCATATATCAGGCAACCGGCCGAGCGGCGTTTATCTCCGTCCGGATAGCGTCCCACGTTTCTTCCGGCAAATGCGTACCGGCCACTTCTATTACATAGGCTGCGAGGACCGTTCCTTTGTATACGCACTCGGCTAAATCGCAACCTTTCGAGAGACCATACAGAAAACCGGCCGCAAAGAAGTCGCCGGCGCCCGTCGTGTCCAAAACTTGCTTCACGGGACGCGCAGCTACGTTTACTACTTCCGCGCCGCGCTTAGCCCTTGCGCCCGATCCGCCGGTCTTAACAACAACTGTACGACAGATCTCGCCCAATTTCAGCAAAGCGGCTTCGGGATCGCCCTCGCCGGTAAAGGCTTCGGCCTCCTGCTGATTGGCAAAAAGGATATCAACGTTGGGCAAAAGCTCTGTAAAGAACGCTATTTCACCCGCCACAATATTATAAGAAGCCAAATCAAGGCAAATGAGAGTCCCTTTCGCTTTAGCCACGGCCACAATGCGGCGTAACAAATCATGATTCTGCACCAAATAGCCCTCAATGTAGACGTAATCATACGCATCGAGCAAGGCTTCGTGGATCTCTTCGGCGCACATTTCTTCGGCAGCGCCAAGATACGTGCCAAACGTGCGCTGTCCGTCGGGCGAAATAAAAGTAGAGGCAACACCCGTGGCCTTTTCGCTGCGGAGCAGCATTGGCCGGATGCTGTGCCGGCGGCAAGTAGCTTCAAAGAAGCGTCCGTTATCGTCATCTCCAACCTTACCCACGACGCCGGGCTGCATACCTAAGTGGCCGAGCGCCAAGATCGTGTTGCAGGCCGACCCGCCGGTAGCCCGCGTTGTCTCCATTTTTGCCAGTTGATCACTGATATGCCGATAACGTTCAGCGTCGATCAGCTGCATAGAACCCTTCGGCAGCTGCAGCGCTTCCAATATCGTATCATCCTCGACTCTTGCAAGCGCATCGACCAGCGCATTACCAAAGCCTAAAACTCTCTTCATCTGATTTTTTTCTGTAATTTTCCTGCAAAGGTATTGCTAATTTGGAAAATACCTATTACTTTTGCAGCCGAATTGATAAAAACTGCTTCAGTAGCTCAGTTGGTTAGAGCACCTGACTGTTAATCAGGGGGTCGTTGGTTCAAGCCCATCCTGAAGCGCTCCAAAATTCTACTACTCAATTCACCAGCTTCAGTAGCTCAGTTGGTTAGAGCACCTGACTGTTAATCAGGGGGTCGTTGGTTCAAGCCCATCCTGAAGCGCACAAAGAAAGAGAACGGATCGCCCGCGTCTCTTTCTTTTTTTATATCCTCTTACGTTGTTCATCAAAAGTTGGCCGGCCGCGCTCTCTGACGCAGCAGCGGCCTTGCTCATCGGCATCGGCGTTGAGGCCGCCCGGTCTGCGCAACGCAATCGATTTACGCATCTCCGACCAAGCGGCCCATTTTTTCGCTCCAGCCGATAAAGCAGTTCGCCGCCGCTCGTTTTGCGACGCGCGAAGTCTTCCTATAAAAATATTACGCCCTGCCCCACGATCGTTTGCTCGAGCCAAACGATGGTTTCTCCCCGCCAAACGATAATTTGCTCCCACCAAACGATCGTTTGCTCGGACCAAACAAAAATAAAGATCGGCGAGGCCTCACAAAACTCTGAAGAAATGTCCCGAAAACGCGATGAAATGGGCGAAAAATGACAATTTAAGCCTCAAAATTTTCCACAAAAAAAACCCTAAAAATCCAAACTTACGCACCGCATTTTCGACCATCGCTGCCCGCCGTCAAGCCTGTTTCATTAAAAAAGACCGCGCTGCGATGCCAACTTTTTGCCGAAAACCCACTTATTTTAGAGCTCAAGCGGCGGGCTTTCAATATTTTCTTCCTACTTTTGCGAGTTGTTCATCGAAAATAATATTCAATATAATAGTTTCTTTCACTATGAAGCAATACAAGCTGATCAACAACCTCGTAGGTTGGATTGCATTCGCCATTGCTGCCGTCACCTATTGTCTTACAGTAGAGCCGTCGGCGAGCTTTTGGGATTGCCCCGAGTTTATCTCCACCGCTTCTAAACTCGACGTAGGACACCCGCCCGGCGCACCTTTCTTTATGCTGACGGGTAGCGTCTTTTCGCGCTTCGCAAGCGACCCGACGCAGGTAGCTTTTATGATTAACATTATGAGCGCCCTGCTTTCGGCCGTCACGATCTTGTTCCTCTTTTGGACGGTCACACACTTGACGCGGCAAATCCTCTGCAAGGACGGCGTCGTGCAAACTTGGGCGCAGCTCATCGTCGTAATGGCCGCCGGACTTACGGGCGCCTTGGCTTATGCTTGGAGCGATACGTTCTGGTTCTCTGCTGCCGAGGCCGAAGTTTACGCCTATTCATCGGCGTTTACGGCAATTGTTTTCTGGTTAATCTTGAAATGGGAAGACCATGCTGATGAGCCGCACAGCGATCGTTGGTTAGTCTTGATTTTCTATTTGACGGGCTTGAGCATCGGCGTACACTTGCTCAACCTGCTCTGCTTGCCAGCCATCGCACTTGTATATTACTTCAAACGCAATCCGAACGCGCAGGCCAAAGGCAGTATGTTGGCTGTCTTGATCGGCTTCGTGCTGGTCGGAACCGTGCTCTACGGACTCGTTCCGGGCATTGTAAAAGTTGGCGGCTGGTTCGAACTCATCTTTGTCAACTGGCTCGGCTTCGGCTTCAACGTAGGTGTGGCTTTCTATCTCCTACTTTTGATCGCCGTAGTCTTGACGGCAATTTGGAGTACTACGCAGCACAACCGCGCACGCACAAACATTCTTTATCTCATCTCCGTCGGACTGCTCGGCATTCCTTTCTTCGGCGACGGGATAAAGTCCTTCCTCATCGCGCTGATTGTCTTCGGCGTTTTGGGTTACTTCCTCTACACCAAAAACAAAGACGGCAACTTCCGTCTGCGCAAACGCTTCCTCAATACGTCGCTCCTCTGCATGCTGATGCTGATGATTGGCTATTCTTCTTACGCCGTTATCGTCATCCGCTCCGTAGCTAATCCGCCGATGGACCAAAATTCGCCGGAGGATATCTTTACCTTGGGCAGCTATCTCAGTCGCGACCAATACGGACAAAGGCCCTTGTTCAAGGGAGAAGCCTTTACGTCATACGATCAAGCGGTCTACGCGCAAGCAATCACGATCGACGAGAGCAACGTTTGGCAGCCAAAAACCAAGGAACAACCCAATGCGCCCGACGAATATGAATCGGTCGTAGCATCTCAAAAATTGGTTTACCCATCAGGCCTCACGATGTTCTTCCCGCGCATTTGGGATTACCATCATGCCCAAGCTTATCAAGATTGGATGGGCGGCGATATCGCTATGCGCGACGTTACGTTCACCACACCAAGCGGGCAGGAATTTCCGGGGCAAATGCCGACGCAGTGGAGCAACTTCCGTTTCTTCACGTCCTACCAGCTTAACTTCATGTATTGGCGTTATTTCTTGTGGAACTTTGCCGGCCGTCAGAATGGCGTGCAGAGCTTCGGTCAGAAAGAATATGGCAACTACCTTACCGGACTTCCCGTCATCGACAACTTCCTTTATGGTGACCAAAGCAAACTGCCCGACGTCTTGAAAGAGGATAAATCGCACAATGTCTTCTACTGCCTCCCCTTGCTCCTGGGTCTCTTGGGCCTCTTCTGGCAATTGTTCCGCGGCGAAAAGGGTGTGCGCCAGTTCTGGGTAGTTTTCTTCCTCTTCTTTATGACCGGCTTAGCTATTATCTTATACTTGAATCAGACGCCTCAGCAGCCGCGTGAGCGCGACTACGCTTATGCCGGTTCCTTCTACGCTTTCGCCATCTGGATCGGCCTTGGCGTTGCTGCCATCTACGATTGGCTCAAGCGCTTCTGGGTTAAGCAGCAAGAAAGTAAAGCTATGCCGGCAGCGATCTTTGCTTCCGTGCTCGGCATCATCGTACCGCTACAGATGGTGAGCCAAACGTGGGACGACCACGACCGTTCCGGCCGCTATCTCTGCCACGATTCGGGCTTGAACTATCTGAACACGATGCCCGAGAAGCTGCTCGACGGCACACCGGCTCACCCTATTTTCTTCTGCAACGGCGACAACGACACCTTCCCGCTTTGGTACAACCAAGAAACGGAGGGCAACCGCACCGACGCTCGCGTCTGCAACTTAGAATATCTGCAAACGGCGTGGTACACGGACCAAATGCGTCGACCGGCTTACGATTCTCCCGCACTGCCGATCAATTGGCTGCCTTATCAATATGCGGACAACGGCAAGCATACTTACTTCCCGATTCATCCGGAGGGCAAAGCCGAACTCGATGCCTTTAAGCGGGCGCACCCCAACGGGCCGGATCCTTACGATCTCCGCTATATTATGGACAACTACGTGAAGACGAAGGGCTATTTCCCGACCGACTCCGTCATTGTCCACGTCAACAAGCAGAATATCATCAATCAAGGTATGGCACTCCCGCAAGGCAAGGAAGCCATCCCTGATCACATCAACCTATCCTTGGCTTGGGCCATGCGCAACGGCCAGGGCGGTCTCTATCGCAAAGATGTGATGATCTATGAAATGCTTGCGCGCAACGACTGGAAGCGCCCGATGTACATGAGTGTGACGCTGGGCACGAACAACTTTGCAGGTCTCCAAGACTACTTTATTTTAGAGGGCCTTGCTTACCGCATCACGCCGTTCAAGCGCGAATTGGGCACGATCGACACCAATTTGATGTACAACAACCTGATGAAGCGCTTCCGCTACGGCAATCTCAACAAGCCCGGCATCTATCTTGACACCACCAATATGAAGATGGCGCAGACCCACCGTAACATGTTTACGATGTTAGCTCAACGTCTTTTGATGGAAGGTCAAACCGCAAAGGCACGAGAAGTGCTCGCCATGTCCGAAAAGATGCTGCCTGCGAGCAACATTCCCTACGAAGAAAACGACTACCAGTTGGCACAAATATGGCTGCAAGCGGGCAACGCGAAGAAAGCCGGAGAAATAGCTACGGCTGTCGCGAAATACAATGCGCAATACTTAGATTGGCTCAACTCACTCTCTTACAGCGACCTCACGAGCTATGCTTCATCTTGCGCACGTGCGCTCCGCAACCTCTACAGTGCGATTAGCGTACTCGATGCTGCGAAAGTGCCGCAAGCCCGGCTCTATGCCGCTCGCTTAAAGCAGTTGACCGGCACACAAGCCGGCAATATCGGCGCACAAGCCTTGGAGCAAATGATGCAACAACCCCAAGCGCCTGAGGCCGACGGTTCAGAAGAATAATACAATGTCTGATAAAGTGAGGATGCAAGCAAAGGTTTCAAAACAGCCCTCTTGTCTTGCGTCCTCGCTTTTCCTTTTTATAGCGTCGGCATCCACCTGCCACGCGCCAACCAACCATTAACTCGGCAAAGCCCCTCGCGCCCGACGCCCCGCACTCCCCGACGCCGAAAGCCGCGCCGCTATTTTTTCGATCATAGTCTATGCTCATAGAGCAACC
>OHAO01000624.1_pt1 | contig 25971 bp, 23 predicted proteins | sample 1577151 | NCBI WGS metagenome assembly OHAO01 (sample SAMEA3541585, study PRJEB24748) | human gut metagenome | biome: human gut; feature: human-associated habitat; material: faeces | place: China | collected 2012 | reverse complement strand
TGAAATGCGTCTGACTGCTATGGCAGATGCATTCCGCATCCAGATGGATGATCCTACAATGAAGGAAGTTCCGTTCGAGGATCGGTTCGGTATGCTTGTTGATGTCGAATACAACAATCGTAAAAACAATCGTCTGAAAAGGCTAATTCGCCAGGCTGAGCTTGAACAGCCAGATGCCAGCATCGCAGCAATTGATTACCATTCTGGACGAAAGCTGAACAAAGCACTGATCAACCGTCTGGCAACCTGTGAATACATTACAGAATACCGGAACATCTTTATTACTGGAGCAACTGGAAGTGGCAAAACTTACATGGCCTGTGCCTTTGGCATGGAAGCATGCAAGCGCTATTACTCAGTGCGATATGTACGACTTCCTGATCTGTTATTGGACTTACAGGCTGCCAGGGACGATGGAACTTTTTCAACTGTCCTGAAAAAATATACCAAGCCAATAGTGTTGATTATCGATGAGTGGTTGCTTCTTAAACTGACAGAAGCTGAAGCCAGAAATCTTTTTGAACTGATACATAAAAGACGAAAAAAATCTTCAACGATCTTTTGTTCTCAGTTCCGTGAAAGTGAATGGTACCAGCAAATCTGTGATGGTGAAAGTACTCTTGCCGATGCCATCATGGATCGTATATCGTATGATTCCTATAAGATCGATATTGAAAGTGTTGACCCATCTAAAGACCTCTCTATGAGAGAAGTATATGGACTGGATCCAGCAATGGCAAAGTAACTTAATAAACAAAATGGGGTGGCTCCGTTAGTCCGGACAGGTGGCTCTCGCCACACCGGACTGGCGGCTTTGCCGCACCGTAATATTCATAAATAGAGGAAGAACAAGTTATGGAATAAGTATAAGTTCAAAAAATGTATGTAGCAATTGCGAGTTAAGATTCTGTATACTTATCGGTTTCAATGGTCAAGTAGATCATGCAAGCTACAGAAATATTCTAAAAAGGTCCTATAAGTTCATAGTCAATGCTGATAATTTAGCAGATTTTTTAAAGAATTTGTAAAAAAGTTGGAGTAATAAAAAAAACATTCTTAGCGTTCATATAGGAAATTTTTTCTGGCTGCTAAGCACAATTTTTTGTGGCAGTTTCCTTTAGACTTTGAAAATAATATTTTCAAGGTTGCTTTTTCAAAAAAGATTTTTCATCCGGCAGCTCCGGGGCAAATTGTCTTGGAGCTGCATTCCTTTGTACAAAAAGGTTGAATTGACAATCTAATGGAATTATGCTACTCTTAGTCCATAAGATTGATTTTTACCAAGCATTGATTTTGGTATGTTGTTTAAGGATAAAAAAGCGTTTTTGTTTTTACGTCTAAATGGCGTGAAGCAAAGACGCTTTTTTGTTTTATTCAAATTTATTTTTTTAATGCCAGAACCGGGCGGAAAGGAGTATGCGGTATGATGATTCACATGACAACGGTAGGCGGTGTTACAGCGGATATTGAGGGGAAGGAGAGTGCCAATGGCGCAACGTATCTTTCCTTTGATCTTGCAGTAACAAAGGGCTACGGCACAAGCAGGCACACAGTATATTTACAGGTATGGGCCTTTCGTGCGATTGCTGAACGGCTTATAGCAGCAAAGGTCAAGAAAGGGAGTCAGCTTTTGATTTCCGGTGATTTTGATGTTGTTACATTTGAGCGGAAGGATGGCAGTAAAGGGACGGTAAACAAGGTGATTTTGCAGGATTGGGAGTTTGTAAGCGGCAGCAAAAATAATGAGGATAAAGCTGAGGAAAAGAAATCTCAACCAAAGGCAACGTATCAGGAGCATTACTGCACAGATGATGAGGATCTTCCGTTATAAGATGCGGAAGCGTATAAAAGAGGGATGAATCCAGTGTGAGAGACATAGATTTATCCCTCTTTTTTTATTGCAGAAAAGGAAAGGATGAAGAAAAAATGCGAAAGAATGGAAAAACAAGGGAAACAGTTCTGTCAATGGCAGGTACATTGGCAGCGATAGGCATTGGATGCGCTGTTTTTGTACCGGAACGGTTTCGGGCGCATGCATGGCTGCTGATAATCGGCATTTGTATGGTTTTCCTTTGGGAGCTTTGGAAAGAAAAGCAGACAAGAAGAACGGAACGGGAAAGGGAGAGAACAATGCAGATTGTAGACCTTGAACCGGATTATAAAAATCTCTTTGCACAACAGCTGCAGCTGCGCGTGCAGGAGAAGCTACGGGTGAAATTCCCGGAGGCAACTGTTGCACTGGGAGAAAAGGAAATTATGTGTATTGCGGAGAGAAAAAAGGCGGCTTATATCCCGGTTCAGCAAGCAGGTGAATATTGCCATATCAGTATTATGCTGAGTGAAATGGGAGAAATTCATATGAACCTGTTTTCCCTTGTAAATTTTGAAAGTATCCAAGAGACAAAAAATCTTATGGAAAATAAGAAGCAGGATATAGAACAATGGTTTACACAGAAAGGGCAGCAGCTTTTAACAGAGCTTATCACCAATATGAACAGCAGAGGGTACTCTAAGCTGTCTATCAATGAAAATGGAGATGTAACCGTAAAGGAGAATGGCAGAAATGTGCGGAAGGATCATTTCCATGAAATTCCGCCAAAAGAGAGTTGGGCAAGGCTCAGAGAACTGATGATGGATGAAGATGTACAGGTAAAGGTGTCGGGCAGACAGCTGACCTTTGCATGGTAAAGGGAGGAATATATTTTATGGCAGCAAATAAGATTTTTGCATCATGGACGTGGAATCGGAAACTTCCGGCACCCTTTGATGATGTATCTGTGAATGTGAAAAGCAATATGCATTTATCGACGTATAATACGGAGAGTACCCGTACAGCGTCCCTTCATGCGGCAACCTTATCTGCAATTTTACAGCGGATGGAGCTGCACATTACCCCGGAGGATGAAAATGCCGGAGCAGTCGGAACGCAGGGAGATCTGCTATATACGGTGGAGTATCCGAGTAAGACAGGCGAACTGCATACAGTAGTATTTAACCGCAAAACAGGGAAATTTATTGCAGGGCGTTATGATGACCTTACCCAGCCGCCAAAACCGTATGTCCTGAAGGAAAACGAACAAAGCGGAACAGCATTATTCTTTGCATTACTCGATATTGCACTTGAAGATGAGGAGTTCATGTGGCATTATAACATGCTTCTGGAACAGAAACGAATGGGATTCCCCGATTTGACTGTTGCTGCAGAGCACGCCTATATTCTTTGTGATAACCTGTACCGCAGGGTGAAAAAAGCAGATACATTAGGCGGTGCAGGTATTCATGTAGTTACACCGACAACGGGGAATATTCCGAATTTTACAGCGATTAACCTGAATCGTGGGGCATATAACCCGGATACTGTATTATTCGGAAAGTTCAAGGTATTTACTGTAAGCCAAAACGTAGGGAAGAAAAGGAGAATGTCGATTACACATGAGGACTTTATCGGGAAATATGTATTAGAAGAACGTGAATTAACGGAAAAAGAACAGCAATGTGTGCCGACTCTTCCGGATTGGTATGTTGTACCGGATGAGGTTGTAAGCATCTGTAAACATGCACAGCAGACCACACGCAGCAGTCGTCCGATGCGGAATTTTCTCCTGCGTGGCAATGCCGGAACAGGCAAAACAGAAGGAGCAAAAGCGATTGCAGCAGGCTTAGGATTGCCTTATTTGCATCTGACCTGCTCTGCTAATACGGAAATCTTCGATATTATGGGGCAGATGATGCCCGTATCGCAGAAACAGAACACTATGGTGGAATACCCGACCTTTGAAGACATCCGCATGGATGCGGCAACGGCGTATTTTAAACTGACGGGTGAATATAACGAAACTATTACAGAGGATGAGGTATATGATAAGCTGCTTGAGGTGATTGCAGAGGATGCAAGGAAATTCGGTGATACCACAAAACAGCAGTTTTCCTATGTGGAATCTCCATTAGTGCAGGCAATGCGTAAGGGGTATGTTCTGGAGCTGCAGGAGCCGACTGTGATTTCAAATCCCGGTGTACTCGTTGGTCTGAACTCTCTTTTAGATACCTGTGGTGCTGTTACATTGCCGACAGGTGAAAGAATCGAGCGTCACCCGGATACGATTGTGGTTGTTACAACGAATATCGGCTATGAAGGCTGTCGTTCCTTAAACCAGTCTATTTTATCCAGAATGGATTTAATCATGGATATGGAGGAACCCGATGTAGATACCCTAGTAAAACGTGTTTCCGGTATTACAGGCTACAAGGAAAAAAGCAGGCTTAAACTTATGGCAGAGATTGTAGCGAGCATACAGCAGAAATGTAGGATGAATATGATTGATGATGGCTGTTGCGGTGTAAGAGAACTGATCAGCTGGGTGCAAAGCTATATGATCTGCGGCGATCTTATGGAAGCAGCGAGGTATACGATTTTACCCTCTGTATCTGCAGATGCGGAGAACAGAGCAGAAATTATGAGTACCTGCATCGAGCCTGTATTAAATGTATAGGGGGGATGCGGCTGTGTACGAGAATATTGCAGAGAATCTGAGATACCTGCGTGCAAGCAGAGATCCGGTTTATTCCCAAAGGGAGATTGCCAAAAAGCTTCATGTCAGTAAAAGCACCTATGCAAGATATGAAAGAGGTGAATTGATTCCACCGCTCTGGTTTTTACATCAGGTGGCTGTTTTTTATGGGGTATCGGTCGGCGTATTGTTGTCTAAGGAGTTAGGGAAGGAGTGAAAAAAGAGAAATGCGAACATCACATAAGGAAATGCGGCGAAAAATCAATGCAGAGGTATCTAAAATTACGGATGAGGAATTGTTCAGTTCCGCAGCCTTTGCGGCGTATCTGACAGATATTGCAGAGGCAGTAACAAAACGTTATAAGAGAAGGCTGCGCGTGGAAACGATATACGATACGTCTGAGAATGCGATGATTGCCTGTACCAATAACCGTAATATTCTGATTAACACAGGAAACTATATTTCTCAGAGCATGCCTTACAGAAAGCTGAAGGCGGAGAGTATTCTGGGGTTGGTCGGGCATGAAGTCGGACATATGCTCTTTACAAATTTTAGAATTTCGGAAACGTACTTTTCAGAATTATCCTATGGCAGGCTATATCCACAGATGGAGTTATCGGAAGAGGAACAGGAAAGCTTTACAGAAGTAACGGATTATTTTAAGACCGGCACAGAGGCACAGAAACAGGCAATTCTAAAGGCAGCAAAGCTTCTCTTAAATATCCTTGAGGATGCTTATATAGAGGCGAGAATCTGCGACCGATATACAGGGCGGTTTGCTACGGGTATCCACCTTAATAATATCCGTTTTACGGAAATGATGCCATCTGTTACAGAGCAGTTAACAAATGGCTGCTATCGGTTTTCTGTGTTTTGTAATCTTCTGAATCAGTATTGCCGCAGTGGTGACATCAATAACCGCGATGAGTATACAGGAGAACTGTTAGACCTTTTTTACGATGTACTGCCGCTGGTGGATGATGCGATATATGACGAGGATATGAAACGCAGATGCTATGCAGTCAATCGAGTACTGCTTATGGTTTGGGCGTATATCAAGGAAATTGCGGAAAAAGCGGAGAAGGAAGAAAGCACATCTGAGATATTGCAGAAATTAAACAAAGAGATTCCGCAAATGGCAGAAGTGCCGAGCTTAAACGGCACACCGATTGCGGCAGGCAGTTCGGTTGATACACAGAAATACATAAGCGGGAGAACGGAGATAGAAGAAAAACTGCGGAAGGCAACAGAGCAGGAATCCAGAAGAATCCCCTGGATGAAAACAGAGGATTTTGATGAGGGAGAAGAAGGTGGAGTGGAGCAGAATCTGTCCTATCATGGTGCAGGGTATTCCACTGCCGGAGATGACATCAGCCGTATTTTAACTGCTGTTGCGAAGGAAAAGGTACAGGAAGAACTGTCATTGGCATTGACAGAGGAAATGCAGCAGGAGGCAGAGAATATTCGATTGGGAAATGCACACAGCGGTATAAAAATTATCATTAACCGTATGCAGGAGATAGAGGAAAGCTATATACAGCAGTATCAGAGTGTAGCACCGCCATTGCTTGCGATTTCCAAGCAGATACAGAAACGCCTGCAAAGGGTATTTAAGGATATGTCCTTTACAGGGAAAGAATCCGCTCTTCTGATGGGCAGACGTATAGAACCAAGACTGCTTATGGATAGAGAAGGCAGGTTTTTCTCCAGAAATCGGCTGCCGAGTGAAAAGAAATCTCTGGCAGTTGCAGTGCTGATGGACGAAAGTGGTTCTATGGCAGATCAGGACAGAGTGACCTATGCCAGAGCGGCAGGTATCATTATTTATGATTTCTGCAAGGCAATGGATGTACCGATTCTGATTATGGGGCATACGGATGATAATAATGTACAGCTATATGCCTATACGGATTTTGATTCCATGGATAAAATGGATCGGTATCGGTTGATGGATCTGTCAGCCAGATATGGGAATCGGGATGGTGCAGCCCTGCGGTATGTTGCGGAGCGTTTATTAAAACAACCCGAGGAAAAGAAGCTGTTGCTGCTGGTATCAGACGGACAGCCGGCCGGTACAGGCGGCTATCTGGGTTCGGCGGCAGAAGCAGATTTAAGAGGGATTAAGAAGGAATATACGAATAAGGGAATACTATTTGTTGCAGCTGCAATCGGGGATGATAAGGAAAACATTGAACGGATTTACGGAGATGCTTTTCTGGATATTTCTGATTTAACAAAGCTGCCTTTTTTATTAGTGAAAAAGATAGAAAAAGAACTGAAAGGATGAAATGAGCATGAGCGAACAGAACTATATTTCAAGACAGATTACAGTATACAAAACAGATAAAAAGCTGATTGAATTCATTGATAAGCTGAAACCTGCACCGACAGATTTCTATGCACATATCCATTCCTTCGGAGATAAGGATGAAGAGGGCGTAAAGCAGACCTCGTGCATCGGTATTGTTCTGCAGGATTACAGCAAGGGTACCGGAAAGCAGACGATCCGTGTGATGGCGAATATTTCACCGGATGAAGCAGAATATATTCTGACACAGCTGCAAAATAAGGTATCAAACTTTGAGTTGAAGCAGGAAAAGATTTTTGGCACGCCGGATAAGGATGGCAGAGCAAGAGTAACGAAGCTGCGTGTCATCCGCGCGGAAACAGGGAAAGATGGGAAGAAAAGAACATATCCATGGTATGTAGAAATCGGAAATGGCACCGGTATGAAGGTAAAAACAGAGAAAGGCGGTTTTTATATCAAGGGAGATTCTTATAAAGAGGAGGGAAAGGTTTTTATCAATATCAATGATATGGATTTCTTTAAGCTTTTCTTCCGTGTCAGCAGATATATTGCAGCATGGGAACAGACAATTGCACCGCATATTATTATGTCGGGAAAACAGGCGATTGCAGATGCACAGGAAACAGCTGAAAAATGATTTTTTCTGTGGTTGAAGAAAATCATTTTTAGGCTATATTATTTATAGAAGAGATTTCCGATTATAATCCCAATGTGTATTACAGGGACAAGGATAAAATAAGATAATAGAACGGATTACAAGAACAGGAATGATTTAAAACAGATATGTTTTAAATTGTTCCTGCTTTTTTATTTTTAGGAGGAATTGAAATGGATATTTTCAAAAGTATGAATCAAACAAAGGTAGCAGACTTTAGTGTTTTTAAACCGAAGAAAAAGAACCCTGTAACAGCAGAAGAACAGAATGAACAAAATCCTGTTCCCCAAAAAGAAACTGTTGCGGGCAGAATGACAGAAAAAACAGTATTGCCCATAAAAGAAGAAATTCCTGTAGAACAGGATGAAAAGGGTGATTCCGTACCGGAAGAATCTGTACCAAGGGAGAATGAAAAGGATAACGGAAACATTATCCCCTTTAAACAGCAGGAGAATCAGAGTGAAGAAGCAGCGGTTAAACTGGAGGCTGAGTTGGAAACTGCAAAGAGTAATCTTTTGCCGGTATTTCCCATTGTCAGATATTTGAAAAATAAATGTCAGAATGATGCTGCATTCGCCACATTGGTCAATGATGAGCAGAAAACACTTGCCAAGTGCTTTGCGTATGTAACAAGTGAGGTGAAGAAAGCATTAAACAGCCAGAATGGGTGGCTGGATGATAATGAAGTTTATGCCTACGCAGAGACTTATTATATGACGGACGAAGCTACTTTTGAACGATTGGCGGCGGAAAAAGCTGAGGAAGAAAAGAAGCGGCAGGAGGAAGTAGCAAGAAAACGGAAAGAACGGGAAGAAAAACTCAAAAAACTGGAGAAAGAGCGGAAGAAGAGAAATGCCAAGGAACAAACTGTTATAAAGGAAGAATCAAGCCAGACAGAAAATCCTGAGATGCAGGAACAGCTTTGCCTGCAGATGTAAAGGAGGTGTTTTTTAAGATGGGAAAGAACAGCTTAAAGAAAGTGCTGCTTCGGAAGATACCGGTACAGTTGGCGACAGAGGCTACCATCAGTCAGGCAAGACGGCATGAAAAAGCATCATACTATATCAAAGCAGCAGTAAGGATGATAAATCATAAACGAATTCTGGTAATGCAGTTATATAGCAGAAAGGATCTGATTCTTGGGATAAAAGAACCGAGGATTAGAACTTTTCTGACAAAAACGGATTACATCTCACAGTACTATGAAGAAGGTACTGTGAAATGGCGTGCAGGCAGATTAGACTCTCTGCTTGCGTATGATTACTATAGCAAGGAAGAACCTGTTCTTTGTGATACCGCTTCGGAACGAGCGGTGAATACCTACCTTTCCTATACGGAGAATGAAAGGATAAAGCGAAGTGGGTATGCAAAAATCAGAGAGGCGCAGAACATGATTCTGGAGCAGCGGCTTCAAAAGAAGCATGCAATGATTGAGAAACGCATAGACCGGAAAATGCAGGAAGTAAAGCCCTTGCCAAAGGACTTTGATGATTGGATTGATGCGGTTGCGATGGCGCACAGCAGATATGTCTATTATCGCTACAGCAGAAAAAAATATATGGACGGCTATTGCACGCATTGCCATCAGGAGGTAAAGGTGCATAAAGTACGGCATCGTGCAGAAGGACACTGCCCGAAATGTGGCGTAAAGGTTATATTTCTTGCAGAGGGAAAAGCAAAACATATTTTTGACCATGGGCAGGTTGCTTATTTCCAGAAAACACCGAAAGGGTTTCTGGTACGGTATTTTTCTGTTTCCAAATCGTATTATGGTGATTACCGTAATCCTAAAATCAGCACGAAGGAGCTGATGCGAGAGTTTTATGAAGATAGCTTGGTTCTTGGCTATGAATATCGGCAGTTTAAACAGACCGGAAAAATCAGATGGTGTCAGGATTGGATGAAATATAGTTTCTTAGACGTAGCGGTCTATACAAAGAATCTTCATGCTGTTCTGAAGAATACGCAGTATCAATATTGTGCATTAAAGGAATTTGCCTCCCGTTGGGACGGGGCCGCAGTGAATCCTTATGGCTATCTGAAGCGGTATCAGAGTATGCCTGAAATCGAATACTTCGTGAAAGCGGGGCTTTATGCAATGACCTACGAGCTTACAAGCTATTCCAATTATGCATATCGTGTGCAGAGGAATAAGAAGTCCCTTCATGAAATGCTTGGGGTTTCCAAACAGAATTTTCGCTTTATTCAAGCCTGCGATATGTCCTTCTATCAGTTGGATATATATAACAAACTGTGTAAACAGGGTGTGAACCTGAGCATCGGCGAGTTTAAGCGGTTCTACGATACATATAGAAAAAACACGAATGTTATCTTTACACTTTTACAGTATACGACACTGCATAAGGCAGAACGGTACTGTAATGGTTTTATAGACCGACAGTATGACCTTTTAACAATTATGGGCATCTGGAAGGACTATATCTGTTTTTGCCGGGAACTTGGATATGATCTGAAAAATAGCTTTGTCCTGTTCCCGAAAGATTTAATTGTCGCTCATAAATTAGCATATCAGGATGTACTGAATAGACGGGAGCAGGAGCGGAGAAAGAAAATACAGCAGGAAGAACGCCGAGCAAAGCGATTACTGAAAAAATATCGGAATCTCTATGCCTGGAAAGATAATCGGTTCGCCGTTGTTGTGCCAAAGGATTTACTGGAAATCAAAGAAGAAGGACATACCCTCCATCACTGTGTTGCAACCTATACCTCCCGTGTGGCAGACGGAACGAGCATTATCCTCTTTGTGCGGGATTTGCAATCGCCGGACAAACCGTTCTATACGATGGAGCTGCAGAAGAATAAAATCATTCAGTGCAGGGGATACAGCAATCATGTTATGACGAGCGAGGTGCAGGAGTTTGTGAAACGATACGAAAGCAGGGTTTTGAAGAAAATCAGAGAGAAAAATGCAGCATAAAGGAAGTGAAAACACAATAAATGGGATAAAGTGAGGTGGATCATGTGGACTACCAAAAGGAACTGAAAGAATGGTATGAGCATTATGAGACACGTTACAAAAAGGCTGTTTCTCTGCATATTGATGAGGGATCCAGACACTACCAAGCTTTTAAGGAAATAGAAAAGAGATATAGTGCTTTATATATAACGCTGCATTTCTATAGAGAGATTCCAAGAATTCTTGCTGGAGAAGAAGCGGAAAAGCTAATTAAGAGCTATATAATTGTAATTCTTAAGACGTTATTTTTTGGCGAGGTAATAAAAAATGAGGATGGGAAAACGGAGTGTATTCATCCGTGGCTCAAGATAAATAAGAGTGATGCAGAAAAGGTCGAAGCATATGAGGATGCGATTTTAGCACGGAAGCATTTGTCTGTGATAGATTTTGAACGGACAGATACAGAGCAGTTCGCAGATGAAATCAGAGAGGATTTATTCCATGTGGTAAACTGGTATTTGATTGCCAGAGAGATGGTGTACCCTGTGACAAAGTAGGGGCGAATATTTGAAATGCTGGCGGAGATTCATATCTCCGCTATTTTTATGCTGGACTGCATAAGGAATTTCCAAACTTTTCTCGCCCACATAGCATAAGCTACAATTGATAGCAGGGCGATATTGAAAAGATCTCCAATCGCAATAGGCTCTGCTTTGATATCGACGAGACTCTGGTGAAAAAGGCGCATGACTTTGATGGCTTTCTTTCGCTCATGGAGCAGGTAGGATATACTGTCACACATGGCAAAAGAATCCACAATCTTGCGCAAACGCTACAGCCCACTAGCAGCGCAGAAAGCACAGCCAGTTAGCAATTTGGAATCAGAGCAAAATCGGTGATGAGGGCATTATTACGATTTATCTATTTAGAACAAAATCACCAAACAGCAGGCTAAAGCACTTCTCTATTATCAACGGTATGCTTCTTCACCATCAACGATTTTAACGCATTTTGCGCATTTGTGGCGGAACGCAAAAAGCGCAGAGAAGAACTCTCCGCAAAATTACCTTTGCCGAAAAACGTATGAATGAGATTGCTGTGCTCCAGAAGCATATCACGGATTATCGCAAGTCCAATTATTCCAAGAAGCATTATGCGGAATACTACAAGGCCAAGGACGAGTATTGCAAGCCGATGACCTATCGGGCAAATATGGTTGGTCTGATCGACATTGAAAATGCAATAACAGAGCTGCAGAAAGATCGCCAGTCGGAAGAAAAATAAGCATCGTCAGGTGTGTTGCCGAAGATGAAATCTTCTGTTAATGGGATTTAGGAAAAGTTTAAAACGAAATTCTGTCTACAGGTGGAAATTTTTTATTTTGGGTCGAATCTAGTCAGGGAGACAATGCTTGCAAAAGAGAGAAAAGCACTGTATTTACAAGATTAGCACATTTACTGCAAGACCGAAACGTGCTATAATTTATCATATATTATTATAGTTTGCAAAGATATAGCAGGATGAGACGGATGAATTTATGTGGATTTTTCACAACAAACTATTTAAGTTCCTTATAGATAAAAAAATATGTAGAAGAAAGAACTATGTGAAAGAGCTGGGCTCAGTTCAAATACGATTGTAAAAATGGGGCATCACGAACTGGTTTCCATAGAGTTAATCAGGAAAATTTGCCTTGTACTTGATTGTACTGCGGATGATGTTCGGGAATTCTTTCCAGATTGTTGCTTTTGCTCTTGATATGCTTACATTGAAAAGCAAGTTGCTGCAACAGAGACTTTGCTTCAACGTTTTATCTCTACTCGCGAATTATCGCAGACGGTGTTACTGATGTTATCAGGTACATTCACGTCTTACCCCTATCTATTCATCTAGCATTGAGCTTACTGCGCTTTTGCTTGGTTGCTTTGCGATGAACAGTTGGAGGCAGTAGATGTGTTCTGGTTTATTTTCATATCCCCTATTTTTATTAAAGAGAAAGGCGAAAATCAAAAGTGTGGAATTTATATTTCTTGTCTGTCAAGAGAAATAAGCCTATACGGCGTGGAATCTGAAATTAAACTACGTAGTGAAGTGATCCAATGTACTATTACCAAAGAGTGCGCTGATTGAATTTGCAGAAAGGGAAAATTTAAATCCAACACCACTAGCGAGAATATAATGGGCTTCGCGACCATTGATAATGGAACTGTTTAGACTGCTTATATGCCGCTGACAGGATTCACTACCGTGGATAAGAGATGTGAACACGGCAATAACACCTACAGAAAGGTCAACTACATGGAAGTACCGTTTTTTCAGCAGTACATGTAGCTGTTTGATCAACTGTGGAACGGTCATGAGAAAATGCAGGATATAACAGATGTGATCATTGAAAATATCAGCGCGGTCTATGCAGAAAATTTCTCCAGAATTTATCTGTTTCACGAGCTTATATTATGTCTCTAGCAAATTCCTTGATGATAATTCTGAGAATGTTCTGCCTAATGAAGTAACTAGCCTTAAGCAGAACAAAATTTGGAGCATGCTCTATGATTTTCAGTAGGATGCCAGGCTTGCCATTATCAATAAATTTGAAAAATACAACGGCTGTATTCTGGCGGATAGTGTAGGTCTCGGTAAAACATTCATTGCCCTTACCGTTGTGAAATACTATGAAAACCGAAATAAGTCCGGCTTTGTGTTGTGCCTTAAGAAGCTGGCAGAGAACTAGAATACATATAAGAACAATTATGTCAATAACCCCACTGCCACAGACCGTTTGAACTATGATATTCTGTTCCATACGGTTCTTTCTTGTAATGACGGTATGTCTAACGTCTTCGACTTGAGTCATCTCAACTGTAGTAACTTAACTATGGCTTGATTGTTATTGATGAATCTCATAACTCTTGCAATGGTATCGGTACTCATAGCAATGAGCAAGAGAACCGCTATCAGAAACTGATGGAAAAGGTGATTTGTGCGGGTATCAAGACAAAAGTTTTTGATACTTTCTGCGTTGCCGGTCAACAACCGCTTTGTGATTTGAAGAATCAGTGTGCCATCGCCTATGAAGGCAACTCAGATAGTCTGGATGAGCGACTGAATATGACTATCACATTCTGTTCTTTCTGGAAAATGACGGGAAATACCGGGCAGACATAGGATATAAAGAGTCCGCCGGCGCTGATAAAGTGGTATTCAAGGTTGATCGTTACTATCATATAGATTGGTTTGCAGAGAAAGATCTGCCGCTTCATTATGGACGGGTTGACATAGATGTAGTATATGAGAGTTTAATCCATGAGCTTGCAGGAGACAGCCTTGCCAGCGATGAATGGATTATACTGAAAGAAAGTGTATATCAGCAGAAACAACCAGAACAGCTAAATGAGCAGACTGTTGTACTGGAAGCAAAGACAAAAAAGAAAAATAGCTCAATTGAAAGATATAACAGAAGTCAGAGATAGAGAAACTGAAGTAGGCACTTGTTAATACTTAAAATAGCAAGACAGAGAGGTGAGGTATAGTGGCCTATTCTGAATACAGGGACTTAACTCCAACAGACAGTGTGGATAATGGCGATGAGTACATCGAAGCATTAAACTGGGCGTTTCAGAATAAAAAAGTGAGAAATATTGCGTTGACTGGTCCATATGGTGCAGGTAAGAGCAGTATCATAGAGACTTTTCTGCGTAAAAATGATGAAGATAAGTCTGCCCTCAATAAAATTAGATCTTCAGCTCTTAAAATATCTATGGCAACATTCTTGAAGGGCAATGCTGCAACGGATGACCATGTGAAAATTGAAGTAGATGCTGATGAGGTAGAAAAAGGCATCTTAAAACAGTTATTTTATAAAGTGGAGCCGAGTAGGATCCCACAAAGTCGATATAGAAAGCTTCATCCGATAAAAAGGGTTAAAACCTTTTTCTACGTTTCCATAGCTATGCTTTTCGTATTGCTTTTCATGGAGGCAATGATGCCGACTACGTGTGACAAGTTTATGAAAGTGATTGAGAGAGTAATTTCTCCTGTATTTCCAGTGCCTCTTTTCACACAAATTGCAGCGGACCTGTTGTTTATTTTTATTGTCTGGATTATTACCTGCCTGTATCGGACGGCAGTTTCAAAATTCAGGGTGAAAGAAATTAAGTTGCCTGCTGATACAACTGTTCAAAGTGGTGCTGAAGAAACGGATTCTGTCTTTAACAGGAATCTTGACGAAATTATGTATTTCTTTGAAGAAACAGGCTATAAAACTGTTTTTTTTGAGGATTTGGATCGCTTGGACGACCCGAAAATCTTTGTCCATCTGCGTGAACTGAATAATCTCCTCAATAATGATGATGCCATAAAGGCTAAACCGATAGTTTTTGTGTATGCAGTCAGAGATGATATTTTTTCTAAAGAAGATCGAACCAAATTCTTTGACTTCATTATTCCGGTTATTCCGGTAATAAATTCAACCAACTCAGGGGAGATTTTGCTTCAAAGACTCCAGGAGGCAAAAGCAAACGGAATTGAACATGATATTTCTCAGGGATTTGTGCTTGACATATCGCCGTTCATCTCTGATATGCGCATTCTTCAGAATATCTACAACGAGTTTGTTATTTATAAAAAAACATTGCGTATGGGCCAGGAACTCTCCTTGTCAGATGAGCAGATGCTTGCGATGTTGGTATTTAAGAACTTGTATCCGAGTGATTTTGCAGATATTCAGAACGAAAAAGGCGTTCTGAAAAAAGTGTTTATGGATAAGAGTGACTTTATTGTAAGAAAGAAGCAGAGCATTCAGGAGAACATTGATAACTACTCCTCAGTTATTCAGCGTGCTCAAAATGATACATGCAAAACAATCAGAGAACTAAAGTACGCCATGTTAGGAAGTTTGATGGGTGGACTTTACAAATTTGTTAGTCTTAGCAATAGTAGTTGGAGCTCATCAGGCATAGACGCTTATACAATTATGAGTGATGATTATGATATGGCTCAACTTATACAGGGGAACTATAGACATATCTACTACATGAACCAAAATTATAATCAAACAAATAACAATTTCGATTCTGAAATTTTGGCTGTTTATGTTGAACGTTGGAAGGCTATAAAAGAAGTTGGAGAAAGGAAGCTGGAAAATTTACAGGCGGAGCTGGAGAAGCTCCGCGAAAGACAGCACAAATTATCTGGGATGTCCATTGTAGAATTGCTGAAAGTATATCCCGCAAATGAAGTCTTCTCTGAGAATGTGAAGGCCAATAAGCTGCTTGTTTTTCTGTTGCGTCGTGGTTATATTGATGAAAAGTATGCAAATTATATTAACTATTTCAAGGGGACAAGCATTACAAAGGATGACATGAATTTTATTTTGGCGGTAAAAAACCAGACACCTCTGGATTTTGATTACCACCTGACGAAGATTCCAATGGTTGTCGAGCGCTTACAAGAATATGAATTCGAGCAAAAAGCTATCTATAATTTTGACCTTTTGGAAGAACTGTTAGGAGAAGAAAATTCTGAAAAACTGATGGCATTCATCCAGCAGCTGGCCGATGGCGATGATCTCAGTTGGCGTTTTATTGATGAGTTTGTCAATCGCACATCCCAACAGCCTTTATTCATCCGTTTGTTATCTAAGAATTGGACTGGCATGTGGGCACATATATCAGCGGACGAAACACTGACATATGACCATCAGCTTATGTACCTGCAAAATATATTGTCTGAGTCGGTGATTTCAACAATCGAGGCGCAGAATATAGACAGCTGCATGATACATTATTTTGAAGAACATGCCGATATTCTCCAAAAACTGAGAGATTGCAATAACGAGAAAATCATTTCTGTTATAGACAGTTTGGATGTGCATTTTCCAGCGCTCAATACTGCTACGGTTCCTTACAATGTATTGGATAGCATTTTTGAAAAGCGTCACTATGTGATGAATGAAGAAATGATTAAGACCATAATTGCGTATAAGAACAGCGACTTCCTTGATGAGTTTGAAGGGAAGCCTTATTCTACATTACTCGCACTGAATTATTCGGCATTGCTACAGTATGTTCAAGACAATGTGGTAGAGTTTGCTGATGAAATTGTTCTTGCGCATAGAAACTTATCTGACAGCCCGGAAGATATAGTAGATATGTTGATTCGGCTTGAAGGGGAAACAGAAATTCAGGTCAAACTGGTTGAGCAAGAGAGTTTTTGCATGGACTGCATTGATGATTGCGCAGGTGAACATGTGCGAGCCAACAAAAATGCGTGGATGTCGGTTTGGAATGCACTGTTAAAGAAAAATGCCGTAAAGGTAAGCTGGGAGAATGTTTTTGACTATTGGAAAGTGTACCAGTTTAGCGAGGCATTAAAGGAATATGTGGATTTACATGTAGAAGAACTGGCTGAGATAGGTGCAGCGGTTGTCAATGATAGCTTTATAAAAGCATTTATTGGAGCAAATCTTGAGCAGGAAATTGAGCAAAAACTCCTTCCTGTTTTGCGGTTGGAAAAATTTGACCTTGAAATTTCGTCGATTGCAGAACCTACATTGAGAATCATGGTCGACTGCAATTATTTTGAATTCACTGCTGACAGGTATACTGAGGTAAACGATGTTTCCTCTGAGATTGGTATTAAGTTCATCCTGAAAAATCAGGAAGACTATATGAGCTTGAGCAATAGTATTCCCATGACTTCAAGTCTGCTGGAACAGTTGGTCTTTAACGATGGTTTTGCTGTAAACAACCGACATCAAGTGTTCTGTGATTATGCGGAAAGCTACATGACAGAAAAAATTGCCATGCAAATGAAGGCACACGATTTACCTGTTTCAAGGGATATTTTTGAGGCTGCATGGAATTGTATTGCACAGGAAGATCACATTGAGCTGCTGCTCGATTATTGCACGATACTAAACGCAAGTGAACTTAAACAGTATTTTGCAGAGCTCAAAGCACCATATTCAGAGCTTAGTGATCGTTCGCGGAGACATGAAGTTAGCTTGCCAATAAATGATAAAAACAAGGCCTTGGCAGAACACTTGAAGAAGATAGGATATCTCACAAACTGGGAAGAAAAAACCGAAAAATACTTCGATGTAGCCACTAACTGTGAGAAAATAAGAAAGGTTCTAAAGTTGCGTGTTAAGCAGGTAAGGTAGGAGGAGACCACTAATGGAGACTAAATGCATAGGAAGTCAAATGATATGACCGCACATAATATGGAGAAACTCGGGAGACTATTCTAAAATTGCATTACCGAGACAAAGGACGCAAATGCTAAATCGAAGAAAGTCATTAACTTTGACTGCTGCAGCAAATGCTGTCTAGCGATGTGATCGATGATGATGAAAAGTGTATGAGTTTATCTGAGTGAGAAAAAAACAATCGTAGAGGATAACAAGCCAATCCGCAAACCCCTGCGCCCTTGTCTGGAGAAAAGTACCAACTGGGACAGAACGGAGAACCTCTGTATCAAGGACGATAATCTTGAAGTATTGAAACTCTTACAGGAGATTTCTCTCGGCAAGGTGAAGATGATTTATATCAATCCACTATACAACGCGGGAAACGACTTCATCTATCGGGATGATTTTAAGCGGTCTGCTGCAGACTATGATAAAGACAACGGTGTATACGACGAAGATGGCAACTATAGTCCAAATCTTCACCTATCAGCAAAAAGCTATCTTTTGTGCAATGCTTGAACGATGGTAACCAAGCACCTATGCGCAGACACCCTATACTCATAACACAAAATGCTTTTGCCTGTTGCTACCATGGATGCCTAAGTAAGTGGTATTATGTTCTACAGTGACAAGAACTGACGGAGAATGAATAGGTACACTATAAATCTACGTGATGGTGTGGATTGAACGACAGTTTGAAAACGATACAGGCGACATAGAAAAATGACATCAGAAGAATACAAGAAGGCAGTTGATTTCTGGAAAGCAAAAGAATGCAAGGAAATGCTGAGCGATCAGTTAAAGCTTGTTGTGGAGGAGTTTCTCCATAACAGTTCTATCTGTGCTTTGGCGACCGAAACCGATGATTATGTGCGTTGCACGCCTTTAGAATATAGCTATCACGATGGCTGTTTCGGAATTTTTACCGAGAGCGGAGAGAAGTTTATTGGACTTGAGAAGAACAAGAATGTCAGTCTTGCTGTCTTTGAAAAAATCCATATTTTAGTGAGCTGAAAAGTGTACAGGTCATGGGAATAGCAAAACTTATTGAGCCGATGTTGAAGAAATATATCGCTCACGCGGAATATAATAAGATTCCGGTCACAACACTTCGAAAACTTATGGATTAGGGACATCCGATGCGTCTGCTGTGCATTGTGCCGATGAGAATGGATGTGCTATTCTCTGATTTCAAGAATCAAGGATATGACAGTATGCAGAAACTGGACTTCACACAAAAGTAAGAGAGAATAAACTTTGGAAAGGTGGGATTCAGATGAATTGAGCAGACAGTAAGATACAATGCTGCTGGGCGAATCCGTACCTACAACGAGGAGAAACTGGAGGTATTACTGAAAACAATTCTGGCATCATCCGAAACCACCTGATACAAACTTGCGTTACCAATGCATAGGTATACCGTGAGATTCAGAAGGAATACGGCAACTTCTTGGATTACCTTTTACATTGGACAGACAATAAGGTGGTTTATGAAACCGGATAGACAAGTTCGAAACCGTCTAATCATATATCAAAAGATTCGAAAAAGTGCGGCATGGAATTCGTAGAGACAATAGTCATCAATGCCTATTTGCCTACAGTAAGTGCAATCTATTCTCAAGAGTACAGCTACTTTTTGGTAAACCAAGAATCTGAGCATAACAGCAATGCCGTTGAGCAGGCATCTTTCGGTGCTTATAGTAATCATAGCACAAATACAGTCAATTCATATATTAAAAGCACAGTCGCTTGAGAACGATGACTGTGCTTTTTCTTACTCATCATCAATAAATTCTATAACATCCTCAACGCGGCAGTGCAGCAGCTTACAAAGCAGAGCGATTGTATTGGTAGAAACGCTTTTGCCTTTTTTAATCGAATAATAGGTGGCTCTGTTAAAGCCCATTTTTTGCAGTTGATAGGAAGTAATCCCTTTCTCTTTCATTGTTCTGAATAGAGGTTCATAACTCATCATAGCTACACATCACCTGTCCTTTATCAAAAGTATAGATGCGCAATTTTCGATTGAATATGTCTAAATATCTAAGTATAATATTAAGAGAAATAAAAACACTATGGATTGGGGGATAGCGTTTTGAACAGATTTTCAGAAAGATTGAGATAAATGCGAAAGATCAACGGGGTAACACAGGCAGAATTAAGTAGGTATCTGGGGTATGGTTATACAGCGGTGTCCAATTATGAAAATGCAGAGCATCAGCCGGATTATAATACGCTGATGAAAATTGCAGAATACTTTAATGTTTCGATAGATTTTCTTATGGGGGCAGATGACTGCATGGAGCAAATGAGGTGTACTCCTGAGGAAATGGATATGTTACAGGAATATAGGAAATTAAAAATAGAGGAGAAGAATATGATCAATTTTTTAATCCGTTACTTGGTAAGATAAGAAGGTATAAAGTACTTGCTGCGAAAGATGTTTATAAAAGGGAAAAAAGGGGGAATACCCCTCACATTTTGGCATGATTTACACGCAAGAGTTAATATGTAAAGGGTGGGTTCTCCCACCTAATACATATGACTGCGGCTCATTTGTGGTAAATTGAAAAGCAGTTGTAAGAAAGGAGTCAAAAAGCCTTATAACCGCTGGAAATCAACACAAAAGGAGCTGAATTTTATGAAAACTATCTTTGAAGAAATGGGCGGTACATACCGTCAAGTGGGAGATTAATAGCATCCGCAACTGTGCGGAAGAAATCGTTCTGCACGAATTGGTATATGATCTGTAAACCTGATACAAAAGCCCCACACTTCTGACAATAAAATCGGAAGCGTGGGGTTTCCTGATTTATTTTGTTTGTTTGCTGTTTTCTTCGATATTTGCCACAAGACGGTCGAAATCACTTTGATATGTCCTGTCCTGCAAAACACGGAATTTTTCAAATTCACTTTCTGCAAACGCCTTTGCGATGGCAGCGGTCACTTTGCCTTTGTCATGTAAAATATCTTCTTCGTTGAACTGGAGGAACGCATCCAAACGATTAACCCAATCCTGCATATACATGATATTTCCCCGCCGTGCCTGCCTTTCGGCATAGTCCAGATACATTGTCACGATCTCATTCAGATTTATCATTTCTTCTTCGTTCAAGTAGTTTTTGGCGATTGAAACATCCGACTTGCGAATACGCCCCTGCGGAGCATTTTTCCAAGTTGTCAAGCCCATGTTTGGTTTTGTGCTATCGGCTCGTCCATAAACAATCTCAGCCGCCGTATGATGAGTGACAGCGTAATGAAGCTTATTCTGTACTGTGGCAAAAAACTCTTTTGTAACAGGACTGTTCACATCATAATCAGCACTGCACTGGGAGTAAATGTCCGTGATTTTTTGATAAAAACGGCGCTCGCTGGAGCGAATATCACGAATACGCTCCAACTGTTCCTCAAAATAGTCCTTACCAAAGAGGTTTTCTGGTTCTCGCAGTCGTGCATCGTCCATCACATAGCCTTTAATAATAAATTCTTTTAATACTCGATTTGCCCAAATGCGGAACATCGTAGCCTTTTTAGAATTAACACGGTATCCGACAGCAATAATGGCATCCAGATTGTAATAGCTTGTATTGTACCGCTTGCCGTCTGCCGCAGTTGTTTCCATTTTGGAAACAACTGCTTCTTCCTGCAATTCACCGGATGTAAAAATATTTTTCAAATGTTTTGAAATAGCCGCCTTTTGCACTTCAAATAATTCTGCCATCTTTGCCTGCGTCAGCCACAAGTTTTCCTGATATAAAAGGATTTCAACCCGAACTTCACCATTATCGGTTTTATAAAACAGGATTTCCCTTGTTTCATAAGGAGTTAGCCCATATTCTTCGTTCATATCCATTCCATTCCCTTCCTATTCTTCACTTTTGTTTCTCGCTCTGCTTTTGTAAACATTATGCTTGTTCTTGCACTGCGGGCTGCAAAATACAGTGCTTGGTCTGCTTGCAATAAAGGCTTTCGCACAATGTTTGCAAAGCTTAACCGGGGTTTCGCTGTCTGTCAGCATAAAGCTGAACATCATCTGAATCCCAAGCATAAGGGAGTGGAAATCCCAGATAATCGTTGGCTTGTCAAGCAGTGCAATCCGGTAAGTTGGTGCAATACCGCCAAAGGCTGTCATTCCTTCCTGCATCAGAAGTCTTTGATCTGGTGTCATATCATCGTAATCTTCGTAAAAAATAACAGAAGTCAGGAAAGTGAACGCCAAATCAATAAATTGCTGTTTCATCCATTCGTATGGCTCGGCATATTCTCTTTGAAAGCTCATATTGACTGCCATTGGCTTATCGCTCATGGTCATAGCAAGCGCCATCATCACACGGTCATTCTGTATGTTCCACATGGATTCTACACCACGCTTGACCACACCCGGATTGTGAAATGGAAAGAACAGATGCAGATAATCCTTAGTGGACATGGTTTCTTCTTTGATAAAGTGATTTTTCGACAGATAAACTGCTTCATAGTCCATAAATGTTGGTGTGGTCGGCAAAGCTGTCATAAGACCAAGCAAACCATACTTTACTGCAAATTGTCCAATAGCTTTTTGTATCTCCTGTGGAGTTTTGCCCTGCGATTCCATTCGTCCGATATTGATAGCGTCTAAGACAATCTGCTGATACTCTGCCAGCGGATCATAAATACCCGGTTGTGCCGTCTTGGTGGGCGTGAGATACAGAGTTCCGTCCTCTGCCGCCCTCCATTCATATTCACTATATCGCACCCAATTAAAACTGGTTCGTTCAAAAAGGTTCTTCATAATAAAAAACCCTCCGTCATGTATTGTAACCTAAATAATTTCAATTTATATTACCGATTATACTATTGCTTTTCTTCAGAATCAATCTCCGTCATATTTTCTTCTAAAAAATCTTTCTCCAATAAGGTCATTGGCTGCTGCTTTTCTGCCTTATCCCAAAGTGCAGGAAGCAGCTTTTTTCGTATCTTTTTGAGCATTGTGCCACGCACCTTGCGGATGTTCCGGTCGCTTTGATTCCGTATTTTAGCGATCCTTGTTGAGCTAAACAGCCGGACAGCGCAAAGAAAGAGCAGTTCCTTGTGCTCTGCATTCAATTCCCAGAGTATTTTGGATAGGTATTCTTCCGTTACAAGTTCATGGATGTCGTAAGGACAGTAGAAAATGGAATCTATGAAATCACCTTTGCGTTCCAGCTTGGACAACACATCGTTGAGAGTGTCGGGAAAGTACAGCCCGCCCTCGGCTGCTCCATAGTCAAGGGGAACATCGTCACCACCTCGGAACAGCTCGTGATAGCGCTCTTTTCGCTGGCGGTTGGCATCCAGACGGTCATACCACGCAACGAGATTTTCAAAATCCAAGATGGTACGGGCGGAGTCCTCTAATCGTTTCAGAGCCTGCGCCCGAAGCTGCTGTCAGAAGAAATTGAAGCAGTAAAAAAGTATCTGGCACATGAGTATCAAATTTACACAGAAGTCACATCTACCCGCGCGGGAAAAAACTGAACGAAAGCATATTTCAGGAAAAGAAACAACTGTCTGAGGAAGCGGTCAAAGCAATCAGCGAGACGATTACCGAACAGCAAAAGCAGATGGAAACAATCCGACAGCAGTTGGAGCAGCAGCGAGGGCAAGATAACTCTCTTGGAGCGGAAACACCGGGTATGGGAGACGACGGGCTGATCGGACATCAGGTAAGTCTGGATCGGAAACTTGGCTTGCTTGCTTCCGCCCAGCAGGGACTCACCGGGGTCAACTCTGCCATCAATGCACTGGCTGAGCAATACCCAACTCTTTATTCCTATGCGTCCATGCAGCATTTTCAGCAGGATATTTTTGACGCAGAAGAACACTTACAAGCGGCGAGACGGTTGTACAACTCTAATGTATCTTTGTATAACCAGAGAATTAACACATTTCCTTATCTGCTTTTAGCAAAACTTCATGGTATGAAAGAAGCGAAGTTTTATACTGTGGAAGAAAAGAAAAAAGACTTTAAGGTGCAGTTTTGAGAAGAAAGGAAAAAAGATGTATAAAAATGGTGGAACAAAATATCAGCGGTGTCAAGCTGGAACAGTTGCGACAGAACGCTGTTAAAAAGCATAAGATTCTGCGGAAGCTGCTCCCGGTGTGCCTGATTTTATTTATAGGATTGACACTGGTAAAAAACCGATTTTTGTTTGTCTCTATCAGCGAATATGGCTTTGGAGACCCAGCAACTCAGGGGGCCTTTTGTTGCCGTGGATGCCCTTGGCGTTGGCCTCGTCAACAGCTTCGGAGATGGCCTTGTTGATGACGTCGGGGTCCATGGAATACTCTTCGGGGATGGGGTTGGTCACCAGGATGCCGGACTCCACGCCCAGCTCGGCACTGGTGCGGAACAGTTCGGCCAGCTCCTCGGGAGAGTCCACCCGGTAGTCCACCTTGAAGCCGGACTTTCTGGTGTAGAAGGCGGGCAGTTCCTCCGTGCCGTAACCGATGACGGGCACGCCGTGGGTCTCCAGATACTCCAGGGTCAGACCCAGGTCCAGAATGGACTTGGCGCCGGCGCAGATGACCATCACGGGGGTGTGGGCCAGCTCCTCCAGATCGGCGATCCAGGCCTCGTGCTCCCGCTGGAGCAGGGCCAGAAAGATCTCCTCCTTGGTCTGGAAATAGTTGTAGATGGAGGTGCGGGTGAAGGAGGTCTTGGCCCCGATGTCCCGGATGGTGATGTCCCGGAAGCCCATGGTCTCATACAGCGCCGCGCAGGCGTCGATGATCTCCTCCTTCCTGGCGTGGGTCAGCTCTTCCGATCCCTTGGGCATGGCCGCCTCACATTCCCAGAGCGGACTTGGCCCAGGCCGCCGCGCCGCGGTTCACCAGCCCGCCCCGCTTCCAGCCGGCCTTGGGGCAGTGGGCCTCCAGGCTCTTCTCCGCCTTGCTGATGCCGCTGCCGCCGGAGGTGGCAAAGGGAATGAGGGTCTTGCCGGAGAAGTCATAGCTCTCCAGGAAGGTGTCCACGATCCGGGGCTCCACATACCACCAGACGGGGAAGCCCACAAACACCGTGTCGTACTGCTCCATGTGCTCCACCGCGCCGGCAATGGCGGGGCGGCAGGCGGGGTCGTTCATCTCGATGGTGCTGCGGCTCTTCTTGTCCATCCAGTTCAGATCGGCCTGGGAATAGGGCTCCGCCGGGCGAATCTCATACAAATCCGCCCCCACGGTGTCTGCGATCTCCTTGGCCGCCCGGGCGGTCACGCCGCTGGCGGAAAAATAGGCCACCAATGTTTTGCTCATCACGTTTTCCTCCATTCCAATCCGATTTTACAGCTCAATCAGCTCATATTCCCGGGTTCCGAAGCCCAGCTCGGCGGCCGCCTCAATGGTGTGGATGCCGTTGCGGCTGTTCACCCGCTCCATGAAGTGTTCCCTGCCCGGATCATCGGATTGCATTACCAGGTCGATACAGGCCTGGTCGATGGCCACTGGGTCCAGAGAGGCCAGGATGCCGATGTCCTTCATGCAGGGATCCTCGGCCACGGCGCAGCAGTCGCAGTCCACGGACAGGTTCTTCATCACATTGATGAAGGCAATCTTGCCCCGAAAGTGCTCTATCACGCTGGAGGCAGCATCCGCCATGGCCTCTGGAAAGACCACGGAGCTGGCGTGCTGCTCCCAGGTCTTGAAGCGGTCATCGGTTTTCCCGGCGGAGTGGATCAGCGCCTTCCCCGCCCGGGAGGCGCAGCCGATGGCCAGTTGCTTCAGGGCGCCGCCGTAGCCGCCCATGGGGTGGCCCTTGAAGTGGGCCAGCACCAGCATGGAGTCATAATGCAGGATGTGTTTGCCCACGTGGTTCTCCTTCAGGACCTTGCCATTGGGGATGGGCCACACCACGTCGGGGCCCTCGGCGTCCATCAGGTCCACGTCGAAGTACTTGGTCCAGCCATGCTCCTGCAGCAGCTTCCGGTGGGACTCCGTATGATCCCGGACACCGCCGGCCGCATCACCATAGGCGGTATTGCACTCCACGATGGTGCCGTGGACCTCCTCTACCATGGGACACCAGAATTCCGGACGCAGGAAATTCTGGTTGCCCTTCTCCCCGGAGTGGACCTTCACGGCCACCTTGCCGGGCAGCTCCACGCCCAGGGCACGATACAGCTCCACTACTTTTTCAGGCGTGATCTCCCTTGTGAAATAGACATTCGCTCTCATATTGCAGGTCTCCTTATTGACATAGTGTCAGTATCTGCATTATAGCCGTATTCTGACATGATGTCAATATATTTTCAACAGAAATTCCGCTCTCCACCCAGGTGATTTCCAGGATAGCCTTCTGCGTGTTGTCCTTTTCTTGTCTTTGAAAAAATGAACAAAATATTAAAATTTTTCTGTTTGAAACTGAAAAAATTAACCTG
>OHAO01000618.1_pt1 | contig 26183 bp, 26 predicted proteins | sample 1577151 | NCBI WGS metagenome assembly OHAO01 (sample SAMEA3541585, study PRJEB24748) | human gut metagenome | biome: human gut; feature: human-associated habitat; material: faeces | place: China | collected 2012 | reverse complement strand
TGTACAGTCGTTACTGGCGGCGTAAGCTGGAAATTTTAGAGGACGGAACGGTGTAAATAAAAAATCAGCTGATGATTTTCATCGGCTGATTTTTTATTTATTCCTTTATTTATGTTTTTATTTTTTGATTTAATTTGCGTCGTTGCATATACGCCTATTATTTTATATTCACTTTTTTACTCATGTTCATTCTTTGTAACCAAAGAATTTTAGGAGGGTAAATTTTACTTCCTGTTCGGTCGTAAAATTTGCCTGGCTTCACTGGCACAATTATAAACTTCGCTTACAGCTTGTTTCTAATTGGCGATTCAGCCAAAGAAAACTCACGCGGCTGACAAAAATTTGCACGCGTCACGCTGCAAGCAATAAAAATTCCCACGGAACTCACTATGCTCAAACACCGGGAAATTTTTATTGCTTTTTAGCAAATGCCGCTAAATTTTTAATGCCGCGATTGCATTTAATCCGTATTTTTTTATTGCTTAATTTAGTATATTCTGACTTTGTATCGTCTTTTGCTTCTACTTTTTATCAAAGATATTATGAAACTTACGGTATTGTAGCATTTAAAAATTACGGCAACATTGTTGTTTTTGGAAGAAATAATCAAAGTGCGAATTTTGGAGAAACGCGACATTCAAAAAATAGGCAAACAATAATTAAGGCACTTGCAGCATTTGCCGAGGACTGTTTGAGTTTGCGCAGCAAACGAGTTCCGCAGGCGCTGCAAGTGTCAGCTTATCTATTGCATTTGCCGTTTATTTTTTGCTGGAGCGAAAACTTTTTGGTTACTTTTTAGTTATAAAAAGTAACATGAGTAAAAAGTAAATAGAAAATAATTAAAGTATCATCAAAGACGAAAACTAAAGAATAAACATGACTAATAAAGGAAATGTAGAAAATAAAACGTAACTGTAAAATCGAAACTCCAAAAACAAATCATTGTGGAATTATCTGAAAACTATTTTACAAATGTTCTGACAAATGTTAAAATTAAATTATCATAATAGTGAGGTGGATGTAATGTACGTATTAACTTTACCGGTATTGAGAAAAATGCTGCACACCGCAGCAGTTGACTTGAAAGACAACGTTCAGTATTTGTGCGAGCTGGACAGCGTTGCCGGTGACGGCGACCACGGCATTGCCATCGGGCATATTGCCGATATTTTAAAATCGCACAGCGACGATACTACCATTGCCACCATGAACCTTCTTCTGGAAGGCATTGGCGACGCGTTTATGGGCGTTAATGCAGGCAGCAGCGGCCCGCTTTGGGGCACAATTTTCGCCGGCATGGCAGACGGCATTGACGACCAGCAGGAACTGACGGAAATTGAATTTAAGCGCATGTTTGCGCAGGCTAAAGAAGATTTTATGGATGTAAGCAAAGCCAAAGTGGGCGACAAAACTCTGGTTGATGCTTTTTATCCGGCTGTAAGCGCCATTGCCGAAACCGAAGGCAGCATTGAAGCGCTTCTGGACGCTGCGGCAGAAGCTGCCAAAAAAGGCGCCGACGCAACGGCAGACATGACCGCTAAATTCGGCCGTGCCAAAAATGTTGGCGAACGCAGCCTCGGCCATAAAGACCCGGGCGCCGTATCCATGGCAATTTTCTTTGCCGGGCTTGCCAAAGGCGCAAGAGCATAGTTCTTTAAAAAGCGGCGGCTTTTTAAAAATAAATTACGCACTAATGGAGGTTGTAAACAATGAAAAAATTTATCAATGACCCTGAAAATTTAACATCGGAGCTTTTGGAAGGCCTTGCCCTGAGCAATCCCGACATTGTATCTCTGGAAGACGGCAACCTTGTAGTTAATAAAAAATTAAAAGACGCAGACCGCGTAACCATCGTTACCCTTGGCGGCACCGGCCATGAACCTGCCATCAGCGGTTTTGTAGGCGAAGGCATGATTGATATTTCCGTAGCAGGCAATATTTTTGCAGCCCCCGGCCCGCAGTCCTGCGTTGAAGCTATTAAAATGGCAGATAAAGGCCACGGCGTACTGTTTGTTGTATTAAACCATGCCGGCGATATGCTTACCGGCAACCTGACCATGAAACAGGTTAAAAAACTCGGCATTAAAGTTGCCAAAGTTGTTACCCAGGAAGACGTTGCCAACGCACCGCGCTCCAATGCGGATGACCGCCGCGGTCTGGTTGGCTGCATTCCTCTGTATAAAATTGCCGGTGCTGCCGCAGCACAGGGCAAATCCCTTGAAGAAGTTGCCGAAATCGCTCAGCGCTTTGCCGATAACATGGCAACCATTGCCGTTGCCTGCGTAGGCGCAACACATCCGGCAACAGGCATGGAAATTGCCCATATTGAAGACGGCATGATGGAAGTTGGCATGGGTCAGCACGGCGAAGGCGGCGGCGGAAGCATGCCGCTGAAATCTGCGGACGAAACCGCCGTTATTATGATGGACGCACTTTTGAAGGACCTTGACGTTAAGAGCGGCGAAAAATTAATGGTTATTATTAACGGCAGCGGCGCAACCACCTTAATGGAACAGCTGATTGTGTTCCGCAAATGCCATAAATACCTTGCCGAAAAAGGCATTGAAGTTGTGGCAAGCCATGTAGGCGAACTTTTAACCGTACAGGAAACCGCAGGCTTCCAGATGTTCATTGCCCGCATGGACGACGAACTGACCGCTTTATGGAATGCTCCGTGCCGCACTCCGTATTACAGAAACTAAGGTGAATTACTATGGCAGATAAAGAAGGCAATGTTATAGCAAAAGATTACGGCATCGGCATTAAGTCGCCCGCGCAGACCTTTCATGTAAAAGGGCTGGGCCACGCCGAATGGGGCATGAAAACAAGGCTTTCGCATATTTTTGCGGAAGACGGCCGCACCATTATGCTGGCATTTGACCACGGCTACATTATGGGCAGCACGGCAGGGCTGGAAAGGCTCGATTTGGCAATTCCGCCGCTTATGGAATATGCCGACTGCCTGATGGCAACCCGCGGCGCACTGCGTGCCTGCATTCCGCCCGACTGCCGCAAGGCCATTGCCTTGCGCTGCACTGCTGATACCTCCGTTTTGAAAGACGATATGAGCCACGGCGTTATCGGCGTGGGCATTGAGGACGCTATCCGCATGAATGCTTCCTGCATGGCAGTGCAGTGCTTTGTTGGTGCTGACGGCGAGCTCGGTTCACTGGAAAATTTAGTGCTCACTGTTGATGCCGGCGAACGTTACGGCATTCCCGTGCTCGGCGTTGTGGCCGTAGGCAAGGAAATGGAACGCACCACGCGCTATTTTGCGCTGGCAACACGCCTGCTTGCGGAACTTGGCGCGCACATGATTAAAACCTACTACTGCGAAAACTTCGAGCAGATTACTGCAGCCTGCCCCGTGCCTATCGTTATTGCGGGCGGCAAAAAAATACCCGAACTTGACGCTCTTAAAATGGCGTACCGTGCCGTCAGCGAAGGCGCTGCCGGTGTAGATATGGGCCGCAATGTGCTGCAGGCCGAAAACCCTGTGGCAATGCTTAAAGCCATCCGCATGGTTATCCACGAAAATGCCAAACCGGAAGAAGCCTATAAAGCTTACGAGCTGATGAAGGAGGAATAACCGATGAAAAAATTTATGCACGTTGGCGTGCCTACCGATAAAGTAATGGAAGGCAGCGTATATGCCGAAGGCATTAAAACCCATATCGTTCCGCCGGAAACCAATGAATTCGGCATTGAATACCTGCGCTTTGAAAAAGACACCCCGCTGCCGCAGGAACTGCAGACCCTTGTGCATGTTGCCTACCAGGTAGACGACATGGACGAGCAGCTTAAAGCCAACCGCGTAGTTGTAGAACCGTGGATGGCCGACGAAAATACCCGCATCGCCTTTATTATGAAGGACGGTATTTTAATGGAATTAATGGAAGTAAAATAATTGCTTACGGATAAGGAACTTGCCGGGCTGGTGCAGGCAGCGCGCCTTTATTACGAAGACGGGCTGACGCAGGCCCAGGTAGCTGCCAAAATAGGCGTGTCGCGCCCGCAGGTAAGCAAAATGCTGGCGCACGCACGCGAAGCAGGCATTGTACACATTGAAATACGTCCACCTGTTGCAGGCGATGCAGAACTTTTAAAACTTTTACAGCAGCGCTTCGGCATTAAAGGCGGTATTGTACTGCCGCAGGCACAGCGCGAAGCGCTCTTGCGTGAAACTTCGGAATATCTGGCGGGCGAGCTGCGCTACGAAAAAAACATAGGCCTTGGCTGGGGCTATACGCTTGGCGAAATTGCAGGCAAAATGGCTTCTGCCGGAGGGCTTAAAGGCAGCGGAAAAATATTTCCGCTGATTGGCAGAACAGCCATACCAAACCGCGGTTACCGCGTTAACGAACTGGCCCTGCTGCTTGCCGGAGGAACCAGGGAGGCTTTCCGCCTTGAGGCAGAGGCTTTTCCGGGCAGCCGCGAAGCGCGCGACGCTATGGAAGACACGCCGGATTACCGTCAGGCTTTGTCGCTGTGGCAGGATACCACGGCGGCGCTTGTGGAAATACGCGCTTACCCCGGTGTGCCCGATGAAGCAACGGCGCTGCGTTTTGAAGACGCGCTGGAGCGTCAGCAGGCTGTTGGCAGTTTGCTTTCGTACTATTTTAATGTACGCGGCGAATTTATCAGCGGCGCAGGCGATTTTGCCGTGCGCGTGCCGCTGAAAACTCTGGGGCAGTTGCCCAAAGTTGTTGCCATAGGCCTTACGGCAGGCAGCAAAGCCGTGCTTGGCGCACTGCGCACAGGCCTTGTAACGCACCTTGTTGTTACCGAAGACATAGCGCGCAAAATATTGCAGAAATAAATACGGCAAAATAAAAACAACCCTCTTGTACAGCAGGTGCAGGAGGGTTGTTTGGCGCTGACGGGAAATCCGCAAGCTTAGCAGATTATATGCAGATAAGCAAAAAGAACTGCACATAAATAAAGCATTTTATGTGCAGAAAGCATATTAATATAAAATGTCTGCCTTAGGCATACATTTACACAGCAATTACCAGAAAATTTTAAAATTTTGGTTAAGGAAGTTTGTTTTTTATGCGGATAAATGGTAAAATAGATGATAAAATAGTAGTATTGTTGTTTTGAGGGGACATTTTGAAGAATGGAAGGATGGATATTATGAAAAAAAGAGGACTTAAAAAATTTGCTGCAGGCGTAACTTTGCTTTTGGCATTGGGGCTTCTGGCGGGTTGCGGCGGCGAAAAAAAGGAAGCAGGAAGTAAAGCGCAGTTAAACGTAGGTATTGTACAACTGGTAGAACACAGTGCGCTTGATGCCGCCAATAAAGGCTTTGTAGACGGCCTGGCGGAAAAAGGCTTCAAAGAAAACGAGAATGTTGCTATCGACAGGCAGAACGCGCAGGCTGACCAGAGCAATTTGCAGAACATTGCTCACCGCTTTGTCAACAACAAAGTTGATTTAATCTGCGCCATTGCAACTCCTGCCGCGCAGGTTATGGCCAACGCTACGAAGGATATACCCATTGTGGCAACCGCCGTTACGGATTACGAGGCGGCCAAGCTTGTAGCGTCGAACGAAAAACCGGGCGGTAATGTTACCGGCACCAGCGATATGAACCCGATTAAGGAACAGGTTGATTTGCTCTTGAAAATTGTGCCGGATGCCAAAACTATCGGCACCGTTTACTGCTCCAGCGAAGTAAATTCTCAAATTCAGATTGAAATTATGAAAAAAGCGGCTGCTGAACGGGGCGTCAATGTCATGGAAGCAACGGTTTCCACGGTAAACGATATTCAGCAGGCAGCACAGAGCCTTGTAGGGAAGGTTGACGTGGTTTATGTGCCCACTGATAATGTAATTGCATCTTCCATGCCTACTTTGGTTTCCGTTACAGATAACGCAGGTCTTGCGGTTATCTGCGGCGAAGAAGCCCTTGTAAAGGGCGGCGGTCTTGCAACGCTTGGTATTGATTACTACCAGCTCGGTAAGGAAACCGGCGAGATGGCGGCTAAAATTTTAAAAGGTGAAGCCAAACCGGCAGATATGGCAATACAGACTCAGAAGCAGTTTAAAACCGTCGTTAACGAAGCAGGCGCAAAGCGCCTGGGCATTACTATCCCGCAGGATGTGCTGCAAAACGCGGAAATTGTAAAATAACGCGTTGAATGCAGAAAAAAGTTTACCTTAGGGAAGGAATGAGTTATCCATGAAATTATCTAAAAAAGCGCGCGTTTTGGCTGCGGCTTTGGCTTTAACACTTGCCGCCGGTATTATGGGCGGCTGCGGCGGCGATAAAAAAGAGGAAGCTGCTGCTAAAAAAACAGTTAATGTTGGTATTGTACAACTGGTAGAACATGCATCGCTTGATGCTGCAAATAAAGGTTTTGTAGACGGGCTTGCCGCAAACGGCTTCAAAGAAGGCGAAAACGTTGTTTTCGACCGCCAGAATGCACAGGCAGACCAGAGCAATTTGCAGAACATTGCCCACCGCTTTGTAAGCAACAAGGTTGATTTAATCTGCGCTATTGCAACACCCGCTGCACAAACCGCTGCCAACGCAACAAAAGATATTCCTGTTGTATCTACTGCCGTAACCGATTATGAAGCGGCAAAACTTGTTGCTTCCAACGAAAAACCGGGCGGCAACGTTACCGGCACCAGCGATATGAACCCGATTAAAGAACAGCTTGACCTTCTGCTGAAACTTGTGCCGGATGCCAAAGTTGTAGGTACAATTTATTCTTCGAGCGAAGTTAATTCGCAGATGCAGGTAGAGCTTTTAAAGAAATATGCTGCTGAAAGAGGCGTAGAGGTTAAGGAAGCAACCGTTTCCAGCGTTAACGATATTCAGCAGGCGGCACACAGCCTGATTGGCGAAATTGACTGCCTGTACCTGCCTACCGATAATGTTATGGCATCGGCAGTGCCTACGCTGATTAGCGTAACCGAGCCTGCCAAAGTGGTTATGACCTGCGGCTGGCCCGATACTGAAGGCAGCGTTGCCGTAATAGGCATTAACTATTACGAACTTGGCAAACAAACCGGCGAAATGGCAGCCAAAATTTTAAAGGGCGAAGCCAAACCGGCAGAAATGCCTATTGAAACCCAGAAGAAATTTAAGGTTATCGTAAATAAAAAGGTTGCGGAACGCCTTGGCGTAACTGTTCCGGAAGAAATTTTAAAAGCTGCTGAGGCAGAATAAAAAGAGGCACTGCGGGTTTCCCGCCCGGGAAACCCGCTTTTACTGCCTGCTTTGGAGGAGATTAGATGATCGATATTTTAATGCCGACAATAGCACAGGGGCTGTTGTGGGCAATTATGGCGCTGGGCGTTTACATTACGTTCCGCGTGCTTGATATTGCCGATTTGACTGTTGAAGGAAGTTTCCCACTTGGTGCGGCTGTGGCTGCGGCCATGCTTTCGGAAGGTTATTCCGTTTCTGCCGCTTTTGCCTGCGCTGCCGTTGCCGGTATGCTGGCGGGCGTTGCTACCGGTTTTTTACATACCAAACTGAAAATACCGGCGCTGCTGGCAGGTATTTTAACCATGATTGCGCTGTATTCCGTAAACCTGCGCGTTATGGGCAAAGCTAACCTGTCGCTTTTGCGTATTGATACAATTTTTACGGAAATGCAGGCCCTGACCGGCCTTGACAATGTTTATACGGTGCTTGCGGTAGGTGCTGTTTCCGCCCTTATCTGCGTTGTTTTTATCTACTGGTTCTTTGGTACGGAAATCGGCGCTGCCATCCGCGCTACCGGCTATAACCAGCAGATGATCCGCGCTCAGGGCGTTGATACCCGCATTACCATTATTCTGGGCCTTTTAATCAGTAATGCGCTGGTTGCCTTAAGCGGCGCGCTGATTGCGCAGAACAACGGCTTTGCCGATGTCGGCATGGGCACCGGCACAATCGTTATCGGCCTTGCGTCCGTTATTATCGGCGAAGTGCTTTTTGGCACCCGCAGCTTTAAAAACTGCCTTATCAGCGTAGTGCTGGGCAGCGTTGTATACCGTATTGTTATTGCAGCGGTACTGCAAATGGGCATGCCGCCTAACGATTTGAAACTGTTTACGGCGCTTCTGGTTGCATTTGCGCTGTCGCTGCCGCTTGTTAAAGACAAGGTCGGCATCAGAAAGGCGGTGAAATAATGCTGCACGTTGAACATATCCATAAAACATTTTTTGCGGGCACCATTAATGAAAAGGTTGCTTTGCAGGATTTATCGCTGCATCTTGCGCCCGGCGATTTTGTTACCGTTATCGGCGGCAACGGCGCGGGCAAATCCACACTGTTAAACTCCATTGCCGGTGTTTTTCCGATTGACAGCGGCAAAATAGTTATCGACGGCGTTGATATTACCAAAACGCCGGAGCATAAACGCGCAAAATATATCGGCAGAGTTTTTCAGGACCCGATGATGGGCACTGCTGCCGGCATGATGATTGAAGAAAACCTGGCTATTGCCGCACGCCGCGGCAAAACGCCCGGCCTTAAATGGAGCCTGAACGAAAAAGACCACGACTGGTTTGTGGAAATGCTTAAAGAGCTCGACCTCGGCCTTGAAAACCGCATGACGGCTAAAGTGGGCCTGCTTTCCGGCGGGCAGCGCCAGGCACTTACCCTTTTAATGGCAACAATAAAACGCCCGAAGCTTTTGCTTTTGGACGAACATACCGCTGCGCTCGACCCGAAAACGGCGGCTAAGGTGCTTTCGCTTACCGAGCGCATTATTGACCGCGACAAGCTGACGGCGCTGATGATTACGCACAATATGCGCGACGCGCTAAAATACGGCAACCGCCTGATTATGATGTATAACGGGCGTATATTGGTAGACGTTGCCGGTGAAGAAAAGAAAAACCTTACCACGCAGGATTTGCTTTTGATGTTTGAAAAAGCTGCCGGCAACACGCTTGACAGCGACAGGCTGCTTTTGGGATAAGGAGAAACGCATGGCTGAACTGGAACGGCTGAAACAAATAAAATGTTTTTTGTTCGATATGGACGGCACCATTAATCTGGGTAATACGCTTATTCCCGGCATGGACGCGTTTTTTAAAAAGCTGCGCTCTTACGGCAGGGATTTTTACCTGGTTACCAACAATTCTTCCAAAGGGCACAGCCATTATGTGGAAAAAATGCGCCGCATGGGCATTGAGGTAACGCGCAAAAACGTTTTAATCAGCAGCGATGCCTTTGTGTATTATATGCAGCAGGTTAAGCCCGGCGCCAGTTTGTATGTGCTCGGCACCGATTTATTAAAGGAAACGATTATTAAAGGCGGTTTTAAGCTGACGACGCTGCTGGAAGAAAAAACGGATTTTGTGGTTGTTGGTTTTGATATGTCGCTTGATTATGAAAAGCTGGCCATAGCCTGCCGCTTGATTGACCGCGGCGTGCCTTATGTTGCTACGCATCCCGATGTGCGCTGCCCCATTGAAGGCGGCGAGTTTATACCCGACTGCGGTGCCATGATTAAGCTGATTGAAACGGCAACCGGCAAAAAGCCTGTTGCCATTACCGGCAAACCTTACCACTACATGGTAGATGTTGTTATGGAACGCACCGGCTATAAAAAAGACGAAATTGCCATGGTTGGCGACCGCCTGAGCACCGATATTGCCTTCGGGCTGAATAACGGCATTTTATCCGTACTTGTTTTAACCGGCGAAGCCACACTGGAGGATGTGGAAAAGGAAAACATCCACCCCGATATAATTTTGCCGCACGCGGCGGATATAGCAAAATATTTTTAAAAAATTGCCCTGCTTTGAGCAGGGTTTATTTTTATTCTGCCTCATTTTGTTGTATAATTAATTTAGGGAACTTATGCTAAACCTTAAGTTTTGGGAAAGGCAGTGAGAATTATGGATTTTAAAAAAGTTACCTTCTTAAAAGTTTACACCGGTGAAGACGTTATTGTTGAAGATATGCCGCTTTTTAAGGCCGTTATTAAAGAGGCCATGCGCCTTAAACTGGCAGGCGGCACGGTTACGCGCGGCATTGGCGGTTATGCTTCGGTTAAGCGCGGTATCGATTATAAAATTGGTTCGTTCTTTACGGGGCTGCCCAATATGCCGGTAACGGTAGAAATTGTAGATACACGTGAAAATATTGAAAAAATCCTGCCCTGGCTGGAAAAGAATGCCACCAAAGCACTGGTGCTGGTAGAAGAAAGCACCTGCCTTATTACCGATTATATGCGTGAGGAAGAAGCCAAAAAAGCCCAGGAGGCTAATAAATAAAACAACATCCCCGGAGGAAGATGCTGAATGAGAGAATTTTTTGATGTTGCCCTTATCGGCGGCGGTCCTGCCGCCGTTTTTGCTGCTTACGAGTTTTCGTTGAAGTACCCGGAATTAAAAGTTGTTATTCTGGAGGAAGGACACCCCATTGAGCAGCGCAAATGCCCGCTGGCGCAGAAAAAGGTAGACCACTGCCTGCGCTGCGTGCCCTGCGATATTATGCGCGGGTTCGGCGGCGCCGGTGCGTTTTCGGACGGCAAATATAATTTTACAACGGAGTTTGGCGGCTGGCTGAACGAATACCTGCCCCATAACGAAGTTATTGATTTGATTGACTACGTTGATGAGCTGAACTGCCGCCACGGTGCGCCGGGCGAATATTTCAGCACCAAAAACTGCACAATCGGCGCCAAAGCGCTGGGTTACGACCTGCACCTTTTAAATGCCAAGGTAAGGCATCTGGGTACGGAAAATAACCTTATTATAATGGAAAATATCTATAAGCATCTGCTGGAAAACGGCATTGAAATCCGCTGCAACAGCCACGTGGAAAAAATCCTCCGCGAAGGCGAAAGGTTTGTGCTGCCGGTACGCGGCAAGGGCGAAATTGAATGTACTTATTTAATTGCTGCCCCCGGGCGCGCCGGTGCGGAATGGTTTACCGAGCAGTGCAAGGATTTGGGACTGAGCTTTATTAATAACCAGGTGGATATCGGCGTGCGCGTGGAAGTGCCTGCGCAGGTGTTTAAGCACATTACAGATGAAGTGTACGAGGCCAAGCTTGTGTACCGTACCCAGCGCTACAACGATTTGGTGCGCACCTTCTGCATGAACCCCAACGGTTATGTTGTGGCCGAAAACACCGACGGCATTGTAACGGTTAACGGGCACAGCTACCGCGACCCGAAACTGCACAGCAACAACACCAACTTTGCGCTTTTGGTAAGCAATACCTTTACCGAACCGTTTACCGAACCGCACCAGTACGGCAAGCGCATTGCTTCCTTCAGCAATATGCTGGGCGGCGGCGTGCTTTTGCAGCGTTTCGGCGATTTGATTAACGGACGCCGCACCAACGAGCGCCGTTTGAAAAAGAGCTTTACCAAACCTACTTTAAACGCAACCCCGGGCGATTTAAGCCTGGTACTGCCCAAACGCCAGCTTGACGATATTATCGAAATGATTTACGCGCTGGATAAAATTGCCCCCGGCATGGCCAATGCCGATACGCTTTTGTACGGCGTGGAAGTTAAGTTTTACAGCGCGCGCCTTGAGCTGGACGGCAAACTGGAAACCAAAATACACAACCTGTTTGCCTGCGGCGACGGTGCAGGCATTACGCGCGGGCTTTCGCAGGCCAGTGCCAGCGGCGTGCATGTGGCAAGGCAGATTGGCGAACGCGCCAGAAGCGGCAAATAACTGAACGGGCGGGAAGATAAACATGGTAACACCGTTAATAAGCATGCTCGGAATTACCAAAAAATTTCCGGGCGTTATAGCCAACAATAAAATAGATTTAGAATTATACCCCGGCGAAGTGCATGCGCTGCTGGGCGAAAACGGCAGCGGCAAAAGTACGCTGATGAGCATTTTAACAGGGCTTTACCAGCCGACGGAAGGCAAAATACTGGTAGACGGCAAGGAAACGCAGTTTTCTTCGCCTGCGGACGCCATTTCAAGCGGCATCGGCATGGTGCACCAGCATTTTAAGCTGATTGAATCCTTCACCGTGGCGGAGAACATTGCCTTAAGCGATACGCATGGCAGCTTTAAGCTGGATATGGCGCAGCTGGAGGCCGACATTGAAGAATTAAGCAGTTACTACGGCTTAAAAATAGACCCGCATGCCTTTGTATGGCAGCTTGGCGTCGGCGAAAAGCAGCGCGTGGAAATTCTGCGTATGCTGTACCACAAAAGCCGTGTGCTGATACTTGACGAACCTACGGCGGTGCTGACGCCGCAGGAAACACGCGAGCTGTTTGCCAACCTGCGCAAAATGGCCGACAACGGCTGCGCGGTAGTGTTTATTTCGCACAAGCTGAACGAAGTTGAAGAACTGGCAGACCGCATTACCGTTCTGCGCGGCGGCGTGGTAAGCGGACGCATGGAAAAAAGCGAAATCAACCGCGGCGCGCTGATACAAATGATGGTTGGGCGCGAGCTTAACACCAACTATCCGCATAAGCCTTCCGGTAGCGGCGATGTGGTTTTAAAACTGGAAAAAATCTCCGCCCTTGGCGATATGCACACGCTGGCGCTTGACAATGTGAGCTTTGAAATACGCGCGGGCGAAATTTACGGCATTGCCGGCGTAAGCGGCAACGGGCAGCGCGAGCTGGCGGAGGTTATTGCCGGTATGCGCCTTTCCATGGGCGGCAAAATGTATTACCGCGGGCAGGATTTTACCAATAAACCGCCGCGTGCCAAAATCGAAGCAGGCATCAGCTATGTGCCGGAGGACCGCCTTGGCACCGGCCTTGCGCCGAACTTAAACAGCGTTGAAAACATTATTTTAAAAGAATACAACGGGCGTTTTGCCGAAGGCTGGCGCATTAAATGGCAGGCAGCCGTAAGCGCCGCCAAACATATTGTTGAAGAATTTGACATTAAGCAGGGCAGCATTTACCAGCCGGTAAAAATGATGAGCGGCGGCAATATCCAGAAGCTGCTTTTGGGGCGCGAAATTGCAGCCAAACCGCAGCTGATGGTAGTGCTGTACCCCGTGCGCGGGCTGGATATCGGCGCGATTGAAGCCGTGCACAAGCTGCTTTTAAAACTTAAGGAAGAAAATACGGCGATACTTCTGGTATCGGAAGAACTGGAAGAGCTTGCAGCCCTGGCAGACCGCGTGGGCGTTATGTTTGCAGGTAAGCTGATGGGCGAATTTGCCGTGCAGGATATGGATATTGAAAAAATCGGCGCGCTGATGGCCGGTGTAACGGATAACGGAGGTGAGGGCAAATGAAGGTAGTTCTGGAAAAACGCCTGGAACAAAGCCTGAAAGCGCAAATCGGCCTGCCCGCACTTTCGGCGCTGATGGCACTGGTTTTTTGCGGAGTATTTTTTGCCCTTACCGGCAAAGACCCGCTTCTGGTATATGAGAGCATGTTCAGCGGCGCGCTGGGCAACGACTACGGCCTTTCGGAAACTTTTGTAAAAATGATTCCGATGGCGCTGTGCGCACTTGGCATTGCCGTTGCGTTCCGCATGCAGATTTGGAATATCGGCGCGGAAGGCCAGTTTTACATGGGCGCCTGCGCTGCAACCTGGGTGCCGCTTAATTTTCCCGATTTGCCTGCGGCAGTTATGCTGCCCGCGATGTTTATTTTGGGCGCGCTGGCAGGCGGCTTGTGGGGCCTTGTTGCGGGCTGGTTTAAAACAAAATGGCTGGTTAACGAACTTATCAGCACTTTAATGATGAACTACATTGCCATTTTGTGGGTGGATTATCTGGTATACGGCGACTGGCGCGACCCTAACGGGATGAACTTTCCTTTAACGGCGGCGTTTCCGGATGCGGCGATGCTGCCGAGCTTCGGCGATTTGCGCGTACACGCCGGTATTTTTGTAGTGTTTATTGCGGCGGCAGTGTTTACGGTGCTGTTTAAAAGCTCGCGCTGGGGCTATGAAACAATGGTTATCGGCTCTAACCCGGCGGCTGCGCGCTATGCCGGTATGGATATTGCCCGCAACGTGCTTATTGCCATGTTTATCAGCGGCGCGGTATGCGGGCTTGCAGGCATGGTGGAAGTTTCGGGCATTGTAGGCAAGCTGCAGCACGGCATCAGCCCGGGCTACGGCTACACTGCCATTATTATAGCGTGGCTGGCGCGTTTGAACCCGCCCGCCATTATTCTGGTATCTTTTCTGTTTGCAGTTATTCACGTGGGCGGCTTTATGCTGCAAACCATGGGCATTTCCGCAGCGGCTGCAACCATGCTGCAGGGCGCGGTGCTGTTTTTCGTGGTTGGCACGGAAATTTTTACCGGCTACAAACTGCGTATTGTGAAAGGCGGTGCTGAAAATGAGTGAAGATTTTATCGTTTCGTTGCTGGCTGCCGCCATCACCATGGGCACGCCTCTTTTGTACGCCGCGTTAGGCGAGGTTATATGCGAGCGCAGTGGTGTTATTAACCTCGGCGTTGAAGGCATGATGCTTATCGGCGCCTGCACAGGCTTTATTGCGGGCAACAGCTTTGGCAGCCCATGGGCAGGCGTTGCGGCGGCTGTTGTTGCGGGCGCGCTTTTGGCGCTTATCCACGCGTTTTTAACCGTAACCCTGCGCGCCAACCAGGTTGTAAGCGGTCTTGCTGTAACTTTGTTCGGCACAGGGCTCAGCGGCTACCTTGGGCAGGATTATGTAGGGCAGCCTGCCGGTGCGGTATTCGGCAAAATTGCCGTGCCGCTTTTAAGCGATATTCCCATTATCGGCAGCATTCTGTTTAAGCAGGATGCGCTGGTGTATATAAGTTACTTTTTGGTGCCGCTTGCGGCGTGGTATTTTTATAAAACGCGCAGCGGGCTGTTCCTGCGTGCCATGGGCGAAAACCCGGCGGCGGTAGATGCGGCGGGCATTAATGTTTTCGGCCTGCGCTATTTATATATTGTAGTTGGCGGCGCGCTGGCTGGCGTTGCCGGTGCCTACCTGTCGCTTGCCTATGCACCCAGCTGGCTGGAGAATATGACGGCAGGCCGCGGCTGGATTGCCGTTGCGCTTGTAATTTTTGCCCTGTGGGACCCCTGGCGCGCCATGGCAGGTTCGTATCTTTTCGGCGGCATCGACGCACTGGGCTTTAACTTGCAGGTGCTCGGTGTGCCGGTATCGGGCTTTATACTTAATATGCTGCCGTACATTTTTACGGTGCTGGTGCTTGTGCTGGTGTTAAAACGCCGCGGCGGGCGCAGCGCATCCCCGCAGGCTCTGGGCCTTTCGTACGACCGCGAGGAAAGATAACCGTAAAAATTTGCCGCTTTGCAGGATTTTATTAAAAAAAGTAGAACATTTTAAAACATAAAAGATATGGCAAAAGCCATATCGGGAGGTGTGTAGTATGTTTAAAAAAATTCTGGTGCCTGTCGACGGTTCCGAAACGTCCTGGCGCGCACTTAATAATGCTTTGGAAATTGGCAGAAAATTTAACAGTGAAATCGTTGTAGTAAATGTTATTCAGCCGTACAATAACGCAGCTCTGCTGGCAGTACCGCTTGACCACAGCACTATCAGCCGCGGCAACAGCGAACTGGAACGCATCGGCGACAAAGTGCTTGAATATGCTAAAGACATCGTTGGCGATTATCCGCATGAAGTAAGCTACGATATGGAAGTAGGCCATCCTTCGGAACGCATTATCGCCCTTGCCAAAAAAGTTCAGGCAGATGCAATCGTTATCGGCTCCCGCGGCCTTTCCGGCATTGCCGAATTCTTCCTCGGCAGCGTCAGCAGCAAGGTTTCTCAGTATGCGGCTGTGCCTGTGCTGATCGTGAAATAAAGTGATACTATGCTGAAAAAATTATTGGTAGCAATAGACGGTACTGAATATTCGTGGCGCGCGCTGGAATATGCCATCGGCATAGCCAAAATGGCGGAATCGGAGCTGGTTGTTTTAACCGTTGCCCGCGAGGGCTTGCAGCATACGCCGCAGCTGCCGCTGGAAGGCGAACTGGCCGGTGACGTGAACGGGCCTGCCATGCAGATTGGCAACGAAGTTCTGGGTGCGGCAAAGCATATAATCGATGAACAGAACATTCCCTGTTCTTATGTGCTTGTTATCGGCACCCGCCCTGCGCCGGAAATTATTAAGCAGTGCCGCAAGGAAAAGTGCGATACCATTATCATAGGCACGCGCGGTTTCGGCGCTATTGAAGGCCTGTTTAAAAACAGCGTCAGCCATATAGTAATCGAAAATGCTTCCGTGCCTGTAATTGTAATAAAATAATAAGCGAAAAGTAATACAAAAAAGACCTTGCCGTTAAGACAAGGTCTTTTTTCATCCCTTTTTAATTTAAGTACTGCATTTCTCCTCACCACGCCCGTGAGCCAAGCTCCGGATGGCGTCCCGGAGATAGGTGCAGGCGTTTGGCAAGTTCCACTGCTTCTTCAAGCGGCAGGTCGCCGGCGCGCTCACCGTTTTTTTCAAATATGCAGTGCGGGTCTTCGCTGCCAACTTCGCCGCCGGGCAGGTAAATGTATTCTCTGTTGTCGTTGTCGGCAAGTATAATGCCTGCAAGTAACTGTTCCGCTAAAATTTTGCTCATTGCTGCTCCTTAAAACATGCGGCGTTTCCACAGCCAGTAGCCGGTAACTCCGGCAACCAGAAGCGAGGTGCCGCCTATTACAAGAAATCCGTACGGGCTGTCGGAAAGCGGTACGGGCACGTTCATGCCCCATAAGCCGCCGATGGTGGTTGGTATGGCCAGTATAATCGTTACGGATGCCAGAAACTTCATTACAAGGTTCAGGTTGTTGCTGATGATGGAGGCGAATACTTCCATCATGCTGTTTAAAATGTGGCTGTACATTTCAACCATTTCAATAGCCTGCTTGTATTCGATGATAACGTCCTCCAGCAAATCCTCGTCTTCTTCATACAGCTTGATGAGGTGCGCGCTCTGGTTGGTGGAGCGCAGGCGCAGCAGTTTTTCGGTTACAATGTAGTTGCTGCGCAGGGAGGTTGTAAAGTATGTTAAGGATTTCTGTAAGTCCAGCATATTAAAAAGTTCGCTGTTTTCCATGGATTTGCGCAGGTGCTGTTCCAGTTCGTCGGTGCGTTTGATAATAATGCGGATGTATTTCAGATATAATGTTGCCGATTTATAGAGTATCTGAAAGAGAAAGCGCGTCTTTTTAAAGGTACTGAACATTTTATAGTTGTAGGAAGAAAAATCGGCGATAACGGCGTTAGGCTCCAGGCAAACGGTTACAATGTAATCTGCCGATACGATAATGCCCAGCGGCAGCGTGTCGTAATCCTTGTTGCTGCGCAGGACAGGGATGTCGATAAGGGTGAGTATCTGGTCGTCTTCGGTTTCGATACGGGATTTTTCTTCATCGTCAAGCGCGGCGCTTAAAAAGTCCATCTGAATGCCGGTGGCGTCCGCCACTTCGTGCAGTTCTTCGGGTGAGGGACTGACGATGTCTATCCAGCAGCCTTTTTCCAGGCTGTCCAGTTCCAGTTCGTCCATGCCGTTATTGGTGCTTTTCATAATTCTGTACATTGGCGGTCCCTCCTTCCGTTTGCAATGTGAATTAAAGCCGCAGCGCGGGGCTGTAAATTTAATTCACTATGCAATCTTTTAAATATTCGGCACAAAAGCGCAAAATCCTTGTTAAAGGGGCTGTTTAGTTAAATTTTTTACAAAATTTTAAACTGCAGGGGCAGAGTTTTTACTTTTCTTTAATAAAAATTGTTGATATAATATAACTAATTTTAAAAGCAGGAGGGTAGTATTGTAGCTTAGAGCGGATTTTTTGTGAAGAAAGGTAGTGCAGCAGGATGAATGTTCAGTTGATTATTGTTGTTGTGTATATTGCGCTTTTGTTCGCAATAAGTTTTTACGTTAAAAGCAGGGCGGATAAAGGCTCTGCGGAGTATCTTTTTGCAGGGCGCAAACTTGGCCCGGTGCTGATTGCTGTTAATATTACGGGCCTTGCCGTTGGTGCGGCTTCTACCGTTGGCGTTGCTGAAAACGCTTACAAGGTTGGCATGGCGGCAGGCTGGTACAACGCTGCGTGGAGCGCGGGCGCTATTATTATGGGCCTTGTGGCGGCTGGCAAGCTGCGTGCCATGAAGGTTTCTACCATTCCGGAATTTTTTGAAAAATATTACGATACCAAAGGCCGCGTTATCAGCGCGGTTGGGCTTGTAATTATTATGTCCGTTATTACGGCGCTTCAGTATCTCGCCGGCGGCGCGATTCTGGCTTCGCTTCTGCCCGAATATTTCTCGTTCCGCGGCGGCATGATTGTAAGCGCAGTGGTATTTATCGGCATTACGCTTATAGGCGGTTTGTGGTCGAGCGGTTTGTCCAATATCGTCAGCGTTGTTTTGATTTACGCGGGCATTTTATATTCCTGCGTGGCAGCGGTGGACCACAGCGGCGGGCTTGATGCCATTGCGGCGCAGCTGCCGGCCGGGCTTGACTGGTTTGACCCGTTTGCAGGCATTCCGCTGGCCGTTATTATCGGCTGGTTTATTGTTATGATTACGCAGGCCATTACGGCGCAGGGTCCTGTGCAGATTGCCTGCGGCGCGCGTGACGCCAAAACCGCGCGCAACGGCTTTATTCTTGGCGGCCTTTTAATTTTCCCGGTAGGCTTTTTGTGCGCGCTTTTAGGCATTATCGGCAAGGTGCAGTTCCCGGAAATTTCGGCAACGCTGGCTTTGCCTAAAGTTGTTATGGCGCTTGACCCCATTGCCTCTGGCACAACGCTTGCGGCGCTGTGGGCAGCGGACGTATCTACCGCCTGCACAATTCTTCTGGGCGCAGGTACGCTGTTCAGCCAGGATATTTACAAACGCTTTATTAATCCGTCCGTAACGGACGACCGCTTTGTTAAAATTAACCGCCTGACTATTCTGGCGGTTGGCATTATAACCTTATGGTTTGCTTTTAACGCTGCCGGTATTTTAAAAACCATGGTGGCAGGGCTTTCGATGACGACGGCGCTGACCTGCGTATTTTTGTTTACGGTGTTTGCGCCCGGTTTGTGCCGCCGCAGCAGCGCGTTCTGGACTACTCTTGCAGGGCTTTTGGGCCTTGTGGTATGGGAATTTGTACCGGCACTGCATGTTTTGCAGCATGTAATTTATTTTGAATGGCTGCTGTGCATTATCGTGTTCCTCATTGTAGCCGTGTTTGACAAAACACCTATTAAAAAACCGGAAATGGTGGAGGAAGACTGACCATGGCAGAACAGAAACTGACGAGCATTGAAATTGGGCGTGCGGCACTGCGCATTGCCGTTACCGAAAACCGCACAGAGGAGCAGCGTATTAAAGAGCAGCTGGCGGCAAAGGGCATCCGCAGTACGGCGGTAGATTTTGGCGGCGAGTTTATGCCGAGCGTTGTTAAAATTGTGGAGCGTGCCGTTGTTGCGGCGCAGCGTCAGGGCATTGTTACGGAAACCCACGTCGGCGCGGGCGCAGTTGCAGGCGCTGCCCACGCTGCTTTGGAGCAGCTAGTGACGAAGGCGGCGGGCTTTAACGTGGGCGGCAAAATTGGCATTGCCCGCAGCGGCGAGCATTTGTGCGTTGCCATATATATGGCGGTGGGCGTGCTGAACCTTGATGAATTGTGCGTGGCGTTGGGGCACCGCTCACTGGCAAGTGAAGAATAAAGGAGCAGTATGAATATTATAGATATTATCGGGCCTGTAATGATTGGCCCTTCAAGTTCGCATACGGCGGGCGCGGTAAGGCTGGGGCTTTTAGCTGCCGGCATTTTGGGCGCGCCGCCTGTTAAAGCACAGATTGATTTGCACGGCAGCTTTGCGCATACCTACCGCGGGCATGGCACTGATGTGGCGCTTTTGGCCGGGCTTATGGGCTGGCTGCCTGATGACGCGCGTATTCCGCAGGCGCGTAAATATGCCGCGGAAGCGGGGCTTGAATATAATTTTGCCAAAGTAAACCTTGGCGATTTAACCCACCCCAATACAGCGCGCTTTACGCTGACTGCAAAAGACGGCAAAAGCTGCGAGGTTATCGGCTCCTCCATCGGCGGCGGGCAGGTTAAGGTATCTGCCATTGACGGCGCGGAGGTTGAGCTGGACGGCAAGCTGCCTGCGCTGTTGGTATCGCATACCGACAAGCCCGGCGTGATTGCGCTTGTAAGCAGCACGCTGGCAAGTGCGTCCGTAAATATCGCAACCATGCGCGTGTTCCGCAAAAATAAAGGCGGGCTGGCAACTATGGTGCTTGAGTGCGACCAGAAAGTGCAGCCTGCGATAGTGCAGCTGCTGGCGGCACTGCCGCCTATTGACACGGTGCGCTTTGTAGACAGCGTGCTTTGAGGTGAAAGATGGCAAACGACAAAATTTCATTAAACGCATTAATAGAAGAAGCAGAAGCGGCCAAACTGAGCCTGAACGCTTATTTGCTGCCGCAGAGCGCTGCTGAACTGGAAATTACGGAAGAAGAACTGCTTGCCAAAATGGCGCAGATGCTGAAAGTAATGGAAGAAGCCGCAGCCTACGGGCTGACAGGCGTGCGCTCCCACAGCGGCTTAACCGGCGGCAGTGCGCTTAAACTGCAAAACGCGGCAGCGCAGCCCGGTTTTAATAAACTTTTGGGCGCTCTTGCAACGGACGCCGTAACTTACGCCCTTGCCGTAAGCGAATGCAACGCTGCCATGGGCAGAATTGTAGCTGCTCCCACGGCCGGTGCGGCAGGCGTGCTTCCCGGCGTGCTGCTGGCTTTAAAAAAACACTGCAATTTAACGGAAGAGCAGCTGGCCCGCGCGCTTGTTGTGGCAGGGCAAATCGGGCTTGTGATTGCAGCCCGTGCCTCGCTTGCGGGTGCGGTCGGCGGCTGCCAGGCCGAATGCGGCAGTGCGGCGGCCATGGCGGCAGGCGCGGCTGTTGACGCTTTGGGCGGCACTCCTGCGCAGGCAGGAACTGCCGTAAGCATTGTTTTTAAAAATATGCTGGGGCTTGTGTGTGACCCTGTGGCAGGGCTTGTGGAAGTGCCCTGCATAAAACGCAACGGCGGTGCGGCAGTGCAGGCGCTTTTGGCGGCAGAAATGGCGCTGGCAGGCATCGGCAGCTTTATTCCGGCGGACGAAGCCATTGACGCCATGAAATGGGTGGGCGATTCCATGCCCTGTGCGCTGCGCGAAACTGCGGGCGGGGGCCTGGCACAAACGCCTACGGCGCTTGCGTGGGCCAAAGCGTGGTTTGAACGTGAATAGCCGCAAAAAGCGGTTTTGTAAAATTAATGACATTTTATATTAAAAATTTTTACAAAAAATATTGACAGAACCTGTCTGCTATGATAGAATTACATTCGTCGCCAAGCGTATCTTGGTAAAATGGTGGCTGTGGTGAAGCGGTTAACACGGCGGATTGTGGCTCCGTTACGCGAGGGTTCGAATCCCTCCAGTCACCCCATATTTTTGGGGCGTAGCCAAGTCGGTAAGGCACGGGACTTTGACTCCCGCATGCGTTGGTTCGAGTCCAGCCGCCCCAGCCAAATAACGTGATCCACTAGCTCAGTCGGTAGAGCACCTGACTTTTAATCAGGGTGTCCCGCGTTCGAGTCGCGGGTGGATCACCATTTTTTTATCTATTAAACGCTGTATCCATGCGGGTGCAGCGTTTTTTGTATTTATGTTGGGAGCAGCTAATCAGCGTGTAATGGGAGCAACGTGGGAGCAGTTGAATATAAAATAAAAAACTGGTGCTTTTGCACCAGTTTAATTTTATTTTATTATATTGCGATACCGTAAATCTCGGCAACTTTAAGTGCTATATCTTTGTCGAAATCTGGTATAGCATGGCCATAAAGATTTAATGTGTGTGATGGTTTGCTGTGTCCAAGGCGTTTAGATACTTCCAGTAACGGCACACCTTTGGCAAGCAGCTGCGTTGCGTGGGTATGCCGCCATGTTTTAAGGCTTTTGTACTCTACACCAGCATTTGCAAGTATTTTTTTCCAATCGCGCCGTATGTTGGATGGGAAAAATGCTGTGCCGTGCATGGTATGAAAAACATAATCGTCCGGGCGGCACATGTACATAATTTTGCCGCTACCACGTAAGCCTTTTAAAATTTCACACATTTGCACCGGTATTGTAATTTCGCGGATGCCGGCTTTAGTTTTAGGTGGCGCTTCTACTATCCCAACCTTCGGCAAAGCTAAAATGGTTGTTTCAATTTTGATTTTTTCCGTAGAAAAATTTACGTTTTTCCATTTTAATGCAAGTATTTCGCCGGGCCGCGCACCAGTAGTTGCTAAAAGCATCATTAGCTGATAATGCCGGGCTAAAACTGGCGGAGTGTTGGGAGCTTGCAAATAATCAAAAATAACTGCCATTTCATCAGACGTGAAAATTTCAATTTCTGCCTGTTCGCGCTTAGGTGCTTCGACTAATTCCATAAAATTTTTGCTGACGAGCTGCAACTGGTTAGCTTTTTTTACAGCGGCTTCTATCAACTGATAAACCTTCCAACGGCTGTTGGGCGCTAATTTATCAGCAAGACTGTTTAAAAATTCCTGCACAATAACATGTGCGTTTTTATCCTGCAATGGCATATTGGCAATGGGTTCAATATGTGCAAAGGCCCATAGATATTGCAGTTTGGTTTTAGCGCGGATTTCGGTTTTATAGGTTTTAAGCCATTTAATAATCCATTGGCTTAAAGTAATATCGTTTGGAATAACGTATTCATTGCGCCTAAATTGTGCCTTCATTTCATCAATCCAGGCTTTGGCTTCCTCGCGAGTATTAAATCTGTCTTTTAAACGGTTGCCTTCCTGGTCATGAATTTCCGCGCAATATTTATTGCGGCTTTTGTCAAAATAAATAGTGCCTTCGCCGTTTTCGCGCTTTTTAGGCATAAAAAATCAGCTCCTTTTTGCAGAGCTGATTAAAAAATGATATAATTATTTAATAACAGCTCTGCGTGGTAGTGGTGTTGTTATATCGCAGGTTAATGTTGGTAGCATTGCCTGCACAATCCCTCGGTGTTGGTAGCACCGGGGGACTTTTTTATTTTTTATTGTAACTTTAATTATTTGCTGTTTCAGTAGAAGAGCTTTCTGAAGAATCTTGACTTAATGATTCTTTCATGGTTCTTATACGGAAATCATCTGGTGCCTGATCTATGATAAGGTCAAGATATTCTTCGAAATTTCTACGGCTGTTGTTTAATAATGTAGCCCAGTCGAGAATATAAAGAGGCGGTTTATTTTCAGCTTTTTTATTTGCCATTCTTGCTATAGTACTTGCTAAACCATCAGCAATAATATAGGCTGCTTTTAAATAATATTGTCTAAAGTCAGATGAATTAGTTTTACTACAATATTCTTCTACGATACTCATATAGAATTCAGTTCGGCTTATATGATCTAAGTCTAATTTTTCACCTGGTTTCATAAATTCTAAAATAACTAGTTCATTACTATTGTTGTTTATTAATATTAAGTCTACACGTTTCTTGAAATGCTCTTTGGTTTCTTCGATATCTTGTTCTTTTGGATTTTGCTCAAAATAATTAACTATCAAAGTTTTCATATTTTTTTCTTTAAGAAAAGTATCGTAAGCAGGGGAGATTATCCATGGATGATCAGCGATAAAATCACGGATAGGGTTTTCTCTCTCTCTGTTATTAACTTTGCTATATAACATTTTTAAAACTTGAATCTTATTATAAATAGTTTCACCAATTTGGACAGCTGATAGTACTTTTTCTTCTGCCAATAATTCCAAAAATTTACCAGCATCAAAATTATCTTCCTGCTCACCTATATCTACAATGAGTTGTTGTAGTCTTCCGTTTTCGGCAGCAAGTAATAATCCATCTGCTAATACTTCAAATTTATCTTCATTTAACTCTTCAATTTCAGCAATTTTATTAATGGCTTTTTTTAAAGATTTTTGTTCACTTGGTTGTAGTTTTTGCATGCGTTCACCAAAACGAGTAACTTTACTTACAATAACTTCTTGTTTGGCTTGAGTACGGCGTTTCTTCCATAGATTAGTTAATTCACGGATCTTATTTTGACCCCATTGCATAAATGGTTTAAGTTCCTGCTTAGTCCAGTTTATTCTCTGACGCTCCGGACCGATCATATCTTGGGGGAAAGAATCAACGAAATCAGCTTTTACCTGTCCTACTAAATAGGCTAATGCGTGCTGTGCACTTATATTACCTGTTAGGTTAAAGAAAAAAGGATTCTGTGCTATTTTATTAGCTGCAAAGATGGAAATTCCGTTTACTTCTTTGCTGGCAGGTGTATTGGTAAAAGCAATACGCCATTTTATTTCATGGTCACCAATACTTTCGATAGCGTATCCTTCTTCATCTACAGTAATACTAAGGTTTTCGCGTTCTTCCGAAGTATAATCTCTTGGATAGTCATATTTAAGTAGATTGAAAGTATCATCTGATGGTACAGGCGCATCATTGATGATAATATTAAAATTATCATTTTGGCTGTGTAGAACAAATCTTCGAGCAATGCTCTGAGCAAAGTCAGATCTAATATTTTGAGATAAAGTTAAGTTCCTGAGACGTATGATTGTACCGTGCTCTTCTATTTTTGTCAAATCAGGTTGTTCATAGATTTCTAATGGCCAAGATTTAGTTGTAAAATCAAATCCATTACTAGTATCGCAGGCTCTAAATTCATTTAAATCCATTTTAAAAATAAATCTTTCACCAGAAATTTGACTTACAGATTCTATTTCAATTAAATTTGCGATACCAAAACCTGAAAATTTTCCCAATCCTTTTCTACCCATTATACGACGACCTTTTTTTGTAAAGGATTGCATATTCGCACCGCGTCTGTTGTAGCCAATATTTAGATATTTATCCTGCAATTCTTCAAAGCTCATACCAACGCCATTATCTTTGATAACTATTTCAGCATCGGGAGAAGTGATGTTTTCAGTAGGATAGGTGATAGTCACGTTTTCAGCATCGGCATCCCATGCATTGGAAATTAATTCAGCTATTGCTGATACTGGGGATTGGTACATGTCAGTACCAAGCTGATCGATGATTCTTGAATTAAATCTTACTTTTACAGTTTTATCAGTGGTTGTCATTTTCATCAACTCCATTAATGTTATCTAATATTGTTTTAGCATGATATTTTATAAATTTTGGTGGCAGAGCATTACCAATCATTAAAGCAACCTTAGATTTTCCTTTATCTAAAGAAAATTTATAATCTGGTGGAAAAGTCTGTAAAAGTGAGGCTTCTCTGAGAGTGATTTCTCTATCTTCTTCTGGATGAAGAAATCTTCCTTTGGATGGACTGTTACATCCTCCTGTAATGGTAGGGGAAACATCATCCCATTTCATTCTGCCATATACATCTTTAAAACCGTTATTTTTTTTATGGCAGGGTAATTGGTATTGTTCATCTAAATTTCGACGACTGCCACCATCTTTTGGTATCATTTTTATTATTTCTTGCACTTTAGGTGTAAATTTAATTCTTATATCATGTAATTTATCACCACTTGTGCCAGATTTAGGTAGCTTTTCTATGGTGTCGCGAACAGTTACTTTAGGGATATCTGGCTCTACGAAGTTAATCTGGTGTAACCGGCTTGCCAAAAGTATAAGGCGTTTTCTTCTTTGGGGAACCCCATATTTGGATACATCAAGAATATCTTTCGTATAATAATAACCATTATGTTTTAACATATCGCAAAAATTCTGTAAACGATTATCATCATTTAATCCCGGTACATTTTCGAGCATTACCGTTTTAGGCTGAAGTTCTTCAACCAATCTGGAAAACTGATTGATCAGGTTGTTGCGTGGGTCATCTACTGGCTGACGTCTGTTTTTAGTACGCATATAAGAAAATCCTTGGCATGGAGGGCAGCCTGCAAGTAAATCAAGTTCACCAGGTTTTAAATTTAAAGTTTGCATTATTTCATCAGATGTTAAAGTTGTTATATCCTGCTGCCAAAGATGTACTTCAGAATGATTTAAAAGATAGCTCTTAGAAGCTGTTTCATCCAGTTCTACAGCGCCAATAACTTTAAAACCAGCCTGTTTTATACCGCAGGTTAGTCCGCCTGAACCACAGAACAAATCAATAGCAGTAGGTTTTTGTTTATTATTAAAATTTTTCATTAAAGTTACCTTTCAAAATTTAGAATATTACCCGGCTTTGTTTTCGGATTAATTGTTGCGGTCTATTTCAAAATCTAACATATTGTTTATATGTTACTTACTGTCAGCATCAAGCTGGCGGTATTTTTGTATAAGTTAA
>OHAO01000608.1_pt1 | contig 26535 bp, 24 predicted proteins | sample 1577151 | NCBI WGS metagenome assembly OHAO01 (sample SAMEA3541585, study PRJEB24748) | human gut metagenome | biome: human gut; feature: human-associated habitat; material: faeces | place: China | collected 2012 | reverse complement strand
ATTGTACTGGCTAAGGTGGTAAATGCCATCTTCAAAGAAAAAGATTACTAGGAGGCCAAAGTATAGGTTTGCGGATAATCCACGTGCAGCTGAAAGAAATCGGGGAGAACTTTCTTGGCCTTTTCGGCTACCTGCCCGATAAAATGCAGCTTGGAACCCTCCGAAAAGCGGCGGGTCAATTCATCAAATACATTGTGCGCTCCCGATTCCTGCTTCTCAATAAAGCGGTTGCAAAGATACTCCTTGCTTTCCTCGGAAAGAGCGCCATTTTGCAGGAACCTATAAAATGACAGTTCCGAGAAGTTGGAAAGAAAACCCGTTGCATCGCCCCCCATAAACCATTGGATGGATTCCACAATTACAACATCGCTCCCGTCTACTGTGTCACTGTTCGCCCCCAGCAGCATAGCCTGCAGCGCATTCTGCACATAAGCGTGCCCTGTATACGAAACGTTCTTTGTATAATACTGGTTTGGGAGCAGATTCTTCGGATTTTCAGGCACCGGAGAACCCAATTCGGAGGAACCCATAACCAACATTCCGGTATCATTGCGGAATGTTTCTGCAAAAAGCACTGCCCCTTTATCCTTTTGTTCCGTCCCGTTTGCAGCATTGACCTGCGTCTGGTTTAGCCGATACAGTTCGGTGATCTGACCGTCCAGGTAATTGGAGAACACCTTGCAAAGCCCCCACGCCAGCAGCAGAACTAATGCAATGCGGACAGTACCCCAAAGCACTTTTTTCTTCATTCCCATCAGCCCTTATTACACAGTTCCGTCACGAATCGGATCATTTCATTGACGGTGCGGATGTTGTCCTTTTTGATGTCCGTGGGCTGCAGGGCAATCCCCAGCTTGTCCTCGATCTCCACGATAATATTCAGCAGGGAGAAGGAATCCAAATACCCAGCGTCCAAAAGATCCATATCGTAATCTTCGAAAATTTCGTCCGTCTCGCAGGTGCTTTCCAAAATATCCCGCGCCATCTGCTCATACTTATCCATTGTACTATCTCCTTATTGTTAAAAATTATTTCGCCCAAAAGTGTCCGGAGAAGATCAGCATACCCAGTGCAATGAACTGGAAACAAATCACACGGCTCACCCAGTCGAACCACTTTTTCTTCTTGACCTTTCGATACAGCTTGGATCGGACATATAGATCCGTCACCACAAGGATCGCGCCCTCATACAGTCCGTATACCAGGTAGTGCAGCGAGAAACCGTGCCACAAACCCATGGTGGTCATGGAGAACATATACGCCCACCGCGCAGCTATTTTTGTGTTCTTAAACAGGCCGTTGCGCACATTGTTCAGCACAAAGCGGCCAAACACATAATCGTTGAACCAGTTGGACAGGGACATGTGCCACCGGCCCCAAAATTCCTTCATATTGCGCGCCAAAAACGGCTTATTGAAGTTTTCCGGGAGCTTGATCCCCATAAGGGTGCCATATCCGATGGCGATCATAGAATACCCGGCAAAATCAAAGAACAAATACAGAGTATATCCGTAGGCGTACAGGATCACCGTCCCCACCGCCGCCCCTTCCGGCAGTTTTTCCAGAAAGTAGGTATTGATAAAAAACGCTATGGCATATTTGTAAAATAGCCCCAAAATGATTTTTTTTGCGCCGGGAAGCAAATACTCTGCAACATAGATCCTTCGGTCCAGAGCTTTTTGGCATTCATTTTGGAACTCCTGATAGCGCATGATCGGCCCGGAGCTGTAAGACGGGAAAAACAGGAAATTTCCCAGCACATCCCCGAAAGACAGCTTCTCGATGGACCCGTCGTGTATCTCCAGCAGAATCTGCCAAATCTTGAAGCAGATGTAGGACAGGCCCACAAATCCGAGATACGAATCGTAAAAATGGAGAGCTCCCGCCATTCTGATTATGAAAATCGGGAGAATAGACAGCGCCAAAACAATATAGTACATCAGATCACTGCTGCATCTTTTTCTAAAGCCGTAATACAGATAAATCAGCAAAAGCTCCCAAATCAGAAACAGGAGGAATTGAAGCATCTGAAAGGTCTGCAGGCCAAGAATCGTTATCACCATCACTGCGCTGACCACCAGATTGACTACCTTTGACCGCTTACCCAGCAAGCCGAGAATCACGCAGGGAATGGTGGCCAATAGGCAAATATAAATGGATAAAAAGCTGTCGTATTGCGCCAGCGAACTCATCATAAGTACATCTCCGTTAATTTTTTTCGGTCAATTTTCCCGTTGGTATTCAGGGGGAATTCCGGGAGAACGATCACCTTTTTGGGCACCATATAAGAGGGGATGCGCTCTGACAGCGCCTTTCGAATCTTGATGCCCATTTTCACAGTGGACTCCGCAGATTCCTGACCGAGAACAACAAATGCGGCAATGTAGGCCACCCGGCCGTCCCGATAAACCGGCAGCACCACATTGTTCACAACCAGCGGCACCTTGTTCAAATTGGCCGAAATGTCATCCAGCTCAATGCGGTAACCGTTCAGCTTGATTTGAAAATCGATCCGCCCGCAATAGTAGATATTTTTCCCAATGGCATAGACCATATCACCGGTGCGATAAGCCCAACCCGACTCGCTGTTGTAAAAATGCTTCTCCGTAATTTCCGGGTTCTTGAAATATCCCTTGCTTATGCTGTCGCTGCAAACCACCAACTCGCCCTTTCCCGATTCCATTTCCATTGGGCGATGCTCACTGTCCTCCAGCCAGCAGATTCCGCCATCCAGAATCCGTCCTATGGGCAGCTCGTTTTCCATATCCTCCACCATTTTCTCGGTGATCTCGCAGCAGGTCAGCAGGACGGTGCCCTCTGTGGGGCCGTATCCATTGATGACCTGTACGCCGGGGAACTTATCCCACAACGCCCTTGTCAGCTTCTTGGTAAGCACCTCTCCTGCTAAAATGATCTTTTGCAGGTTCGGCAGCAGTCCACTGTCAAAGGAATTGTATACTGCGCACATTTCGATAAATGCCGGCGTAGACACCCATGCGGAAATATCGCTTTCCACAAGATAATGGAATAGTTCGCCGAAATCCTCAATCATCCCCTTGTCGATGCTGAACAGCGTTGCTCCGGAAGCAAGGTAAATGTAAAGCTGAATGACCGAAACATCAAAGGAGTAAGACACCTGATTCAGCACAGCGGCACCCTCCGGCACTGCCGCATAGCCAGAGAACCAGCCTACAAAGTTCAGAATGTTATTTTTGGTGATTTGAACCCCCTTGGGATCCCCCGTGCTGCCGGAGGTGAAGAGAATGTAACAGTTATCTTCCCCCTGCACCCACTGATCCTCCGGCACCTCACCAGAGACAGTGTCGGCAATGATTTCCGCATAATCGTTTTCTTGTATAACAAGGCAGTCCTTTGAAAGTTCACCCAAATCCGCATGGGAGAAATTAAACACCATCTCGGCCTCGGTAATTTTCTGAATTCGGCTCAAACGCTCCACAGGAAATGTCACATCCACAGGAACATAGGCTCGCCCGGTCTTCAGCGCCGCCACCATCACCGGGATGATTTCATTATTCTTGTTTCCGTAAATCAAAATCGGCGCTTTCGTTTGCAAATCCCCAAGCATTTTCTGTGCGATTTGCTCCGATTGCTCCCAAAGCTGCCGATAAGTTAAGCAGCGCTCTCTGCATATAACCGCCGGCTTATCCTCTTTTTTCCGCTTCTTCAGTTCTGTCAAAAGCCACATTTTAATTTCCCCATATTGCAATTTGTTCTCTTTAAGCGCTTGATACAGTAGCCGGGTTATGCTTGCAGCATAATTCACATTATGTTGCAGTTAGGCAAATTCTCTCTATAGTTACTCGGCAACCCACCAGTATTCTATCACCTATTTTAGCGTAGTGCAATATGATTAACAGAGAAAAGTATGATCCTGCCGAAAATTGTCTATCTGAACACAGCAAAAGAGAGCCTTTTCAAGGCAAAAATTGAAAAGACTTGGATTTTTGCGCCGTTTTGCGGGTTAGCAACGTAGCACATCGTAAGAAAAATCTCCTGCGAGCTAACCGAGTGCAACATAATGTAAATTATGTACCCGCCGCCGAATGGGCGGCTTTTTTCATAGGATCAGGTGCATAGTTTCCATCCGGCGGCGGTGTTCCGTGCCGGTGGAGATTATATATTCTTGTGGTGTTGATGCTTGAGTGACCGAGAATATCGGCAAGATTGGCAATATCTTTTTCAATGCCGTAAAACACTCTTGCGAACAGGTGGCGCAGGTTATGCGGGAACACCTTTTGCGGGTTGACATCTGCCTCGACGCACAACGCCTTCATCTCCCGCCATATATTTGTGCGGCTGATGGGCTTGCCCGTGCGGGTCACAAAAATCATTCCACTTTGAATATTCTGCTTCGCAGCATAGCGGAGCAATTTTTGCCTCAACGCCTTTACGAGAAACACCGTGCGGGTTTTCCCTTTGCAACGCACCACCGCCTCGCCGCATTTGGCCGCTTCCACGGTGATGAATTGCAGTTCGCTGACTCGGATGCCGGTGCCGCAGATGGTCTGTAAGATGAGATTCAGCCGCTCGTTGTGCCTACGCTGCGCCGCTTGGCAAAGACGGGCGTACTCCGCAAATGCCTTGACATCCCGAATGTACTTTTGAATGGTTGCCGCACTCCGTTCCTCTAAAATCAGATGCTCTTTGAAGCCAGCAATCATTTTTGCCGTAATCAATCGTCCTTTCATCGTATTTACCTCCGAGTTTTTCTGATATTCTACTCGAAAAGTATGAAAATAAAAATTGTCACCGTTCATTGTAGAAAAAACGGTGGCAAAAAACGAATGTGTGGACAGAAAGACAGCCCCGATGAGTTTAGGTTTTCACCTGTACTCATCGGGGCTTTTTGCGTTTTAATATATCCCTTTTTCGGTCAGTTCCCGGCGCATTTTCTCGTATGCGCCGTTCACGGTGCGGAAGGCGGTGTCGGGCGAGGACAGGGTGTGCTCAGCGGCAAGGTCGATATAGGCCTTTCCCTTGCGGAGCAGCTTGACGGGATTTCCGGTTTCGTCCCTACCAAGCTCATAAATACCGTAGCATTCCGGGCAAAAGCCGAGGTGATCGGCAACCATCGTGCGATCCCGGTAGTCAAGGCTTTCGTAAGCGTCAAACAACGCCTCCGTCTGCCAATGCTTGAAGAACAGCCTTTCGGGGTTAGAAGTGTCATCAGCGGTCACATCCTCCGCCGTACTCTCGCCGTCCTCATCGGCATAACGGCGGTAAAAGTCGGTATAGTGGGTACTGTCGATGCCGGAGCGGATGATTTCCTTGGTGTCCTTGATGCTTTTTCCAATCTCTGTGGCAATCTTGGTCAGCGTTTCTTCATCAAATTTGCACTCGTATTTGGCATACAGTGCCATGGTCTTTTTGAGGCTACGGTACTCGTCCACACTATGCACTGAGTACCCCTGCCGCATGGTGCTGATGTATGCGTCAATCTCATTTTTGACATAGAATTCTTTGAAAATGAGGAACGGAACGCCGGTGGAAATATCGTACTTTTGCAGCGCCTTGTAAATGCCGAAAATATACGCCTGCTTCAAGTCGGCAAAATGCCCCTGCATAGCGGTTTCCTGCACCGTCTGCATAATAATCGTGTTCAGTCTCGGCTCGTAATAATGAAAGAACCAACCGAGATATTTCTCGTCCTTTTCAGCGCAGTAAAGAGCAATATAATCTTGAAAATCCTCTTTCTTCGGCGGTGCCGGTTTCATACGGTATAGATAGAGATCGTCCGTCCAACGGGTATTTTTCACCGGCACACCTTCTTTCTCATTTTATTTTCCTGTCCGCTTCGGCGTATAGTGCCGCTCGGCTCATAGCCTTTTGGTATTCTTCTTTGGCGTATTGGTCGTTATGCAAGGCTTCCTGCTTGTGTTCCTTGGCAAGCTGCTTGGCGGCTTCTGCAAAGTCCTTCGTGATCGTCCCTCTGCCGCACTCGGTGCGGATGGCAGCGCAGCGGCGGTTATATAGTGATACGATAGGATCATTTTCCGCTTTCTCTTTTCTGTTCAGAACAGCGGCATATTTCCGGCAGGTGATCTTCTTGCCCCGATACAGCTCCGGCGCAATACCGTAGGGGCAGTATTTCTGCCGCCGTGCGCTTTGCATTAAGAAATACCTGCCGCAGATCTCGCACCTGCGGGGATAGTGTCCGTAGTGCAAGCCTTCAAAAAAGTCGGTCAGGATGAAGCTGTAATAGCTGTCGAACACAAGCCGCTTGGCGAGTGTTGCGTTTTTGCTTTTGACATTCTTCTTGACGGAAATGTATCTGCCGCCCTGCGCGAAATGATGTTCTCCGAAAATTTCCAATGCCAATGGCAGTAGATGAGCTTCGTCTAACCGTTCTGCCTCATCGGTATGATTGCAGAATTGTGTCAATTTATTGTGTGCGAGTATTAGATCATCCGCAAGGCTATCAAAAAAGCGGAGAACGGATTGGATGTCCTCGATTTTCTGTTCGGCGTAGGAAAAGTCTGCTGCGGCTTTTATTCGCTCCGCCGTGCCTGCGGCGATCTCCTCCTGTGGCAGCAGACTGAGCTTTGCTTTTGCAGCAAAGTAATCGCAAATTTCCTGCCCGACATTTTCGGTGAAAAGTGCCGCAATCGCATTGCGGATTTCTTCCGTATTTACCCCGTCAAAGGGACGCAGCTTGGGTAGCGCTTTTAGGGCTTCCAGCGTATTCGTGCCGGTTTTCACAAATTCCGTGATGTTCAAGTAGCCGTCCCGCAGCTGCCGCAGAATATGAAAGTTCAGCTCGTCCCGAAATACGGCGATCCGTGCGGCGGTGTCGTTAATGTAAAATTGATTAAGCAGGTGAATGGCAAATACTCCGGCAGGATAGTTTTTGCCGGAGAACAGCACTCGACCGTCCCTGTAATCGACTGTAAAAAACGAGGAAATCATCTGCTTTTGCTCCTTTGCTTCATTCTATCATAGGAACTGTCCCATAAAACGGACTTGCCGAAAATTCTTTGAATAAAAATTGTTTTTGTTCTTATCGTCCTAATTATATCATACCGCAAAACGCACTTGTTTTCAATGGCTTTAGTCTGTTGCGTTTTCTTTTTTTCACCTGTTGCGATGCTTCATAGAAAAACGCCGATTTCCGTTATTATATATACAGAAGGTAGTCATTGAGCCGTTGGGGTCATCCCCGGCGGCTTTTTTGCTGCCCGAAAAACGGAAAGGAGGCGAAAGAATGGTGCTGAAAATCACGCCAAAGCAGCGGGTAAAAATCAACTCCCTTGTGCGCAGGACTTGCTGTAACTGCCACAAAGGAAATTGCCTGCTGCTGGACGACGGCGAAGAAACCCAATGTGTGCAGCTCATTTCCCGGCACGGTATCTACTGCAATTATTTTTTGAAAGCGGTATTGCCGGCCGAAAAAGAACTGTATGCGGAAATCTTACAGCAAAACGGACTTGGATAACTGCCTGAAAATAAGTTATCCGAAATTTTTTGAAATGCGCAATGCGCAGGAAAGGACTTATGATGAAAACAATCCACAACACGAAAATCATCGGTATTGACCACGGTTACGGGAATATGAAAACCGCAAATCACTGTTTCCTGTCCGGAATTCTTAGTTTTGACGCAGAGCCGTTGTTCACCGGCGGATATGCTGACCTACAACGGCAAGTATTATCTCATCGGCGAAGGACACAAAGAATTTATTGCCGAAAAGGTGAACGACGAGGACTATTATATCCTCACTCTTGCGGCCATTGCCAAGGAACTGAAAGCCGAGAATCTCACCGAAGCGCACATTGTGATTGCCGCCGGTCTGCCCCTGACTTGGACGAGCGGACAAAAGGCAGATTTTAGAGCATATCTGATGAAGAACGCCGAGGTGGAGTTCACCTACAAAAAGGCGGACTACCATCTCTATATCGACGATGTGCGCATCTATCCGCAGGGGTACGCCGCTATTGCCAGCTTTGGCACCACACTGAAAGGTGTCAACCTGATCGCCGACATCGGCAACGGCACAATGAACACGCTGTATATGATCAACGGCAAGCCGCAGCAGGGCAAAATGTTCACCGAGAAATTCGGGACTTACCAGTGTACCCTCGCTGTCCGTGAGGCATTTATGCAGAAAACGCAACGGGAAATCAACGATGCCATCATCGACGAGGTGCTGATCACCGGCACGGCAAATATTGCGCCTGCCGACCTGAAAATCATCAAGATTGTCGCCGCCGAGTATGTACGGGATATCTTCCGCAGACTTCGTGAGCACGGCTATGATGAGAATACAATGACCTTGTATGTGACCGGTGGCGGCGGGTGTCTTGTGAAGAACTTTTATAAGTGCAGCGCCGACCGGGTGAAATTCGTTGAGGACATCTGCGCCGCTGCAAAGGGATATGAATATCTGGCGGAGGCGCAGATGAAGGCTGAGGCGAAGGGATGAGCAAATATCGGATCAATGTGCGGTTTGATTTGGACAAGCCAAAAGAGGCGAACGCTGCACAATATTTACAGGCGCTGGATAAATCCCGCAACGCTTTTATGGTAACGGCGATCTTAAACGAAATGCAGCGGCAGACATCCACAAATGGGGTTTTGCTGGATGATATTCGGCAGGTCATACGGGAGGAATTACAGGAGGTGTCGTTTGCTGCGGCACCTCCTGTTTTTGAGCAGGTACAACTCGAACTGACCGAGGAGCAGCAAGCTGAAAACGAAAAGAGCGTGCTGGATGACCTTGAAATGTTCGGCTGAGCCAAAACGCCGATATGTGGCTCAAATCGCAGTGTTCTCAGCAGAAGCAGAGCCAATTTGGCGCAGAAACAAGATGTATCCCCAGGGACAAGAAAGCGGTTTGCGGCATCGTGCAGCGCAGAGATACGCTGAAATCTCGGTATCTGACAGCCGCTTTTCTTTATGCCCTGCGAGGTGCGTCTCACGGCATAGCGAGGTGCGTCTCACGGTATAGCAAGCAGGGACTTTGTGTGCCACAGAAGTCCCAATCACAGCCGAAATCGGCTGACTCTTTGGGGGCACAGCCCCCAATCCCCCGGAAAGGAGAGATGTGCATGGGAAAGGATATACGAATTGCCGTAAGAGTTACGGCAATGGAAAAAGAGAAGATTCAAGCAAAGGCCCGAAAATGCGGGCTGAGTACAACCGAATATGTGAAGCAAAGAGCGTTGGGGTACAAGCCGAGAGTGGTTCCGCCTGACGCTCTTTTTGCTTGCCTTGAAAAGCTGGGCGAGCTTGCAGATAAGGCGGGGTCGCCGGAGCTTGACGAGGAAATTGGTGTGGTGCTGAAGCAGATCACAGCAGAATTCTTGCTGCCGGGAAAGGGGTGATGCGGTATGGCTGTTACAGGCTTTTGGCCTGTGTTCAAAAATCTGAAAGCCACGCTGGACTACGCCGACAATCCCGACAAGACCACTGCACCGGAATATTTGGACGAGGATTTGTATGCTGCCCTGCGTTACGCAGAGAACGACGATAAGACCGACCGCAAGATGTTTGTGGGCGGCATCAACTGCTCGGCGCAGAACGCCTATGCCGAAATGATCGCCGTGCAGCGGCGATTCGGTCTGCGTGGAAAGGTCGTCGGCTACCACGGCATTCAGAGTTTTAAGGAGGGTGAGGTTACACCGGAGCAGGCGTTTGCCATCGGCAAGGAAACAGCAAGAAGAATGTGGGGCGATCGGTATCAAGTGCTGGTCACCGTCCGCCTGAATACCGACAATGTGCATTGCCATTTTGTCGTGAATCCCGTGTCCTTCAAGGACGGCGCAAAGTTCAAAAACAAAATCGGCGACCACAAGGAGCTGCGTAAAATCTCCGATGAAATCTGCCGGGAGCACGAGCTGTCTGTGCTGGAAAACAGCGATTTCTACTCAAAGGGCAAGAAAAAGGAGTATTGGGTTCACAAGGCCGGCAAGAAAACCCACCGAGACTATCTGCGTGAGGATGTGGAATACTGCCTGTCCTTTGCGACCAGCCCAAGAGAATTTGAAGGCCAGCTATTTGCGCTCGGTTATACGCTTGACCCTGTGCGCTTTTCGGTAAAAGCAAAGCACTGGGAGCGAGCCATCCGACTCAAAAGCATCGGCTTTACGAAAGATATCGTCAACGCACAGCTACGACAGAACGCCGAAAATCGGTATCGGCTGTTCACCTTGGAATACCGACCACCATACAGGCCGAAGAAATTTCCGCTGGAGGACGAGCTGCGAAAGCTGGGCTTCTCCGTTGAGCACAGCTATGACACCGCCGCCGTTTTGGTGGATGCGGTGTTTTATCTTGTCATAACGGTAATCCAAATCGTATCCGAGCTTGCCGATGTAATGCTGCTGTCGCCGGATCTGCGGGCGGCTGAAAAGGATTTGAAGGAGCTGGTTGCCGACTATCACTTCTTGCAGGAGCACGGTATCCATACGGCTGCCGACCTCCAAGCAAATATTGAGCAATCCAAAGCAGAACTTTCCGCCTTGGAGCGTGAGCGCAGCGGCATCAGCAACCGCATACGCCGCCCCAAGTCGCCGGAGGAACAGGCGCAAAATAAGGAACGCCGCAAGGCGGTATCCGGGCAGATGAAGCCTGTAAGGGAGCATCTGCGCCGTGCGGAGCGGATTTTAGAGAAATCTCCGCACCTGTATGAACTGTTAAAACAAGAGCACGAGTTGGAGAAAAAAGCCCGTGCAAGATACAAGGAAAGAGGTAGATAAAATGAAAAATACGATGAAAAAGCCGGTGGCAATTCTGGTAGAAAAATTGCATCCCTTTGCCGGACACCCGTTCAAGGTCAAGGACGATGCCGAGATGAACACGCTGATCGAAAGCGTGCAGACACAAGGAATTCTTTCACCCTTGATTGTCCAACCCATAGATAGTACGGACGAATATGACGTGATTAGCGGCCACCGCCGTTTACACGCAGCACAAAAGGCAGGGATCACCGAAATCCCTGCCTTGATTTATGCCCTTGACCGGGATGCTGCCGTCATTGCCGTGGTGGACAGCAATTTGCATCGTGAGCATATCCTGCCATCCGAAAAGGCATTTGCTTACAAGTTGAAAATGGAGGCTCTGTCACACCAGGGAACTTCTCGCCAACTTGGCGAGAAGTGGAGCGTATCACAAATAAGCGAATCTTCAAACGAAAGTGAAAGACAAATCCACCGCTATATTCGCCTAACAAACCTTATTCCCGAACTTCTTGAATTTATGGATGAAGGTAAAATGGCGCTGTCCGTCGGTGTGGAGATTTCCTTCCTCGACGAGCAAAGTCAGCGGAATGTGTTGGAACAGTGCGAAATCAACGACTGCACGCCGTCCTACGCACAGGCTGTTCGTATGCGCAAGGCATTTAGCAACTTTGCGCTGACGGCGGATATGATTCGAAGCATTATGTCGGAAGAAAAGGCAAATCAACGGGAAACCGTGAAGATACCCACCGAAAAACTGCGGAAATTTGCGCCGGGCGCTAATCCACAGCAGCTTGAGGACTTCATCCTCAAAGCCTGCGAGTATTACCGCAAATATCTGCGCAGATAGCGAGAGAATGAAAGATAAGGAGCGTGTGAAGATGAAACAAAGAAAGAACCTGTTAACCGATGATGTGTTTGAAGCCGTAGCGAAGTCAGACTTTACAATGAAAATCGGCGGCACAGTCTACGAGATATCCACCCATTTCAGTGAGAACGGCAAGCAAAGCGTTTTGCAGCAGTTCCGTGACCTGCTGCTTTCGCAAAAGCTGATGTAACCGCACAATCGCAAAAGACAACCGAGCATAGTACAATACACTTGCCTTTGCCATGCCCGGTTGTCAAGAAAGGAGATCAAAACCAATATGACAACAGCAAGCAAAAACAAAGGGCAAACAGAAGAAAAAATCACAGCGCTGTATTGCCGCCTATCGGTGGATGATGATAAAGGCGATATGGAATCGAACTCCATCACCAACCAAAAACAGATTCTCTCGGACTTCGCCCGTCGGGAGGGCTACCGGAACACAATGTATTTTGTAGACGACGGCATCTCCGGCACCACATTTCAGCGTGAGGGTTTTCAGAAAATGCAGAAGATGGTGGAGGACGGACAGGTCGGCACAATTATTGTGAAGGATCTTAGCCGTTTTGGTCGTGAGCAGGTGGAGATGGGTCGGCTGACGCAGATCGTCTATCCGTCCCTCGGTGTGACCTTTATCTCCATTCAGGAAAATGTGAACACCGCAACCAAAACAGGGCTTGAGATGATGCCGTTTTACAACATTTTTAACGAGTGGTACGCCGAACAGACCAGCAAGAAAATCCGTGCAGTTTGGAAAAGCAAGGCGGAACACGGAAAACGAATTTCGCCAACCGTTCCCTATGGCTACAAAAAATCGCCGGATGACAGAGAAAAGTGGCTCATAGACGAGCCTGCGGCGGAGGTGGTGCGGAAGATTTTCAATCTCTGCCTTGCAGGGCGTGGCCCGTCACAAATCGCCCGTGACCTTGAAAATGAGAAAATAATGACCCCAACAGCATATTACGCCAGCACCGGCAGAGTTACCCGAAATCCTGTCCCGACTAATCCGTATCTGTGGGCGAGCGATGCAGTGAAGCATATCCTTGAAAACAGGCAGTACACAGGCTGCGCCGTGAACTTCAAAAGCACAACGGTCAGTTTCAAGGTTCACAAGAAAATCTACAATCCTGTAGAGGAACAACAGATTATTCCGAATATGCAGGAGCCGATTATTTCCGAAGAGCTGTTCGACCGGGTACAGGAGCTACGCTGCCACAAGCGCAGGAACACGAGAACGGGACGAAAGATCCTGTTTGCAGGACTGCTGTACTGCCCCGACTGCGGTGCAAAGCTGCACTTCTGCGCCGCCAAAAGCCTAAAACCCAATCAGGAGTTTTACCGCTGTGCCAACTATAATTCCGGGCGTGGGACTTGCGGCATCCACTACATCCGCAATGTGGCGCTGGAGCAAATCGTGGCAGAAGCGGTGGGCAATCTTGCGGATTTTGTGCGGTGTTATGAGTCCGTTTTCCTATATCTGCTGGCAAAAAACAACACCGCCGCAAGGCAGTCCGAAGCGAAAAGCTGAGGCAAACCATAGCAACCGGTGAGCAGCGAATCAAGGTGATCGACAAGGCGATTGAAGAACTGTTTGAGGCAAATATCTCCGGCAAGATCACCGATGAGCGTTTTGTAAAGATGACGGACAATTACGAGAAAGAACAGAAGGATCTGCTGGAGCTTGTGGCTGACGGTAACGAAAAACTACAGGCCGCCGAGCAAAGCAAGGTGGATTTAAAGCTGTTGATGAAAGCACTTCGAGATTACACGGACATCCGGCAGCTTACCCCGGAGATTGTCAATGCGCTGATACGGCGTATCGAGGTCCACAGCAAGGACAAGAAAACAAAAAAGGTGAAGGTGGGCATTTACTTTACTGCCGTCGGGCTGTTCACTCCGCCGACGGAACAGGAGCTGCAGGCGGCAATGGAGGAAATACGCCAAAACCCGCAGCAGTTCAGAATTTCTGCATAAAGCAGAACACGGTGCAGCCCCTTTTCAGAGACTGCACCGTATCCTATATAAATTACTTCGTTATGCGTCTCTCCCAACTGTCGAAGCGCCTTTTTTCGTTGGAACAGGCCGATTTAGTCCTTTTTGTTCTTGCGCTTGGTGACAAGCAGCACCACCAGGGCGATGATACCCAGACCAGCCACAGCCAGCACCACCCACAGGGCGGTCATGTTGCTGCTGTCGCCGGTGGCGGGGGTATCCGGCGTGGTGGGCTGAGACGGTTCAGCGGGCTTCTCCGGCGTGGTAGGCTTGCCGGAATCGCCGGGCTTGCCGGGCTCCACGGGAGTGGTAGGCTCCTCAGCGCCGCAGCGGCTGCACTTGCCATCCTTGTAGTCGTGGCCCAGAGCGGGAATCACCTCGCCCTGCTTCACCGTGACGCCGCAGACCTTGCAGACCTCGTCGCCGGTGTAGCCGTCCTCGGTGCAGGTAGCATCCTTGGCCCCCACCAGCTCCGTGTCGTGATCGGTGGCGGGGATGACCTCCGTCTTGGTATCGGTGTGGTCCTCACCCTCGAAGGTGACCTTGGCGGTGTAGGTGCGAACGCCGTCGGCCTCGCAGGTGGCCTCGGTGGTCACCTCGTTGGTAACAGCAGCGTTCACCGTCTCCACGTGAGAGGCATCATTGCCGCAGGTAAAGGTGGCAGAAGCGGTGAAATCATCGTTCCACTTCCACACCGGCTCGCCGTAAGCATGACCGGTGGCAGGGATAGCCAACTTCTCCATCGTCGTCTCGGTCTCGCCCCCGGCATCGCTGAACAGCTTGCCGCAGACGGAGCAGACCCAGTGGGCCTTCACACCGGCGGTCTCGCAGGTGGCAGGCACTGCCTCCACGGCGGTCAGCTGGTGGCTCGTGGCAGGCAGGGTCTCCGTTTTGGTGTCGGTGTACTCCTTACCCCCGAAGGTGACCTTGGCGGTGTAGGTGCGAACGCCGTCCGTCTCGCAGGTGGCCTCGGTGGTCACGGCGTTGGTGACGGTGGCTGTCACGTTCTCCACGTGAGCGGCGTTGTTGGCGCAGGTGAAGGTGGCGGTGGCCTTGAAATCATCCGTCCAGCTCCACACCGGCTCGCCGTAGGCGTGACCGTCGGCGCAGGGATCCGTATTGGTCAGCCTCACATTGTCGATGGCGAACATGGCGTCATCGTCGTCGTATCCGACACCCGCCTTCTTGGCGAGATGGAAGGCAAACTGCACGTTGCCGGTCAGATAGGCCTCAGGAACCTCGATCTTGGCCGTGCCGCTGAGGTAGCTGCCGCCCATACCGGCCAGATCCACCTTGGCGTTCCAGATGGCCGTCCAGGTGCTGCCGCCGTCGGTGGATGCCTCCACCGTAAAGGCGCAGTAGTTATATGCCGTATAGCGGTGCAGCAGATAGTCGAAGGACAGCGTAGGCGTCTTGCCGGTGAGATCCACCACCGGGGAGATCAGATACTCATCCTGTTTCTTATCGCTGCCGCCGGACAGGGGCTGGGCGCTCTTGCTGCCCCAGTCACCCCAACCACTACTCTCATAGTAGTCCATGTCGATGCGGGCCTGCTTGCTGCTGTTGAGCGTGGTGTTGGTCCCCTTATACCATGTATAGGGGGTATCGGTGCGGGAGCTCTTCACCGTCCAGCCGTGTCCGGGGAACTCGTCCTGCTCAAAGTCGTTGTCAAACTCTGCGGCAGAGGTCGTTTTGTTGAAGGACACGGAGATGGTGTGGTTGGCCTTGACGTCGGAGAAGGTGTAGCTCTCCACAGCGCCCACGCTGTTGCCGTCCACCAGCACGTCAGCGATCTCATAGCCGTTGTCGGCGGTGATGGCGAAGGTCTGGGAGGCACCCTCCTTCACGGAGACGTCACCATTGGGGGTGATAGAGCCGCCCTCACCGGCAGTTGCGGTGATGGTGTACTTCTGGGCAGCCTCGCCGGTCTCCACAGCCATCAGCTTCACATTGTCGATGGCCAGCTGGCCGATAGTGTCCTCATTGGGATGGACATAGCGGAAGGCAAACTGGACACCGGCCACATTGTACTCGGCGGGCACGGGAACCTCTGCGCTGCCGGAAATGATGTAGTTGCTGGCCTGCTGGCCGGTATAGCTGTCTTGGAAGTTCCAGATCGCATTCCACGTCTTTCCGCCGTCGGTAGAAACTTCCACCGTAGCAGTGAAGGTCTTGTTCTTGATGCCGTACTCGCCGTAGGCGAAGTCGAAGGTCAGAACGCCGTCACGGGTGGCGGAGAGGTCCACAACGGGGGAGATCAGGTACTCATCCTGTGCAGCCTCGTCGTTGGTGATGTAAGCGTGCTTGGAATCATTGCCCTCGTACTTCCAGTTGTAGTAGGTATACTGCTTCCATGTGCTGTTGGTATCCTGCGCCTTCACCGTCCAGCCGTGGAAGGGGAACTTGTCGCCGCTGACGCTCTCGAAATCGTTCTCGAACATCACCTGTGGCACGTCGGGAATGACCTCGAAGTCCGCCGTCACGGCGTAGTTCTGATCCATGGTCAGGGCGTAGGTGTTGTCGGTGACCTCCACCTTGCGGCCATTGACCTTGACGGAAGCCAGCTGATAGCCCTCATCCGGCACGAAGGTCACGTTCACGGTCTCGCCGGTGGCGACCTTGGCCTGGCCCGCAGGCTGAACCGCACCGCCCTCGCCGGCCACGGTGGTCAGCACGCTGGTCTCGGAAGCTCCGGCGGGAGCCGTCAGCTTCGCATTGTCCACTACCACCGAACCGGCGCCGGTGGGAGCCGTCTTGTAGTAGTGGAAGGCAAACTGCACGTTGGCCGTCTGATAGGCCTCCGGCACAGTGATCTCTGCCAGACCCGTCTGGATACTGCCGGAGCCCTGAGTCACGTCATCCTTGGCGTTCCAGATGGCCGTCCAAGTCTTGCCGCCGTCGGTAGAGGCCTCCACGGTGAAGGTCATCTTGCCGTTATACAGCGCCGTGCGGGTGAAGCCGTAGTTGAAGGACAGGGTAGCGGCCTTGCCGGTGAGATCCACCACCGGGGAGATCAGCAGCTCGTCCTGCTTGTCGCCCGCCTCGGTCTCATCGTAGTCGTCGGCATCCACAATGGCCTGCTTATCATCGGTACCCGTAGATACGAGGGTGTTGCGGGCCTGATGCCAGTTGTAATACTTCCCGTTGCCGTTGGTGTTCTTCACCGTCCAGCCCTGGCCGGGGAAGGCAGCGTCGTCAAAGTTGTTGTTGAAGATAGCGATCTCCCCACCGGCCTGTGCCTTCTGGAAGGTGGCGGAGATGGTGTGATCCGTACCCACACGCTCGAAGGTGTAGTAGGAGATGGGGCCCAGATCGGTGCCGTCCACCACCACATTGGCCACCTCGTAGCCCGTGGCAGGTACCACGTTAAAGGTCTTGCTGGTCCCCTTCTTCACCAGAGTGGTACCGGCGGGGTCGATAGCACCGCCCTCACCGGAGGTAGCCGTCACGGCGATATAGTCCTCACGGACATCGGCGTACAGCTGGACATTATCCACGGAGATCTGGGCGCCGCCCTTACCGGTGTAGACAAAGGCGAAGCGCAGGTCGTCGCAATTCTGGAACTTTTCGGGGATGGTGACCTTGGCCTGCGTGGCAGCCCAAGCGGTAAAGGCCCCGGCATCCTTCTGCAGGTTCCAGACCTCCTCCCAGGTCTGACCGTCGGCAGAAGCCATGACCTGCAGGTTGCAGCGCTTGTAGTCCACGGTATAGACAGGGGTGGTGTAGAAGTTGAAGATCATGTGGACATCCGTCTCCACACCACTGATGTCGGTGGCACGGGAATACAGCCACTCGTTCTGCTGGAAGTCATTGTCGGCATCCACGGTGGCGGTGTAGTCCACGTCACGATACCACGTGTTGACGGAAGCACCTTTGGACTCCATGCTCCAATCGGCAGGCAGCCAATCGTTGTCGAAGGTCTCGGTCCACAGCACATTGGTGGGCTTCACGATGCCATAATCGTCGCTGTTGCCGGGCACCTTCACGGTGTAGCTCTTGGAGTTGCCGGCGTAGTCGTGAACGATCATGCCGAAGGTCTCACCCATACCGGTGACGTCATACTCCTTGACGTGGGTGGTGAGGCCCGGCGTGGTCTCGGAGAAGCCCTTGATCCCGTACAGCAGATCGCTGTTGCGGAGATTATAGAACACGATGGCCGAGACATACTGGTTATCGCTGACATCCAGGCTCAGATAGTAGCGGCCCTCGGCCTCGGTGACCTTCAGGTTGCTGGCATGGGGGTCCTCATTATCGATGGTGATGGGGAAGGACCAGCTGTTCTTCAGGTTCTTGGTGCCGCCGTCGCCATAGGGCAGGGTAGCCTCGATGGTCACGGTAGCCTTGGTGTTGTTGGGCAGCTTGGAGTTGTTCTTGGCGGTACCGTACCATGCGTCGATACCGGTATAATCGGCATTCACACCGGCGGGCACGATGCGGTAGTAGTCGTAGCTGTAGATGGACTTATTGACGTAGTCGCAGGTTTTTTCCAGATACACCTCGTCGGTTTTCTGATCGGTGATGGTGTACTTCAGCGTCTTGGTATTGCGCAGCAGGCCGGTGTAGATGCCGGCGAGGCTGTCCATCATGTCATTGCTGTTGTCGGGGGAAATGGCGTTGTGATCGGCAAAATAGGGCACATTGGCGTAGTTGTTGTCGCCCAGATAGGTGTCGATCTGGCCCTCGGCAGAGGTGGTGAAGGCGGTGTTCATGTAGGCCTGCGCCTTGCTCTCGGTGCCGTCCAGCGTCTCCCAGTAGTCGGTGGAATCGATGATGGGAGCCTTGGTCCAGTCGCCGTAGAAGGCCAGATAGGGGATACCCAGATCAATGGCAGCCTCCAGCTTGCCGCCGTCAGCGGCCACCTGCTTCAGGGTCACGAAGCCCTCCACATAGGCGCCGTTCTCGAAGTTCTTCAGCTCCTCCTTGGCGTTGGTGAGGGTCACGGTGACAGTGACCTCCTGCTCTCCGCCCGCGGAAACCGCCACACGGTTATCCTTGCAGTTGGTGGTGAAGGTATGGCTCAGTGCCACAGCCGTCTCACTGCTGGTGAGGAAGGCCTCGTTGTCGCTGTTGGTATAGGTCGTGGTCCCGTCGGTGAGGACGATGGGCTGGATGTCGTAGTACAGGGTGTCCTTACCGGTGTTGTGGACCTTGAAGGTCATGGTGTAGACGCCCTTCTCTGCGGGATCGTCGCCCAGTTCCAGCTTGGGCCGGATCATACCGTCCACGGCGAGGTAGCCCTCGGTCTTGACGGCGTCATTGATGTTGATGAGACCTGCGCCCTGCTTGCGGGGAGAATAGGGCTGGCCGTTGGAATCGTAAATGATGCTGGCGGTGCTCATCAGCAGGGTATCGACCATGTGCTTGCGCTGGGTGGCATCGGTCATGCCACGGGCCTTCAGGGCCTGCTGCACGATGGCCATAGCGCCTGCCGCATGGGGGGAAGCCATGGACGTACCGTCCATGCTCTCATAGGCGTTGCCGGGTACGGCGGCATAGATGCCTGCGCCGGGCGCAGTGATCTCCGGCTTCAAGGTCAGCTCCGTAGTAGCGCCCCAGGAGGAGAAGTCCGCCATGCCATAGGTGGGGGAATCCACCAGCTTGTCGGAGGCGCCCACGGTCAGGACCTTGTTCTCCTGCGCCTTCAGATACTCACCGGCCTCCTGAGAGATAAACGCACAGGGCATCTTCCAGTCGGTGATGGACATATACAGCATACCGGGTACGTTGTTGTACACCAGCATGGCGATGGCGCCATGTGCATAGGCGCTGCGCTCCTTCTGCTCATAGTACATACCGCCGCCGCGCTGCACCAGCGCCACCTTGCCGGAGACGTCGATGCCCTCATAGTCGTCCTCCGTGCCGTAGCCGGGCACCACGGCATACTTCAGCTCGCCCTTCTTGGCCAGCTCCCGGAAGATCTTGGCGTTCTCGTCGGTGCTGATGGTGCCGCTGTCCTGATAGGCGAAGTCACGGCCGCCCACGGTGATGTAGGGGCTCTTGACCTTGCTGTTGGACACGGCAGCCACGGACATGGACTCACCGTAGGTGGAGGGCTCGCTGATCAGGCCGTAGTCGGGGTTGCTGGCCAGCGCCTTGTTGCCGAAGGCATCGCCGTAAGCAGCGCTGTAAGCGTTACCGGCAGCCACAGCCAGAGACATGCCGCTCTCGCCGGCCCGCTTAAAGACGTTCAGCAGGCTCTCGGTGAACTCGTCGGGATTCTCATAGTCGATGTAGCCGGCGTCGGAGCCGAGGCTCAGGTTGGCCACATCCACGCCCAGCAGCATACAATCCTCCAGAGCGGACAGGATGTCGGCGTAGGAAGCGCTGCCGCTGGAGTTAAAGACGTTCATGTTGGCGATCTGGGCGTCCGGGGCCACACCCTGCACATCCGCATTGATGCCGGTGCAGCCGGCAGCAGTGGAGGCCACATGGGTGCCGTGGCTGCTCTTGGTGCCGGGGGCGCCGTCGGTATCCTTATCGCCATAATCGAACTGGAAGGGGAATTTGGCGCTCTTATAGACGGAAGAAACGCTGAGGCCCTTCACAAAGCCCTCGGCCTGGAAGTCGTACTGGGACAGCAGACCCTTCACGTCATCCTGCGTCAGGGCGGGGCTGGCGGGAGCCTTGCTGAAGATCTGGTGGTCCATGTCCACGCCGGTATCCAGAATGGCGATCAGCATCCCCTCGCCGGTGAAGCCCGTCTCGTTGGCCAGACCGCCGCCGATCATCCGGGTGCTGTTGGCGGTGTCAGGCAGCAGGCTGAAGGTGGGGGACAGGAACACGGACTCTACGCAGTCCAGCTCCTTCAGAGCCTTATACTGGCCGTAGGTCACGGTGGCAGAGAAGCCATTGAGCAGCGTCGTGTACTGACGCTCCGGCTCCACCGCCTCCCCGATGGCACGGGACATGGTGGCCGCAGCCTTCTCCTGCTTCTGCAGCAGGGACTGCACCTGGGCCTGAGCCGTAGGCTTGGCCACGGAGTCGTCCACCACCACAATGATCTCCACAGAGTCACTGTCCTCATGGGTGGGCTTAGCCTCCATGCTCAGGGTCTCGTCTTTGGTCTTTGCGCCCCGCAGCAGCTGGGTGGTGACATTGTTGGCAATGTCCTCCACCGAAGTCTCCTCCATGGTGGCGTTCACCACGTGGGAGTCCTCCGAGGCCGCAAAGGCGGTGTAGGGCAAGGCAGACACCAGCAGTACCAGTGTCAGCAGCCATGCACCGATCCGTTTGCAGACTGTCATCTCTCATAATCCTCCTGTAATGGATTTTGTCGGGAAAAGTGTCAGCTTCTCCCAATATATAGGTTGAATTATAACACCTACCGTCCCAGTATGGCAAGATAATTCTTCTCTATTTGGGAAATTTTTTCAAAAGCAAGTTTCGCATGACGAAGTTTTTCCCCTGAATATCGCCTGTTTTCCAGATATGTACTTTCTGCCATCATCTGTTCTTATGACCGGTACATTTTGCCATTTTCTGACAAATTGTCTCCCTACCGTTCCCTCTTCCGGCGGCATACCTTCCCGGCCCGCTTTTGTCCCCGGCGGACAGCTTTCTGCTGATCGCCCCTTTTCTATAGGGAACGTGCCTCCGCCGGCCCACTTTTCCCAGTAGTAGTTCTTTTTTCTGTCTCCGCCGGGTGACTTTCTTTCAATCGCGAAAGAAAGTCACCAAAGAACGCCAGCAGAAACCGATGGTTTCTGCACTTCCTTTGCCGTTTGCAAGAGTTGTATCCTAAATCCCGCCGAAGCAGGGAATCGACTTCCCCCTACTCACGCTGCCGCTACATTGGACAGTTGAAGGGGCTTACTGTTCTATCGCGGGAGTCCGTACTCCCGAAATACTTTCTTCACCTGAGCCGGGAGCGGCAGCGGGTCTGTTGCTAAGTCAATTCCCTTTACGGCCCATAACAAATAAGGCTCTTGAAGGGAAAGAAAATCCAAAAACCATCGGTTTCAAACGGAAATCACCGAAGCGCCGCCTGTGGCGGATGAAGCGAGGTGGTTTCGAGGAAGTGTCCCGGTTTCCATGCCACAACGTGGCTGGAAACCGGCTGACACGACGGTGCAAGCCAGTGCTCACACTGGCTGTGGCAATCTGTCCCCCACAGTAGAACAGCAGATTTCTTCAACTGGTAGGGTAGCGGCAGCGTTAATAGAAGTAAGTCAATTCCCTGCTTCGACAAATTTTAGATGGCAGCTCTTGTCCGCAAAAGAGGAAGTCTTGAAACCTAAGGTTTCAAGCGGCGTTTTTTGCATACTTTTTGTCGTTGCTGACAAAAAGTATGCCGCCGGAGACAATCGGAAAAGTCACTTGTCGGAGACAATCGGAAAAAGCTGCTGTCCCCTCACAACCAAAAAGAGAGCCCTGAAACCTCCGGTCTCAGGACTCCCTTTTTCCTTGCATACCACTCTTACCAGTGCAGCAGCTTCTTATAGTACGGCCACAGCCCCTCCTTCTCCGGATAGAAGGGTGCCAGCTGGCACAGATCCGTTCCGGGGAAGTCGTTGCCCTCGATGATGGCGGGGCCGGTAGGCGTGATGGCCATATCCCAGCCCACATGGGCCACCTGCGGGATCTCATGGGCCGCCTCCTTAGCCAGGGCAATGGCCTCCGGCACCATAGGCAGCTGATAGCCCACGAACTCCACCCCGGTGTCGGGATGGCGGTCATAGACGTTGAAATAGTCGTCGGTAGCGGGAGAGATGATCTTCCCCGTCTCCGGGTCCACCCGGCACAGGACACCCCCCTGCCCGGAGTTGTCGCAGTACCCGTCGCCCCGCCCCATCTTCACGCTGATGTAGGCCACATGGACCTCCCCGTCCACCAGATCCGTCAGGATACGCATGGTGTTTACCGACGAGGGATGGAGCCGTGCCATGTCGGGATGCTGGGGCAGCACCTGCTCCAGCACCACCAGCTGGTTGCGCCGGATGTAGTCCAGCATCACCGCCGGGGACTCATAATCCTTCACATACAGCTTGTTCACGCCCCGACCGCAGTCGCCGTGGTTGATCTTGGCGAAGATGGCCTCCTGTCCGGCGATAAAGTCCGTAAACTCCGCCAGCGTGGCCGTCTCGCCGTTGAGGGTCTTGCGGCCCAGATACTTGGCAAACCGCTGGTTGAACCGCAGCTTGTCGTCGAACTCGTCGGAGTAGCTGAGGTCGTTCATGTGGTCGATGACCTTCTTGTTGCGGACACGGGTGAGATAGGTGTCCCGCTGGTGGCCGTTCATGTTGTAAAACCCGAACATCACATAGTCGTAGTACCCCGCCCCATAGCGTGCGCCGCACCAGCACATATCGAAGAAGGTCTTGACCTTGTTCTGGCCGCACTTGTCGTGGACGATGTCGATCATCTGGTTCATTTTCTTCAGCCGCACGCCGGACATGACCCGTGCGAGATAAGAGAGCTTGGACATACATTGCCTCCCGTATTCATGTGTTCTTCAGTATACCCCATCCGGCGGAGCTTGACCAGCCGTTTCTGGTGATACCTGTCATCAGTCTTAATAGAGATAGCTGCGCTTCTCGTCCCGGAACTCCGCCAGCCGGGCCTCATAGGCCTCCATGGCGGCCTCCTCGAAGGCCAGCGTGTCCTCGGCCCCCAGCTCCCGCAGCAGCTGCTTAGTAAAGGGGGGATTCAGCACCAGCAGCGGCCCCGTGAGATAGGTGGCCATCAGGCCGCCCCGGCGGAAGCCCTCCACCAGAGAGCCGGGCCGCCGCCCCACGCCACGAACCACCTTAAAAAGCCCCGTGCCGGGATCGTCGGCGCCGTAGGTGTGGCCGAACAGACTCTTGAAGCCCACGATCTCCATCCCGGTGCCATAGGTCCCCAGAAAGAAGCTGTTGTGCCGGTTCATCATCTGATACTCGGCATGGGTGGGCAGCAGGCCCAGTCCGTCGAACCGCAGCCCCTGATCCGACTGGACGTATTCCCCCAGCGCATCCAGAGCGTTGCCCGTCACCAGCATCCGCTGGCCGCCGTCCACACGGGCCGCCAGCTCCTCCCGATAGGGCGTCAGGGCCTTCACCATCAGCTCCAGTCCCTTCTCCGTGGCGGAGCCCATATATACCAGATCCACGCCGCCCTCCAAAAACGCCGGGCGGGACTTCAGATCCGTCTCCACCACCTCCAGCTCCGGGCAGCACTGGCGCAGATACCGGATGTTCATCAGATCGCCGCAGAGGTTTCCCACCTCCGGGAACAGGATCTCTACCTTCATGCCTGCGCCTCCTTCTCCGCACCGTCCTGTGCATGGCGGGCGGCTTCCTCCTTCATGTGGTCATACACTTTATACGACAGGGCCAGAGAGTCCGTGCCATAGAGAGTGTACACGTCATCGCCGGGAGCATAGTGCAGCAGCTCCGCCGCCCGGAACTCGTCCGGCTCACAGACGATGCGCTCCTCCGGCACCCCCGCCATCAGCAGCCGCAGCTTGTAGTCCCGGCACCGTGCGCCGGTACACACCAGCTGCACCACGCTGTCATTGCAGAGATACTCGAAGTCCGCATCGAAGATCCAGCAGGTATTCTCCGACCAGTGGTGGGCATCTCCCAGACAGTTCATCATCAGCAGCAGCTCCTTGGTGCCGGGCCGCTGGGCGATATACTGGAAAGTCCGGGACCCGGCCAGTGCGTTCTTCTCCTTGGACATCTGCCGCACCAGCTTCACATCCCCCACCTGCTCCTCCATGTGCCGGGTGGCCACCACCGCCGCACGGCTCATGTAGCCGCTGATGGCCTCGTGGCTGTATCCCAGCTGCCGCAGCACGGCAATGACCGTCACCATGTTGTACAGGTTCGGCACACTGTCGGAGATCAGTCGATAGGGATGCTCCTCCCCGCCCTCCCGCAGGGCCATGGTCCCCTTCTCCATATCCACATCCGTGGCCAGATAGTCGCTCTCCGGGGAGTGGAACCCGCAGTCCGGGCAGACGCACTTGCCGATGTGGTGATACCGGCGATAGACGTAGGTGAGCTTACCGCTGCACTTGGGGCAGATCCGCAAATCGTCGATGAGGTTCTCGCACCGGGTAGTATCTCCCGGCAGCCGGTCCACTCCGAAGTAGACCCGCCGGTTCTCCGGGGCCACTCCGCAGGTGATCAGATCGTCGGCATTAAGGATCATGGTCGCCGTCTGGGGGATACTCCGGGTCAGGATATCCGCAATGTAGCCGGGGTGTGCGTTTCGCATGATGGAGTCCCGTGTCAGATTGGTGACCACCACATAGTCCGGCTTCACATAGGGGAAGATGCGGACGCTGGCCCGCTCGTCCACCTCCAGCACCGCCATGTCATAGGGCTTGGCCCGCCCCAGCAGGTCGCAGCCCCGCAGCAGCGCCGTGGAGATGCCGGAGGTGATGTTGGAGCCGGAGCGGTTGCTGAGAACCTTCTTCCCGTCCGCCTCCAGAATATCCGTCAGCAGATTGCTGACGGTGGTCTTGCCGTTGGTGCCGGTGACGGCGATGATGGTGCCGGGCTTTCCCACATACCGCAGGAAATCCGGGCACAGCTTCAGTGCCAGCGAGCCGGGAAAGTCCGTACCGTTGTGCCGGGTGATCTTCAGCGCCGGAACCGACAGCTTCGCCAGCCACAGTGCCAGTAAAAATCGCAGTTTGCCCATTATCTTGTTTCCTCCTCCCGGAGCATGGCCATGGCCCGGCAGCTGCTGCCGTCGGCGTGCTCCCATTTCAGCGGCAGGGTCAGGAAGGTGAAGGTCTTGCCCACCAGCGCCTCCAGCCCTGTCAGATTTTCCGTATTGACCAGTCCCGCACCCAGCAGGACCATGTGATTGGGATAGTCCGCCGCATCGCAGGGATCCAGCGAGATGCTGTCCTCCCCCACACCCTTCAGACCCAGCGACGCCACGTATTCCGCCGCCTCCGCCGTCAGGCACGGGAAGCCCTCATAGTACCGGGGCTGGCCCCAGTACCGGTCCCACCCGGTGCAAAACAGCAGGAACTCCGCCTCCCCCAGGGCCTCCTCCTGCCGCCGCAGCATGGGCAGCGTGATCTCCGCCGCTCCCCGGCAATCCAGCACGAAGCCCCGCCCGGCGAAGGTCTCCGCCGGGAAGTCGTCCAGCGTCCGTCCGCTTGGCAGCATATGGGCCGGAGCGTCCATGTGGGTGCCGGTGTGGGAGTACATCTCCAGCAGCGTCTCCCGGAAGCCGTCCTTCTCCATGGTGCAGGCCGCCGTCAGCCGGGGCGGCTCCGTACCGGGATACACCGGCATCTCCGGTGTGATGCAGTGGGTCAGATCCAGCATTTTCATGTGGCGTCCCCCCTCTCCGTCCGGGTGTGCAGCCAGATCATCAGGGCGGCGATGTCCGCCGGGGACACCCCGGAGATGCGGCTGGCCTGCCCCAGATCCAGAGGCCGCACCGCCGCCAGCTTCTCCCGTGCCTCCAGCCGCAGTCCCTGAATGTGGAGGTACTCCATATCCGGCGGCAGCCGGTGCTTTTCCAGCTGCCGCAGCTCCTCCACCTGCTTTTCCTGCCGGCGGATGTAGCCCTCATACTTCACGGAGATCTCCACCTGCTCCGCCACCTCCACCGGCAGCTCCGGGGCGCTTGTAGTTGGGCGTTTCCACGTTGGCCAGGTTGCTGGTGATCACGTTCTGCCTCTGCAGCTGCATATCCATGACCCGGCTGACAAGACCGATCTGGCTGTTGAACATACTTTTCATAAAGCCTCCCGCATTCCCGACAGGAATGCCTGCCCCGGAGAAGCAAAGTTTGTTCCACAGTCTGTTTTATGTACGAATTCAGATAATTGCAGATAAAAGATAAAAGCCGCGCCAAGGTTTTGGCGCGGCCGAAGTTCCTTCAGAACGGGAACAGGATGCGGCGAAAGTCAGGACTCCGGCAAGGGCGTTTTTCCGAACAGGCACATGGTGCCGCTCAGAGGCGCATCTGGGCGTCCGTGACGCCGAGGCCGCGCAGCCGCAGATAGACTTCGGCGCAGGCCTGCGCGTCGGAGGC
>OHAO01000597.1_pt1 | contig 26788 bp, 27 predicted proteins | sample 1577151 | NCBI WGS metagenome assembly OHAO01 (sample SAMEA3541585, study PRJEB24748) | human gut metagenome | biome: human gut; feature: human-associated habitat; material: faeces | place: China | collected 2012 | reverse complement strand
CAAGCCGGAGCAGTTGCAAGAATATTATGACCGGATCGAATACCGTTCTGGCGAGCCTCCCAAGGGGGATAGTATGTGGCGTAAAAGTAAAACCTTTCTACACGACTATCAGAAGGCTGTAGAAGAGGCTAAGACAGTTGTATCGGCAGGCTGCCACGTGTCTTTACATGATGAGCCATACGATACCCCGGTTTATGATTTGGGTGTTAGAATTTTGGAGCACGTGGGTTTGGAAGACGTGCAAGATGAGTTCATCGCTTATTGTCAAAATTCAGATTATTTGATTAGAAATTCACATAAATCTTTTGAAGATGGGAAAGGTAAAAGGTAGCCATTTTGCCACAAATGAAAATTATTCACATCATTTGTTTTGGATTGTGGAGCGAATGCGGGTATTTTGGAAAAAGTATAAAGGGGAGCCCGCTCCATGGACTGATGATCCTATAATACAGGGATTTAAATTTACAAATGTTTACAGGTGCCTTGACAGAGTTAGTCAGTACTTGTTGAGCCACGTGATTTATAACGGTAAGGATTACGAACCGGAAGATATGTTTTACCGCATATTGCTGTTCAAACATTTTAACAAGATAGAAACATGGGAAGCGATTGAAAAGGAATTAGGGGATGTTACCCTTAATGTGGAATTGGAAGACATTGCCAAATGTCTTGATGACATGGTGAAACGAGGCATTACCATTTATGGAAGTGCTTACATCATTAATTGTTGTTTCTATCAATTACCGGAGTATTCCTACATGAAGGGGATGTCTAAACACCGGGCACACTTTAGCGTATTCCAACGTGAAATTTTTGACAACGGGCATATTTATGACTTCCTAGACGCACAGTCATTAGAGGAGTTGTTTTGGGTATTCCGTAAGATGAAAATATACGGGGACTTCACGGCACAACAATACGCCATTGACATGAATTACAGCCCTCTGTTTGACTTTAGTGAAAATGACTTTGTCATAACCGGACCGGGTTCATTGAAAGGTTTGAATTGGATTATGGAAGGGGCTTCCGGTAAAAGTTATGATTACGTTGGGGCGATAAAATGGTTACAAGAGCATTTTGAGGAAAATGTGGCTAAATTGTGCAAAGAAAGAGGTTTAAAGTGGTGTCCGCTTCCATGGGAGCCTATACCCACGTTAACCAATTATCAAAATACTTTGTGCGAAACAAGCAAATTTGCGAAAGGTCTTGGAATGAATTTCAGCGGTGGTAAGAAGGAAGAAAGGAGAAAACAAACTTACGAGCAGAACCGTAATAATATTAAGTTTGTTTTCCCTCCTAAGTGGAAAGCAAAAATGCCGAAACCGAGTGAAATAATAATTGATTAGAATATGTATCAAGGGTTTATATATGGAATTACGTGTAAGGTAACTAATAAAATGTATATAGGGCAGACTACAACTACGGTTGAGAAAAGGCTTTCCAGACATTTTAGATTAGCGTTTACAAAATGTTCTAATTTTAGTATTCATCAAGCCATGCGAAAATATGGTATTGAAAACTTTCAAATAGAAGAATTGGAACGTGTTTGCGCTAAAACTGCCGAAGATTTAGTTTCAGATTTAAACACTCTTGAGAAGTTTTATATTGCTTATTATAACACTAGGCATGAGGGTTACAACATGACAGATGGTGGTGAGGGGTTTACAGGCTACATACATTCTGAAAATGAGAAGAAGAAATTTTTGAATAAGATGAATGTTTTGTGGAATAATGACCAATATCGCCGCCGTTTGTCAAAGTCTGCAACACGTAGATTTTCAAATCCCAAAGAAAGAAAAGCCCAATCTGAAAGAATTACAAAGGTTTGCGCCCTTCACCCTGAGCTCCTAAATCGATTGCAAAAGGGGGCGAAAAGATATTTCCAAAATGTAGATAATCGTAAGGCTCAATCAGAACGGTGTAAACAACAATGGGAAACCCAAAGGGAAACCTTTGAAAAAGGTTTACAAAAGGCACATGAAGCGGCTGTTAAAGCAAGGAAAAGGGCTGTCATTCAAATGGATTTAGAAGGAAACGAGTTAAGAGAATTCCCTTCTGTGAAAGAAGCCATTCAATTTATAGGAGGTTTTCCTAATATTACAGCGTGTTGCAAAGGTAAACCGAAGCATGAAACAGCAGGAGGATACAAATGGAAATATAAAAATTAATTTCAAGAACCATGTTTTTACAAGCTGAAAATTTAAACGAGGCATTTATTTGCCTTTGTCAAGAACTATTTTATCACGGCGAAGATGTAACCCGGCGTGGCTTTAAATGCCGGGAAATTCCTCGAGCGGTGTTAGTGGAAATTAACAATCCAGTAGACCGTTACGTCCGTGTACCGGAGCGCAAATGGAATAAGGTATTGGGGTGGGTTGAATCCCTATGGATCGCTCGTGGGGATAATGCTTTAGAAATGCCTGCCTCCTATGTTAAGAACCTGAAGAATTTCAGTGATGACGGCATACACATGAGAGCCGGGTACGGTCCGAGATTCAGACATTATGGGGATAACGGGGAATTTAAACCATTGTTTAATCTTCCTATTTCAACAGGATTTCCCGTTGACCAACTTAGATTTGTCATTGAAAAATTTAAGGAGGACATTGACACACGGGAAGCGGTGGTTACTATTCATGATCCTGTAATGGACGATTTCGGTCCCGTAGATAACAGTGGGATGGCTCCTGTTTTACGAACCAAGGACACCCCATGTACCCGGTCAATTCATTTCATGATTGTAAACGGTGCGATGAACTGCTACGTTGACATTCGGAGTAATGATGTTGTGTGGGGCTTTAGTGCCGTGAACGTGTTTAACTTCACGTTAATGCAGGAATACGTCGCCGCTTTGGTAGGCGTGCCCGTGGGCAAGTATTACCACAAGGCTGATAACTTGCACGTGTATGAAAATTTCTTACCGTTGGTGGAGGAGATTGCCAAGAAGTACACGGGTAACGAATATCCTTCTGGCACCCGGTTCGCTTACAAACCCTCCTACAAAACTCTTGAAGAGTTTGATGCCTATATAGGTAAACTTAGCACCTTTGAAGAATTGTGTAGAGGGAAGAAAGTTCCGGCAGAAGAATTGGAAGTGATACTTAGAACCTTTACCGATGACTTATTTAACGATTGGGCTAAAGTGTTCTTTACCTACTGGACTAAACACCCAGTAGAGTTTACCAATCCGTTGTTAAACGAAATATTTTGTTTTAATGAATTACGAGAAAATTGACATCCTGTTAGGGATGAAGGATATCCAAAGGCTACCAAATACCCCCCACCACCGGGGGTATAACCTTTTGGAACATGGTTTGGTAGTTGGAATGTTATTCCGGTGGTTTGCTTCAGAAGAGAACGTGGCGTACGACATTAACGTGTTTGACAAGGTTCTCCTACATGATTTCGTTGAAAGCGTCACGGGGGATTTAAACGCTTGTGTTAAGAAGTTTAACGATAAGACAGCCAAGGCGTGGGACATTATTGAATTTGAAATATGCCACGGCAACCCGGTACTCGCCCCCTATTCTGATCAGGAAATAAAGAAAGCCATGACGGATCAGCAATATCGTTTATTTAAAATGTGCGATTATCTTGATTTGTGGATCTTCTGCCGGAACGAAATGGCGTTGGGAAACCGGGCGCAAAAGTTGGTTAAATGTTTGTCTAACTGCGAAAAGCTATTGGCTCACTATTCTCACGAATGGGCTGAGTTTAAAAGCATCGCTAAATTCATGAAACAATATGAAGGGTAAAGTTATTGGGTTGGTAGGTGTAATTGGTAGTGGGAAAAGCTATACTTTAAAACGTCTTAAAGAGGAGGCTTCCAACACCTCCAGATTATTTATAGAGGGTGACTTTAGTGAAGGTATTCGTCAATTTATCATGAACATTTACGTGGGTAATGACGTGCCGATAGATGTAAATGGTGGAGCGTATGCCAAATGGAAAGCGCATCCTAATGAAATTACGTTACCCGTGTTTAGAGATGATGCCGGGAATTTATCGTGTGGCACGATTACCGGGCGCAAACTACTTCAACGGGTTGGGGAGTACATGAAGGCGATGGCAGGTAATGACGTTTGGGCTAAGTGGACGAAGACAGACGTTATGCGGGCGTATAACAAGGCTTGTCTGATTTACCCCACCGCTAAAATGGAAGAGATGACTATCACTTTTGGTTCGGTGCGTTTCTTATGTGAAGCCCAAGTGGTTTTTGACGTGGCAACCCTTACCGATAAAGAACCCGTGATTATCTTTTGCAACCACAAGTCAGATTCCTACGAGTTGAATGATCACGTTAGTGAAGCATTCGCCCGGCACTTTGTCGATTTGGGTTACAAGGATGGTCAAGACATTACCGCCGAGGTACGTAGATTATTATTAAATTCAGAAAAGGATGAAAGATTTTCTAGCATATCTTGAGAGAAATTTAATGGATTATACCCTGATATCAGATTACGTTGTTGATATCGGGGGTAAGACATTTGAGTTATACAAGCCCGCTCATGATGGAGCGTTATTCGATGACGATTTTAATTTCGTGGGGATTCCCGCTAATCCTGATCGGGCTTCGGTAGAGGAATCATCTACGGAAACTGAATGTGATTTTTACGCTTACCGTTTCGGTGGGGTGTGGTATATGTTACCACGAGGAAAAGAGAACGAGGTAAAATTGATTCGGTTAAAATACGTGGGTGCGGCACTTCAGGAAGTTCCTACACGGGTATTTCTGGGGGTGCATGGTCAGTATGAAATGATGTCCGGGTCGGGCACGTATAAAGAATGGTGCCAGAAGGCGAAGTTTTTAGGGGTTCACACGTTAGGTATCTGTGAGAAAAACAGTTTATCCGGGGCGTTAAAATTCCAAACAGAATGTATCGCTGCCGGGCTAAAGAGCGTGATTGGAATGGAGTGCAGCGTGTATGATGAACCAAACGATTACGCTTTCACGGCTAAGGTGTACGCTCGCAATGAAAAGGGGTGGAAGGACTTGTTGACCATAAACAAGTTTATAAATTGTGACAATCCTAAATATATAGGAGTTGCCGACTTTCGGAATATTACCCGTGGCAATGATGATCTTGTGGTATTCTTAGACCCCAAGGCGTTGGACTATGACAAGATTGGAATGTTGGGTATTGCGGGGATTACCAATTTGTATCAATTAGACCCGGCTATATACACCGCCGAAAAGCGTGACGAGTGGTACTTGAAGAATCTTAAAAAATTCTTTCATGATAAGTCACTGACAGCCGTGGCGGCTATTGATGCGTGGTATTTGGATGAAGAATACAGTTGTATTCGACCTCGGTTACACAGCATGGGGAACACGATAGCCTATGCAAGCGAGAATCAGTATTTCAAATCAAATGATGAATACTTGTTAGAATTGTCAGAGTTATTCCCTAAAACTGATGAAGGGTTTGACATGGCGTATAACAAATTCATAGATGCGATAGACGTGTTGGAAAACGTTGCCGAGGCGATTACCTTTACCATAGACGTCAAGAAACGCCACCTACCCCACTACAAAATGACAAAGGAAGAGGCGGCAGAGTTTGACAACAATGAGGATCTCTTTTGGTCTCTTATAGACCGGGGGCTTGAGGCTCACCCTGATTTAATTGAGGATTGGGGTGAAGAGGTTATTATGGAGCGTATTGAGAGGGAAGTGGGGGTTATAAAGCTAGGAGGGGCGATTGATTACTTTTTAATTACATGGGACATTATCAATTGGTGTCACCGTAATGGTATCATGACGGGGATAAGCCGTGGTAGTGCCGGGGGTTGTTTGGTGTCATATTTATTAGGTATTACCAAACTTGATCCCATGCGATATGACTTGCTGTTCGAGCGTTTCTTGAATGCGGGTCGTGTGGGTTACTGGAAAAATGAAACCATTGTAACTCTCACGTTAAGCAATGGGGAAATAAAAGAAGTGGATTCTGAAAAAGAATTACCTATTTGGCGAAATGGTAAAAAACTTCATGTAAAAGCAGGTGAATTAGAAATCAATGACGATATAATTTGTTATTGATTTAGATTATATGTATATTGCATCAAATTTAAGGTTATGTATTTAGATAAATGTATAAATTATTCGGTAATGCCAATAAAAACCGATAAAGGTAAGTATATTTATTTGTATGAAACTACAAATAGATGCAATGGGGATATTTACATTGGAGTAAGAATTTATCGTGGAGTTGATTTTAATAATGACACGTATATTGGCAACGGGTGTAAAATTTTAAAAGATGGTCGTTTATATAAACGAAGAGGTAAAGAAACAACTTTTAGAAGAGCGTTATCAAAGTATGGGTATTTAAATTTTGAAAAGAAAATCATTTGCTTCTTTGCAAACATTGAAGATGCGTTACAATCTGAAGCCAATATTGTTGATGAAAAATTTTTAGAAAGACCAGATGTTTTAAATATGGTTATTGGGGGAGGTTTTCCTCCTATGGGTGAAGGGGAGGTAAATAATAATTACGGTCGTTGTTGGTCAGAAACTATGAAACGTCGACTTTCTAGAAAACGTCGTAAGAATGGCAAAAGTAAGGGAAATAAGAATCCAAAAGCAAAATCGGCATATTTATATGATTTGTGGAAATGGAATGAAAAGCACCTTTCTTATTTGCGAGAGTTAGAGGGTATTAAAGATGTTAGGCACAGGAAAATTAGACAATTCAGGTATCTAATTTCCGAGGTTAGATTAAAGAATAATAAAGAAATAGAAGAATATGTAATGGGAAAATGTGCCGAAAAATATCGGAAAACGTATAAAATATTACAACTCGTAAAACAAGGTTTATCTAATGAAGAAATTGTAAATATGGGTTTTAATAAGGCTCATGTTGCACGTTTAAAAAGAAAATATAATGAAAGTAATTAACATTAAAAAAGAAGACAGGCGTGGATTCGTGTACGTTTCCATGCCTGATGTGTTGCCCCCACTGGTAACGGTGGGGGCGTAACTAGAAATTGATTGTGATTACCCCGGTGAAGACCGCCCTCGTGTGAAAAAGTACATGGAGGAACGCTACGGGTGGAAACAGGTGTGTTCGGTGGGAACGTACAGTGCTCTACAATTACGTGCGGCTCTTAAAGCCTTGTCACGGGTGTACGGTTTGCAATTCAAGGACGTTAACGACATGATGAAGTTGTTTGACGTGAAAGACCGTAAGCCGGAAGACCTGTTTAAGATAGCGTGTGCCCACCCCGTTGTTAAACACTTCGTTAAGGAGCATCCAGATTTGATTAATGAAGCGATGCTCGTGATGCCCGCACCGTTGGCTCAGTCTATCCACGCTTGTGCCATGATGGTATTCCCAGATGAAAACGATATGTTTAGATGGGTGCCTATTCGTAAGCAGGGTGACGAGTACGTTACCGAATGGGAAGGTGGTGAGATGGATGCAGCCGGGTTCTTGAAAGAGGACGTGCTAGGGGTGAAACAGTTTGACAAGTTTCAGGACATGGTACGTTTGGTTAAGGAACATGAAGGTGTAGACCTTGATATCTTTAGCGTGCCGTTGGATGACCCTGAAGTGTACGCCTACTTCCAAAATGGGTGGAATGAAGATAACTTCCACTTCGGCAGTAACGGGCTAACCGGGTATTGCAAGCAAATGAAGCCTGAAAATATAGAGGACTTGATTGCGGCTATATCCCTGTACCGCCCCGGTGCGATGGAGAACAACTTCCATAATGAATACGTGTTGCGTAAGGAGGGCACTAACAAGGTAGAGTATTTCGTTGGTACGGAAGCAGTGTTGCAAAACACTTATGGAGTGTTTTGCATTGCAGAAGACAGTGAAGTATTGACGGAGCGTGGGTTGGTAAAAATTCAAGACATTATTCCAGGAAAAGATAGGGTTAAAACTGAAGATGGCAGCTATCAAACCGTGTACCTTAAAAAAGATAATGGTATGCGTGAAGTGGTGAGGGTTGTGTCTAATTTTGGGCGTGAAGTTGTTTGTACCCCTAATCATAAGTTATTAACAAAGAGGGGTTGGGTTGAGGCTCAAAATTTGGTTAAAAATGATGAGTTATGTTGTTGGTTTGAACAGCCCGCAAGGATTGATAATTTAACCGAAAAAGAAAACCTTGAACACTGGCTTATAGGTTTTTTCTTAGCGGAGGGTACTTGTGGCTCCACGCCGTATTTTTCCGTATCCAATAAGAGGGTTGCGGAAAAAATTAAGAATTTGCTACTTGAATTGTTATCTGATGTTACCGTGGATATAAAAGAATATCCACATAAACATAAATCGGGTAGAATTGGCGTCTCCACCAGAGTGTCCGTAAAAAGCAGGCATGGAAATAATGGGTATTTTAATAAGGATTACAAGCCTAACCCGTTTATTCAGTTATTAAAGAAATGGGGCATTTGGGGGCAAACTTGTTATACAAAGAGGTTGCCCGTAAATTATTCTCTATCCATGCTTGCAGGTTTATTGGAGGGTGATGGATGTTTAACAAATTACACATTAAGAATGTGTAATAAAGAATTGCTAAAAGATGTGTACATGGGTTTGCAGTCATACGGCGTACATTCTTCATTTTTTCACCAAAAAGATGCGATGGCTGTAAGTTGGAATGATATTAACCATATTCTCCCATTAAGATTATTTGATACTAAGAAGCTAAAACGAAAATCATCAACAAATTATGGATGGGGTAGGGTGAAGCGTGTGGTTGAATTAGAACTTCCTAAACGAGTATATGATTTAAGCGTTGAAAACATACATAGCTTTACCGTAAGTGGCTGTGTGGTAGCGAATTGCTATCAGGAACAAATTATGCAGTTATGCCGAGAGTTAGGAGGGTTATCATTGGTAGAAGCCGATGACGTGCGTAAGGCGATGGTGAAGAAGAAGTACGAGGCGTTACAGCAATACAAGGAAAGATTTATTCCCTATTACCGGGATAACTACGGCGTTAGTCAAGAATACAGCGAGAAGGTGTGGGATGCCATTGACAAGGCTTCAACGTACTTGTTTAACCGTAGCCACGCCGCCGCCTATGCCATTACCGGGTACATTTCCCAATGGATTAAAGTGCATTACCCGATAGAGTATTGGTCGGTAGCGTTTAAATACGCCCAAGACTTTGATTACCCCCGGTATATTGCGGAAATTAATAAGACGGGGGTCTGCACGGTGCGTCCTGTAGACATTAACTTGTCGGCGTTGGATGTTACCATTAACTTTAAAGAAAAGGCTCTGTATTGGTCTATAACCGGAATAAAACAGGTAGCGGAAAAAGCCGCAACCCAAATTTTAAAAGAACGTGAAGAGAATGGTGATTACTATTCGTTGGATGATTTCGTGGTTCGACATAAATGGAAGGGTTCGGCGGTTAATAGCCGTATCATACGAAACCTGATTTTGGCGGGGGCGTTTGACAAGTTGGAAAACGTGCAGGAACCTTCAGATCGTATTGATTTGTTGATTAATTTCTTAGGTTCTACTAATACCGAAATTAAAGATGATGACCCGGTACTTGAAGGGGCTGACAAGCACATGGGAGATGCGTGGTGGTGGGCACTTATGCAAAAGAAAGTGTCCGGGTTGGCATTCTTTGATTATCGTGGCATTTACGAACGATACGGTGGGGGACAATTCCCGCCCGAGTACGTGTATTCTGAAATAGAGGAGTGTCAGGGTGAAACCCTTCCTAACGGTAATCAGGTTATTGTAGCCGGGTTCGTTACGGAGTTTGAACTCAAGAAGACACGTAAGGGCGAAATGATGTGTAAAATACTGTTGGAAAATAATTATGACTTCCTAGAGGTTATGGTGTTCCAATCGGAGTTTGAAACATTAAGGGATTACCTGACCGGGCGTGGGGACATTATCATGTTGAATGGCTCGATAGCGTATGATAAACGTAAGGAAGTAAACATTTTAAGGGCGAATTTTGAAACAAACATAGTGACATTGATGTTATGATGAATGTTGGTTTTATATATTGTATCACTTGTTTGACCAATGGCAAAATGTACATTGGTCAAACTTCTAAGACAATTGAAAAACGGTGGAAACAACATTTAAGTACTACTGAAAGGGGTTCTAATCACGAGTTCCACCAAGCCATACGAAAGTATGGTAAAAAGAACTTTGTTGTTGAAGAAGTAATGTTCGTTGAGGCTCCTAATAAACATTCTTTAAAACGGAAACTCGATTTTCTGGAACGTCATTTTATAGCCCGTTACGATACCCGTAGAAATGGGTACAATTCTACGGATGGCGGGGATATGTCACCCATGTTAGGTAAACACCATTCCATTGAAACTCGAATAAGAATAGGGATTGCTGGAAAAGGTAGAACTCATTCTGAAGAAACTAAAAGGAAGATTGCTCGTGGAAATAAGGGTAAGAAAGTTTCTGAAGAAACTTGTCGTAAAATTTCAAAAGCTAAGAAAGGTAAAGTTTCTACGTTTAAAGGCAAACATTTATCAAAAGAAACTAGACAATATTTATCTAAAATAGCAATGGGTCGCCCTAGCCCATTTAAGGGAAGGCATCATACAGAAGAAACTAAACGTAAATTGAGAGAAATGAAATTATTATAAATAAAAGATTATGAATATACTTGTACATTTTAATGGGGTTCCAATAACATTAGAAACAAACGGTTTTGAAGACCGTATAGACATTGATCGTTTAACTTCGATAGATTATGGTAATCTTTACGGTGAAGCCGTGACAGTTAGTGCCCTCTTGAATAAAGTGGGTATGTTACGGGCAGAAGCCGAAAAGACCATGAACGAAAAGAAGTTGGAGAAGGAGATTTACGAAGCTGACTTGCGCCGTATGTGGCGGCGTGAAGCCAACCGTAACCAAGGGCGGTTTACGATAGAAGGGGAGGAAATTAAATTGTCTGAGAAGGCGTTGGACGAAGCGGTAATCCTCGATGAGGAATATCAGAAGATAGCCCTAGAGCATATTGAAGCCCAAAAGAATTTTAATATGCTTGATGCGTTATTGTGGGCGGTTCAGGACAAGTCTAGAAAATTGAATAATGTTTTAAAACCTGTAACTCCTACGGAATTTCTTAACGAGTTAGTGGAGGGAGCCGTAAATAGTTTTACAATAACTAGGAAAGGTTTTAACCGTTAACAAAAAGAATTATGGCAACAGTACATGAAATTAATTTTGACGAATACATTCAGCTAGACGATGTCTATTTTGTGAAGCCTTGCGAAAATGCAAGAGAGAGATTTGATTTATTTGAATTGAAGGAGGCTTCTAATGCAAAGCGTTACCCGGATGGTAAGATGGATGATGTAGCCTACGGCTTGACATTAGAAGGTTGTATTGAGCGGGTATGTCACATAAGAGCACAGGAAGACAATACGGAATTGGAAGGTTATTTAAACAAGTTGCGAGAAGTAAATAAGGAAATTAGAGAAACATTGATTGATTATTGTAAATAGAAAAATTATGGCATTTGACAGAAACCAATGGAAGGCAGCTTCACTTGATACGGTGAAGAAAACTGTAAAAGAAGGTAAACAACATGACACGTTCTTCGGGAACCGCAGTGGCAACCGTGCGAACTTTTACAAAAATGAAGATGGCGTGGTAGTGAAACGTGTACTCCCACCGCACAAACCGGGGGATTCCCCATACGTTCCCTCTATGACCGCTCAGTTGGAGTGTGAAGTGGAAAAGTATGACAAGGAAGGTAAAGTTACCGGAAAGGAAGTCGCTAACAAGAAAATTTTCATCGCTACTCTTCATGGTGGTTACGAGAAAGACCCGATTGAAGAATACATTCGCCGAGTGTACATGAAGGCAGATGAGAACTACCAAGACAAGGAGGAAAAGGCAAAATTCTTAGCCCCTGTTACCGGGTACAGAATTAAAAGTTCTGGGAAGTGGGTATGGGGTATTAAACCTCGGTTGGAGTACGTTTGTTATATGTACATCAACAAAGAGATATACCGGGATACTTTTGACCCGAAACTGATGGAAGCACTGAACCGTGAATCTGAGAAATTGTGCGCCCAAAACGAGGACGAAACGGCAATTGATATGTTCAGTGATCCGACCACGGGTTTCCCTATTCAATGGGATCAATTCAAGGATGACAAGGGTAAACGGCAGGTAGATATCAAACCGTTACCGTTGAAACGTAACGAAACGTGGGACGAGTATTTCGAGAAACATCAGGTGCCGGATGCAGTTCTTGATAAGTTGATGGAAATGAAGAGCCTGAAAGAATTGTACGTGAATTGCTACCGCAAACGTGACTTTGAATTGGCTTTGGACGGTTTGAAACGTTTTGACGACAAGAACGGGTACGGTATATTTGCAGACGATGAATTCCTTGATTTCATCGAGGACATGGCTGCACAGGTAGAGGCAAACGAAGGAACTCAACCTGAGGAGGGTGCTGCCGATGATCTACCGTTTGAGGAAGTGCCTGAAAAAGAGGAAAAGAAGAGTGCCCCGGTTGCTAAAGTCCCTGCAAAGAAAGCCCCGACGCCTGCCAAGAAGAAAGCAGAACCTACCGATGAGGAAAAGTTGGCTATCGTGAATGCGGAATTCGTGCGGCAGTACGGTGATGACTACGCTGAATTAGAATTAGAGGGTGAAGAACTTGAGGAGGCGTATCAATTGGCTATCAAACACGAAGACCTCGGTTATGACATTGACCATGTACCGGGTTGGGATCAACCGGAGGAAGAGCCAGAACCTGAAGAGGAGCCCGCTCCAGAACTTCCTAAAAAGACACCGGGTAAGAAAACCACGGCAGCAGCCGCCCCGGTTACACCCCCGGCAAACGCTAACAGTAGCGATGGCAAACGGGCAGCAGATAAGATACGTGAGATGCGTGAAAGACGTAAACAACAACAGCAGTAAGAACGCAGGGAGCCCGTCTAACAAACGGGCTTCTTTAACTTCCTTAATATGGGTAAACAAGCGATAGCGATAATAAGTACCGATAAACACCTGAACGAAAACAACGCATTAGAACTTCTTGATCTTTCGGATCAGGAAATAAATCTGGCGCATGAATTAGGTGTTAATACGGTGATATGGCTAGGGGATATCTTTGATTCCCGTATTAGCCAACGACAAGAATTGCTCACGTGCCTTGACCAGATGTTGGATATGTATGCGGATGCCGATCTTTCATTGATTTGCATACCCGGCAACCATGACAAAACGGATTACGAGGCGGATGAAAGTTTCCTAACTCCGTACCGTCACCACCCTAATTTTGATTTAATAGAAACCCCGCAGGCACGGGTAATTGAAGGTATTGATTTTGATTTCGTGCCCTTTTACAGTCAGGACGTGTGGTTAAAGAAGTTTGCCACGTTGACACCCCCGGCGGGTAAGAAATCCGTACTGTGTAGTCACACGGCGGTTCAGGGTTCTATTAATAATGACGGGCGTGAAGTGAGTAGTAAGATTAAATTGAAACTCCTGACCAAGTACGGCAAAGTGTTTTTAGGGCATTACCACAACGCACAACAACCGGGAGCCACGGTGTTTCACCTACCGAGTACTCGACAAAATAATTTCGGTGAAGATGACGAAAAGGGTTTTACCGTGCTGTACAGTGACCTCTCAACAACGTTGGTAAAGGGTCAATTTAAGCCGTACAAGACGATAGCGTTGGAAGCCTCTACCGTTACCCCCAAACAGTTAAAAGAACTGTCTGAGACCGATACAGAGGAGTGTAACGTGCGGGTAGTTTTAACGGGTACACGAGAGGATGTGAAATCTATCAACAAGAAAATGTTAGAGCAGAAAGGTATCGTTATAAAAACCAAGTATGATGACATAGAAGTTGTGGAAACCGAAGAGGCTGAAGTGCTGCAAGAACTTTCTGGAAGCGATTTAAAGGAGAAATTTAAAACCTTTTGCGAAGAGAAAGGGTACGAGTATGAAGAAGGCTTTAAACTATTAAAAGAAGTAATGAAATGGCAGGAATAGAAGATTTAGTAAATAATTTACAAAAGAAGTTCGGTAAAGAAACCGTGGTAACTGAACCCGCTGACGTGGACTTTTGTTCATCCGGTTCTATGGGATTGGATTTGGCGTTGGGAGGCGGTTACGCTTTCGGGCGTATTATAGAGTTACGTGGTTTTGAATCTTCCGGCAAAACTACTCTAGCACTGCACGCCATACGAGAAGCACAAAAGGCAACCGGAAAGGCGGTTGTTTACGTTGACCGTGAGAACGCTTTGGATTTAAATTACGCTTCCTCTATCGGGGTTGACGTTGACCCGTCCAAATTCATTTTATGCCAACCCGACACGGCTGAGGAGTGTTTGGAGGTGGTACGTGAGGTGATTAAATCGAAAGATATCTGTGCCGTTGTGGTGGATAGCGTTGCAGCCATGTTTCCTAAATGCTATTTGGACGCTGACGTGGGTGATGCCAAGATGGGTGTTCTCGCTCGTTTGATGTCCGCATGGTTACCGGGTTTCGTTGGGGATATGAAATCCAATAATATATTAGGAATATTCATTAACCAATACCGTGAGAAGATTGGCGTCTTTTACGGTGATCCTACCACCACCCCCGGCGGTAAATCTTTGGGTTATTACGCCTCTCAAATTATTACCATAGCCAAGTCTGGAACGGTGGGTGATAAGGGTGAGGAAACTGCCATACACGTGAAATTGAAGGTGGCTAAGAACAAGGTTGCTCCTCCCCTACGGACGACTGAATTTGATATTCGCTTTGGAGAGGGTATTGACAAGCTGTCAGAACTCATAACGTTGGGAACTGAAAAGGAAGTTATCACTCGTGCGGGGGCTTTCTACCGTTTCGGTAATACCACGTTGGGTCAAGGGGCTGAACGTGCCCGGCAGTATTTGAAAGAACACCCTGACACGGCAAAGAAAATAGAGGAAGCAATTCTTAAAACGATTTAGTATGAATTTGGTTTATTTACGTTTAGAGAATTTCCTGTCATTTAAAGAACTGTACCATGAATTTATTTCTGGTGCGGTTCTGGTACAGGGTAAGAATCTCACTGAAATAGAAAGCAAGGAAACGAACGGGGCGGGTAAGAGTAGCATGGGCGCAGCCATAGCCAAAGCCGTTCTTGATAACGCCTTGCGTAAACAAGTCGTCGATGCCGATCTCATAACGTGGGGCGAAGAAGAGGCGCATATTTGGCTCACCATGTATTGCCCAATCCGTAAGCAGACGTTAGAGATACATAGAACACTCCGTGTCAAGGGTGGGGCATCGTTGGAGTTAAAAGTAAATGAAGCCCGTGTTCAGGTGGCGACCCTTAAAGACGGCAACAATTACATTCTAAATTGGATAGGAATAACTTCTGAGGATTTGCGGAATTATTACTTTATCAATAAGGAGAATTTCAAGTCGTTCGTTTCTTCATCGAACACCGATAAACTTTCCCTAATAAGTAGGTTTATCAAAGCAGATGCCCTTGACGAAGTTGATGATATCGTGAAAGCCAAGAACGCCCCCATTAACGAACAAATAGAGGCGGCATTGGTGGAGGTCAACACGGTACAGGGTGAATTAAACGCTTACACCACCCAATTAGAGAATGAGAAAGGGCGTGATCTCGAGGCAGAGCGTGACCAACAAATGCAGTCTTACATAGATAGAGTGGAAGATATCGCTACTGAGTTGGAACGCCACCAGAAGGACATTGAAAATTGTAACTTAGCGATAGAGGAATCTAACAAAACGATTGCCAAAGCCCAAGAAACTATTGACGTTACAAACAAGAAATTATCCAAGTTAGAATCTATTTCTTTTGAAGAGAAATACAGTGCCATTGATAAAGAACGTGCCACGGCAGATAAGGCTCTTGCGGAAGCCCGGCAGGAAATCAACGAGGTTAAGAATTTAGGGTTGGAATGCGAAGCGGAGATTAAACAACTTGAAACCTTCCTAAAAGGTGCTATCACGTGCCCTAAATGCGGGCATCATTTCGTACCAGATTCTGACGTGGAATTAACGGTGGAAGAGGCTCAGGCTAAGATACGTGAAAACCGGGAAGCCCAAACCCTAGCCGAAGTTGACATGGAAGAACTCAACGATCAGTTCAAAAAGTTGGCTGATCGGGTGGCAGAATTTGATAAGAAGTTTGTCAAGGTGCGCTCCGAAGAGCAAGAGAATGTTTCGGCGATGCGTGAAGTTCAGAAGTTGATAAGCCAATTAAAAGGTGATGTTGACCGTAGCAACGCCCGCATAAAGATGTATCGTGCGCAAATTGCTGATAATGAAAAGAAGATTAGCAGGTGCGCCGAGGAGGCAGATTACATTGAGGCGCAGGCTAACAAGTTGGAAAGCCAACCCCTAATCAATCCTCGTGTTGATGAACTGGAAGAACAAATTGCGCTCGCCAACGTAAAACTAAAGAAGCGTGAGAAAACGGTGGACGCTTACCGTGAACTCGTGGCTAAGAACACGCAGTGGGGGCTAAGATTGAAAGAGTTTAAGATGTCTTTGGCTGTGGAACAGTTAAAGATTATTCAGAACTTCGCGAATCGTTCCCTACAACAGCAAAAGTCTGAACTACGGGTGGCAATAGAGGGATTCAAGAAGGATTCAAAGGGGAAGGTTAAAAGTGAAATCACGGTGTACGTGATTAACGGGGACGGTGAATATAAATCTTTCTGGTCTTTTAGCGGTGGCGAGCGTGCCCGTATTGAGATATCGTTAATCATAGCGATGGCGGAAATGATAAACAGCACGAACAAATGGGGAGGGTTACACTTCTTGCAAATTGATGAAGTGTTAGAAGGTACTGACCCGTTAGGGCTTTCCCTATTGGTAGAATCTTTATCAGATTTCACGTACCCGATTTACATCATAAGCCATGTTATGAATATAAAAACAGGAGTGAAAACATTAACAATCGTAAAGGAGAAAGGATACAGTTATGTTGAGTAATTACAATTATAAAGGATATGACGAACCCCTAACCAATTATAACTATGAACCGCAATTCTGATAATTGGACTGTGATAGGGGTTGATCCCGGTAAGGAAGGGTATTTCACCGTGATGAAGAAATCGGGTATAACTCAATACCCGATGCCGAAGGTGGGTAAAGAGATTGACCCCCATGCTCTAGGCGAGTTAATTACCAATCTTTCATGCGAGTGTGACCCTAATAATAGCATCGTGGTTATAGAGGACGTACACGCCATACACGGGTCAGCGGCACAAGCCACGTTCAATTTCGGATTCGTGTGTGGTATGATTCGTTTGGGGTTCATCATTTGTGGTATGCCGATCGTTATGGTAGCCCCCAAGAAATGGCAGAAGGAAATGTACGAGGGAATAAAAGCGAACCCCGACAAGAAGGTAATATCCGTGCTTGCGGCTAAACGCCTGTTCCCTCAGCAGAATCTTTTGAGAACGCCCAACTGCAAGAAACCCGATGATAACCTTACGGATAGTTTGTTAATAGCTGAATACGGAAGGAGGCATTACCTATGAAGTACGTGTTAATGTGTAGAAATCAAATGTGTGCAGTATGTGACATTCCGGTGGAAACGCCACCGTACAAGATGAAGTACGACAAACGTAAGGGTAAAATGGTTCCCTACCTTGACACGCCTGAGGTATGTTCTATTTGCGGTGAGCCCTTGCGTTTTATGGAGGAGGAAACAACTATTCCGGAGTTTGGTGTAAATGGCTTTAAGAGCCTACCAGACGACAAAAAACGTGAGATATTACGTAAACGGTTTGACAAGGATATGCGGACGGGCGGTAGCGAAGAGAAAGAGATGCGTAAAAGAAGTGCAATGAATAAATTTTTAGGACATGATAACTAAAGAAATTTTTGATACCTGTAAAGGGGTCGTTAAGAATGCTGACGTGAACCTTTTAATTCTTGACGTGTTTGGGGAAGTAAAGATTTACGTTGTGAATTTCGTGGTGTTAAAAACCCGTGAGAATCGTTATCACGAAGTACGTGATGCACAGGATGTAACATCCATTATTCATACCATTGACAGGTTTGCCACCGGGTTGACAAACATGAAATTCATGGATAAAATTCAGTCCATTCCAATGGAAAGTTTCAAATTCGGTACCGATAATTATATCTGGATGACAAAGGTAACTGAGAGTACACGGTAGGGAGATTTATCCCTACTTTCTTTGTTGTCTGGTAAATTTGTGGTAGCTTTACAGCGTTAAAACAAATAAGCAAAAGATGAAAAAATCAGAAATAAAAGAATTACGTGAAACTTTGATAGGGTTGAACGAAGCCTATCGGGAAGGTGAACCATTGGTATCAGATTTAGAATACGATGCGCTCGTGGAGCAATTACGTGACGCATCTCCTAACGATGAGTTTTTCACTAAAGGTATTGTCGAAGAGGCTACCGATCGCATGGAAAAGTTACCGTTACCCATGTACAGTCTTGAAAAGATAAAAACGATTAAAGACCTGTGCAAGTGGTTACAAAAGATGAAGGCTGCCGGGAGTGAAATGGTTGTGCTGATGCCCAAGTTTGACGGGATCAGTTTATTATGTAATGAAACTGATTCTGGAATGTTTCAAGCATGGACACGAGGTGATGGTGTGGAAGGGCAACGTAGCGACGCTCATTTTTCACACATGGATAATGGAATGTTGGATGTTGAACACACGTCCATGCACACGTGGGGAGAAGCCATAATGCCGAAGGTAACATTTTCGCATTTAAAAGAGAACGCTTCAGATTTTACTTATAAGAACGCCCGTAATATGGTAGCAGGAATGTTTAATTCTCCTACCGGATGGCAGAACAGTTATATCATGGATGTTGATTACGTTCGTTACGGGTGTGATTTACCAGAAGACAAGAATCAACAGCTTGTAAAGTTGCGTTCTGAATTTGATAACGTGTCAGATTCAATAGAGGTGGAAATTGACAAGCTGTTGTTAGCCGCCACGAATAATCTATTAAGCGATTTCATTGACAACACGGCTTACCCTAGATTCAATAAGAAATACAAGATTGACGGTATCGTGTTTGAAGTGAACGAGTATGCCGTTAAGGAAAAGCTAGGACGCCTTCCTAACGGTAATCCGGCATATTCCATAGCTTTCAAGCGTGAAGAATGGTGTGACGTGTATCAAACACGTGTTGATCACATAGAATACGGGGTTGGTAAAACGGGTGTCATTAACCCGGTTATCATCATAGACCCGGTAGAGATGGACGGGGCAACCGTTAGCCGGGCAACCGCCTACAACATGAATCAACTCATGGAACGCCACATTTGTGAAGGAGCGTTAATAGAGATTATCAGATCAGGTGACGTCATTCCTAAACACTTGCAAACGTTAGAGTATAACGATTGGCAGTACGAAAAGATGATGGATGAAATAACCGAGTGTCCTTCATGTGGTAAATTATTGCATTGGGATGAGAATCATGTACACATGGTTTGTAAGAACCCCTATTGCAAGGAAAGACGCATTAGTGAAATAGTGTACTTCTTCCGCACGTTGGGATGCGAAGAGTTTGCAGAACCTACCGTTCGTAAAATGTTTGATGCCGGGTGGATTACCGAGTTGTCAATTTTGGAAGCTTCTAAAGAACAGATGCAAGAACTTTTAGGAGATGCCACGGGGGCAACCGTGTTCGACCAAATTGGAAAAGTGGTTAATGGAGGAATTCCATACGCCCGTGTGCTGACAGCCTCTAACGTGTTTGGAGGGGTAATCGCCGAAACGTTGTGTCAAAAAATCATTGACGGGTTGCCAGAGGATTATCAACAGTGGTTAGAAACCGGGCTACCGTTAGAAGGGGTTAACGCTCGTCAGCAATTGATAGATGCCATTACTCAAATAAAGGGTATCGGAGAAGCGTATGCCACGGCATTTGTTCACGGATTACACAAGTTCCTATTGAAACCGTACCGAAGTTTGTTCTTGATTTCCTATTTCTCAAGCACGGGTGTCGTTCCGGTGGCTGAAAATCAGATGCACGTGTGCATGACTGGGTTTAGGGATAAACAATTGGAGGAAGCGTTGAAAGCCCAAGGACACGTCGTGTTGAACGGTGTAACCAAGGAATGCGACGTGTTGGTAGTGAAAGACCTGAATAGCACGTCATCCAAAATGACAACCGCTAAACAACGAGGAATCCGAATCGTAACTAGGGAGGAGTTTGAACGTGAGATATTGGTACAAAAATAGTTCATGGTTTCATGTCGGTTTTGACTATGATGCCGCCCTCGTGCAACAGGTAAAAAAGTTCACGGGGGCACAATACAATCCGGCGAATAGAGAATGGTCAGTCCCATTCTCTTTATCTGTTTTAGCCCCGTTTAAAAAATGGCTAGAGGAAAACGGGTTCGCCGAGGGCGTTGTTTACCGACCCTCACAGCGTGTTTTAGAGTACCAAGAGCCGGAGGCTGTAATTACCCCGGAGGACGTGTTGCAAGCCTGTAAAGAGATCGGTTTGACCCGTACACCACGGTATTACCAAGCCGAGGGCATTGCCTACATGATTAATCACGGTAATTGCATCAACGGGGATGACTGTGGTCTCGGGAAAACGATGACCTCTATTTGCGTTGTAGAATTGTTGAACGCTTTTCCGGCTCTTATTATCGTTCCGGCTTCGGTGAAATACAACTGGAAGAAAGAATGGGCTAAGATTAACCCTAATCGAACCGTGGGGGTAATAGACAGTAAGAAACGCAAGAACGCCCCCGATCCGTGGGTGAATGACGTGGTAGTTATCAATTATGACATATTAGGAGAAAGGGGTTTAGACACTCCTAAAGCCAAGCATCCCCAACTCCTCAAGAAATATTGGGGTTCATGTATTTTCGATGAGATTCACTTTTTAAAGTCAGAAAAGGCGTTGCGAACCAAGATGGCTAAGAAGATAGCCGCCAAGATAGAGAACGTGTGGGGGCTTACCGGAACTCTCACCCAGAAACGCCCGGCTGATCTTATACAGCCATTCAAGATAATACGGCGGTTTAAAGATATATTTGGGGATTCTATGGAATTCAAATTTAGATATTGCAACGCCAAGAAAACTATATACGGGTTTGATATTAGCGGGTTCAGTAACCTTGAGGAACTTCACGAATTGTTACGCATGGGCGGGTATATACGGCGTAACAAACGAGATGTGCTTGACGAGTTACCACCGTTAGTAACGACAACGATAGATGCTCCTATTTCTAATTTGAAAGAATACAAGAAAGCCGAAGATGACCTTGTTGCCTACCTAGAGAAGATAGATATCAACAAGGCTAACAGTGCCATAAACGCCCCGCATCTGGTGATGATGCAAACGTTGAAACGGCTTAGTGTGGAAGGTAAGATGAAATTCGTGGAGGGGTACATTAAGGATTGGCTCGAAGCCAACGAGGATAGCCCGTTGCTCGTGTTCGGGGTGCATAGGGAACCGTTACAACGTTTGGCAGCCATGTTTAAAGCCCCGATAATACAAGGGGGAGTAGACGGTAAAAAGAAACAACAAATAGTAGATGAATTCAGTCAGGGAAAACATCGAGTTCTATTTGCCAACATCAAGTCGGCGGGCACGGGCACGGATGGTCTTCAGGAAAATTGTAGCAACCTCCTATATATAGAACTTCCAGATTCCTATTCAGATATAGAACAGGTTAATTCCCGGTTGGAGCGTATGGGGCAAAAGGGTAGCATTAACGTTACCCGGCTTCTATGTCCGGACACCATAGACGTTCAGATGAATGAAATGATGACCGATAAGAGTTTAGTTATGGGAGTTATAAACCGAGGGGAGAGTGAAAACGTATTGTTATTGCACAAGATATTAAAAAGCAAACAGAAATGACCCAAGAAGAATTCATTCATAAATACCACGGAAGTACCATTTCCTTCCCGGCTGCCTATTCGCATTTTACGAAAAATTTAACGTTTCGTACGAATTTACAAAGAATACGTGATCTTTGTAAGAAAGTCAATTTTCAGGTGGTGGGGGCTAAGGAAATGCTCTCCCCAAGATCGATAGCCCTGATAGGAGCAAATGGAAGTGTTTGGGATCAATTTAAAATTGGTGAAAAGTGTTTCACGATGGAAGAATTTGAAAAAGATATTGAACAAATAAAAACGATTTAGTTATGGTGTACGAAAAAGGAGAACTAATAAAACTTGTTATAGATGGTCGATCTATGATGGTAGAACTTAAATCTTGTTTGGTGGCGGAAATACACGCACAGCAGGTGTATCCTATTGAAGAAACTACGGAACAGAAACAACCGGAGGCGATTGACCCCAACGCCAACAATGCGGATTTCAATCAATTCCTAAAACGTAATGGACTCGCCTAGTCGGGTAACGATATGGACGGACGGTAGTTGTACCACCAAGGGGGATCGCCGTGGGGGCTACGGGGTTTATTGCGTTTACGACGATACTGAAATTACCGTTCGACACGGGTTCTGGAATACCACCACTTCCCGTATGGAAATGATGGCGTTGTTAGAAGCGGTTAGTATGATCAATCCGATCGTTCCTACTGATGTCACCGTGTACAGTGATAGCCAATTCGTGGTGAACGCTTTTAACGAAGGGTGGCTCAAGAAGTGGAAGTTGATTTGTTGGAGCGGGGTTAAGAATAGGGAATTGTGGCAGCATATTGACGCCGCTATAACGGCACGCCCCCACATGAAACTCACGATGGTATGGCTCCGGGGGCACGGTTCAAATCTTGAGGATGATATCGTGTTCGGTAACAACGTGGCGGATGCTCTTGCTAATTACAAGGATCAGGAAAAGTGGGAACAGGATTTGGATTTGGTGGGGTACAGTTGGTTTCACCACGAGGGGTCAGATTGCGTGTTCATAGAAAAGACTAGCCGATACGAAGAGATTAATAAAATGGGGGATATTGTTCCTTTGGGTAAATGCAAGCGGGCAACCTTTGAGGAACTGTTCAACGTGGTAAATGGAACCTTCCTATTCGAATTATTTTACAATGGCACGTTAACGATTGATTACACCGTTAAAGATATTTAGTATGGCAGAATTAGACAAGTATAAACAGGCGATAGTGGATTGTTATAGAAATACTAACAAGAATATATTCGTGAATGCGTCCGCCGGATGTGGGAAAACGTTTACCTTGTGTCAGTTAGCAAAGATAACTCCTCCTATCAAGTCATTGATATTTCTGGCGTTTAACAAGTCAATAGCGGAAGAATTGGCTCAACGATTGCCACGCACTGTGAAGTCTTCTACTTTGCATTCTTGTGCCTTGTCTTCATTACGTTCAGCATTTAAAATGGATTTCGTGCTCAGCGAAGCCAAGAATTATAACATGGCTATGGAACAAATACGGTTTCCCGGTGTTCATCGCAAGCGTTTGCCGGGTGTTATAATGAAGGTATGCAAGTTGTATGATTTGATGCGTTTCAACCTCTCTAGCGATCTCGTAGAGGATAATATTGCGTTAGGCGAACGTTACGGTTTAGACGTTGACGAACTTATCGCACAGAAGGCGGTAGAGCTCCGTAACCTTAATAATAGGATAGCCGATCAATACTTTGACGGTGGGTGCCGGGGCAAACTCGTGATTGATTTTACTGATATGCTTGATTTGGCTGTACGTTATATAGATGATAAGGATTTCAAACAGTACAATATCGTAATGTGCGATGAGATTCAGGATATATCACCGTTACAGTACGCATTGATAAGAAAGCTGAAAACGCCACGAGGACGGTTGATAGGAGTGGGTGATCCGAAGCAAAGCATCTATTCTTTTATGGGTAGCAATCTAGATTCACTTCACGCCATACGTACCGCTCCTAACACGGTGGAACTTCCGTTATCAATGACTTACCGTTGCGCTCAAGCCATTGTGGATGAAGCTAACAAGGTATTTCCAGACAGTATAGAGGCGGCACCGGGGGCGAACAAGGGAGCTATTATGGAAGGGAAGGTATCGGATGCGTTGGAAGGGGATTTCGTGTTATGCCGCAATAACGCCCCGCTCGTGGACGCTTTTATAACGTTGCTTCGACAGGGTAAGAAATGCAGTATTTTAGGAAAGGAGTACGGTGATGAATTGGTCTCCCTAATAGACAGTGTTGATGATATTCTAGATTTTGAGGATATGCTGAATAACCTCGAAGCCAAGTTGGCACGTAAAGGTATAAAGAACCCCACACGTTGCGACGTGTACGATAAGTTGGAAGACAAAGTAAACGTGTTGATTAGCCTGTACGAATACTTTGGTGACCTTGAAACAGTGCGTAGGAAGATTTACGATATCTTCGTGGAAAATAACACTAGCAAGGGCATAACGTTGTCAACTATACATCGTTCCAAGGGGCTCGAATCAAATAATGTGTATTTTCTTCAACCAGAACTGATACCAAGTAAATATGCAGTAACTGAATTAGAACTATATTCAGAAAAATGTTTAAAATTTGTAGCCATAACAAGGGCTAGAAACAACCTAATTTATTGTTAGTATGAAAGGGGAAATTTATGTAATATTTAATTATGCCAATAATAAACCTTATGTTGGGCAGACTATAAAAGGTTATTTGAGGCGTTTCAGCAAACATAAAGAAGCCGCCAAACGTGGTTCAAATTTAGCTCTTCATCGGGCTATACGCAAATATGGCGAAGAGAAATTTTGGGTGGATTTACTTGAAACGATTACCGCCGAAACAGAAGATGAATTATTAACTAAACTAAATCAAAAAGAAATTTATTGGATTAAGGCTTTAAATTCTAAAAGAGAAGGTTATAATATGACATCAGGTGGTCAAGGATTATTACGTCCCACCCCAGAAACTCGTAAGAAAATAAGTGAGCACCAAACAATAAGCGAAGAACAACGAGAAAGATTACGTAATCTTCGTATAGGACAACCTCCATGGTGTAAGGGAAAGAAATTGTCTAAACGAATTCGTAAGAAAATAAGTAAATCGAGGAAAGGGTGGAAACCGACAGAAGAAACTCGTAAAATATGGAGCGAACAAAGAAAAGGGCGCACTCATAGTGAAGAAACCAGACGTAAAATGAGTGAAGCCCAAATAAAAAGATTTACACATAAATAAATATAATACGTAGAATAACTAAAATTATAGAGATTATGAGAAAGTATTTAAACGAAAATTATGACGAGTGGAATGATGATCTGTTAGGTAACGATCCGGTTAATAATGGCATATTGGGGTAAGGTATGGAGAAAGTAGAAAAGCAAACCCCGGCGGATTTATTCGTGATGATCCCAAGGGTGAAACAAATTACACGTGAGAAGAGTGAAACGACTTTCACACTGCTGAAATGTGCCAATATTCCACAATTCGAAGGTGTCCTTCCTACTAAGGAAATTTTACAAACCCATTTTGCAACCCAACGGGTGAAAATGGAGATTGCCAAAAGGGATAAAACAGAATACATACCTCAACCCTTGTATCTTGAAATAGAAAGTGGTATATTTGTAGAGTTAATGGAAGCCATTAACAAAAAACAACCACAATTTAAATCAGCAAGTGACGGGCATAGTATTTGTTTAACTTTAGGAAATAATATGCCGTGTTGCATAATGCTTCCCCAACAGGAAGCAAAAGAAGTTTGTAATGAACCTTTAAAAGAAGAAGAATGATTACAGTAGACAGTAGACCCACCGTGGGAGAGTATATCTTTTTAAGCAAGTATTCTCAGACCTTTGGTGGTAAAAAGGAAACATGGAACCAAGCGGTTAACCGGGTAATGGATATGCACGTCAAGCAATATCGTAACCGGGTAAAGCCGCAAGATATGCCCGAATTTTTAAGCCTGTTCGAAAAGGCTTATAAACTGTACCACGATCAGCGCATTCTGGGGGCGCAACGTGCGTTACAATACGGGGGTGAGTTAATGACTGAGAAGGTCGCTCGTTTTTACAATTGCACGATGTCCCATTGTAACCGGGTAGAATTCTTTGAGGAAGCCATGTATCTCCTATTATGTGGCTGCGGGGTCGGGTATAGCGTGCAGAAGAAACACACCGAACAGCTACCCGTGCCGAAAGGATTTAACCATACCGTTCCAAACGAAAGAGTTGTATGTCCTGATACCATAGAAGGGTGGGCGATGTGCGTGGGCACGTTGATGAAGGCGTATTACTACGGTGACGCCGAACCTGACTTTGACCTTTCCCTAATTAGGAAGAAAGGGGCTTACATACGTGGGGGATTTCGTGCTCCAGGACCGGAACCTCTTCGTCAGGCTTTGGATAAAATGAAAAGTATCTTAGTGAAGATCAAGGGGCGCAAGTTAACACCGTTTGAACTCCACTATTTGATTTGCATATTTGCCGATAGTGTTGTGACCGGGGGCGTGCGTCGTAGTGCGATGATTGCCTTGTTTGACGCCGATGATAACGAGATGGCTACGTGTAAGACGGGCAGTTGGATGAATGAAAAGAAAGAATTATGCCGTAGCAATAATTCGGCAGTGATTCTTCCTAACACGCCTAAAGAATTGTTCGATAAAATATTCAAATCCACCAAGGCATACGGGGAACCGGGCTTCGTGTTCTTGGATGATCCAGATTACGCCGTGAATCCTTGCTGTGAGGTAACAACTTATCCGGTTTTTCGGGGTGAAGATGGCGTTGACCATAGTGGATGGGGCTTTTGTGTAAGTGGAAATACGAAGTTGATAACCAAAGAAGGTATTACCGAAATTAAAAATGCAGTTGGTAAAAAGGTAAATATTTGGAATGGTGTGAAATGGTGTGAAGTTGTTCCATTTCATACGGGGGTACATGAGTTGTACCATTTTGAACTATCTGACGGAAGTTATATTGATGCCACTGATTA
>OHAO01000596.1_pt1 | contig 26865 bp, 28 predicted proteins | sample 1577151 | NCBI WGS metagenome assembly OHAO01 (sample SAMEA3541585, study PRJEB24748) | human gut metagenome | biome: human gut; feature: human-associated habitat; material: faeces | place: China | collected 2012 | reverse complement strand
TTCTTGCAATGCGGATAATTGCTTTATTCGGCTGCATCCTGTGTATATAGGTATTTTCCCGCAATTTCCGAACCACCGGCATCAATTATTTTTTCATTTGTAGCTTCTTCTTTTTTTCTCATTGCATTTCCTCTATACTAATATATAACTCCACAATCCAATAAAGTATAGCACATTTACTGGAGGTTTGGTAGGAGTATTTTCTGTCCAACAAAGATGTTGTCATCGATTCCAATGTCATTTGCCTCAGCGATTTTCGCCGCCAGATCGGCGTCCCCATACCGTGTAAATGCAATGGAGCTTAGTGAATCCCCCTCCTGAATAATATAATACTGATCCTGCTCTGCCGCTACTGGCAATATCGTTTCCGTTGTCACAGATTCCGTCTCAGCAGGTTCTGCAGAAGTCTCCGTGGTAACTGTGTTATCCGATTGTGCTGGATCAACCGCAGCTCCTTCCGTTGTGTCTGTGCTCGCAGCTGCATCATTTCCAGTTGCCGCTGGCAGCTCTGTCGTCGCCATCGCTTCTACATAATCCGTATCCACTGTCGTATCCGCCGTGACCTCCAGCCGGTTGATTGATACTTCCATCTGCTTCATCTTGTCGTAATTGCTCACAATTGTGATTCCCATCGCCAGGAGTGCGAGTACGACAAAAGAACTTGCAATATACACAAATCCGACTCCGGTATCTTTGTTTTCCGGCAGATCTTTGTTTTTGCGGCGGAATTGTCGCACGATTTCTTCATCTTTTCTCTGAATCTCGGACTGCTCCAAGGGGGCATCCCCCTTTTGTTTCATGATATAGTTTTGCATTGCCTCATTTTTCTCATAGTAAATGTAATAGCCCTTCTGTTTTACAAGCTGTCCATGTTCATACATATAAAATGCATCTTCTGATTCAAGTGAATCGGTGATAAATAACACCTTGTCCTTTCCTGGGAAATTCTCCACATGCATCTTCTCGATTTTATCATTGATCGCCGTTGAGAATCCCATACGCGACAGAAACCATCCCATCACGGATAGTCCCGGGAAAAACTGTTTGACCTGATCATAGATTTCGGTCCAGATCTCCTGTGTAAATTCACTCTCATCCATATCAAATTCGATATTCTGTGCATCGACCGCACCACTGATAAAAATCACATCTCCTGCATCTGATTTCTTGCTTTCACCAAGTAAAATAGCACCTCTCGCCTGCGTGCTGCCTGGTCTTGCAATATAGTTCAGATATGTAACAACATAATCTTCCATATAGATGCGCTTATGTCCATCCGGCGATCCGATCTGTCTTATGTTTTTCGGCAGGCGCAGGTTCACGCTTACCTCGTGCTCATTTTTTTCGTTTGATTCCTGCTTGTCTTTTTCCTTGTCCTTATCATAGATAACTTCAATCATGCTATGCTACGCCTCCATAATTCGTTTTATAGAATATAGCATCAGCGTCTTTTTCTGTGCTTCGAAACCTGTCGCCTGAATCTGGCTTTCCACCGCAACTTATTTCAACAACATGTATTCTGCGACAGAAAAGGAAACAGATTGCAGCTTTGTTTATTTTTCTAACAACTTGTTAATACTTTCTGCATAGAGTATAGAAGGAGCAAACGTGGCTGAGGTGTTTATGAAGGGAATCGCAGAACGCAGAAATGGGATTCAATATTTCGATGTTGCGCAGGGTTATGCCCATATCGAGCTTGGAAAATGTATTCTGGAATATTTACAGGATGTTGAAATCGAACAATACACCCCGATTATTTTATGTATTGGAACCGACCGTGCCACAGGCGATTGTCTCGGTCCGCTTGTCGGCGAACAGCTCTTAAATTACAGTGAAACGTTTCATGTAATGGGCTGTCTGTCTGCGCCCGTCCATGCCCTGAATATCCATGACGCCTTGCACGATATCCGAAACAATTATGAAAATCCATTTGTTATCGCAGTCGATGCTTCGCTTGGAAGCAGCTCCCACGTCGGACTTGTCACGATCAACGACGGTCCTATCCTGCCCGGAAAAGGTGTAAAAAAGAAATTGCCGGCAATCGGAGATCTCTCCATTACCGGCATTGTAAACGTGTCTGGTGGACATCCGGGTCTTTTGCAATCCACCCGTCTGTACACAGTCATGCAGCTCGCAGACTGCATTGCGAACGCACTCAAATATTCGATTCGTTATCTGGACGCCTTCTGACCTTTGTAAACTGCGATCGCTTCCGAAACCGTATCCGCCTGTCCCTCCTGCATGATCGCAATCAAATCTTCCAGCTTATCCTGTCTGCACAAATCTTCACCAAGAATGGCAGCGTATTTATTCGCGATCAAAAGTGTCTGATCCGAAAAGCGTTTTTCCTCCGCAGCAATTTCATTTTCCATGTTTGCTTTTTCTTCCTTCATTGCCTCCAATGCCGGAAGTCTGCGGTTATTGATTTCCTCTGTGATCATGGATGTCGTCTCTTCCTCGAACGACCGGAGTGCTTCCTGCTTCTCCTTACCAATCGCATCTGCCTCTGCATCCAGATTATCCATCTTCTCATCATAGGCATCCAGATTATACTGGCTGTCATCATGATCTTTGTTGATGGAATGACGGATAGCATTTGCCTGCTTCTTGTTCGCGATCATCTTGTCACGGATACTCCGTGCCTGTGTCATCGCATCCATATGCTTCAGCTTCGTCTTACTGTAAATTGCAAAATAGATCAGTAATAATACGATCAGCGTTCCTGCCGCTATCAGCGCACACCAGAACGCAACATTGATATCTTTCTTTGTATCGAGTACAAGTTTTTTCACCAGAAATGTCACAAGTCCCGGAATGCCACCGAACCCGATTATAAATGTCAGAAGCTTCAAGCCAAACTCGCGCACATTCCGTGCATAAAACAACGCAAAGTATAATTTCTTTCCACAGAAAGATGGAAGCTTATATTTACGCAGCAACGTCTGCATCTCAACCTTAAGATCCTTATCGCTTTCCCGCAGGCTTTTCGTCTCCTCGTGATAGCGTTTGTCCATGCGCTCCTCTTTTTTCTTGTCTCGCTTGTTCGCCACCTTCTTTTTCCGTGCACGGTTATCATCAAGCCGGTCATCGTAGGTCGACTGAATGTCCTGTCGGCGCTTCTTGATCGTCGTCGCAATCTCATCCGCAATTGACTTTTCTTCTGAAGCAATGCTTCTTGACAGCTTCTTCTGCTGCTGTTTCATGCGGTCAATATTTGCCGCATATTCATCCCGTTTTATAACCTCGTCACGCGCCGCAACGATATAATCCTGTTTTTCATTAAATATATTTTCTGCCATCTTGCATACCCCCTCGTTCGGATTCGGATGTATTTTTGTCTATAAATGGAACAAGCGATAATTGCTTCCAATCATCGCTTATTCATGTACTCTTCCAATCGCTCCCGGTCAACCTTGATACGATTATCCATAGTCTTCATTATATCAACGATCTGGTAACGCCGATATACACCATTATTACTCAAATCATAAATTTTATTCGTCGAGAAACCTAAAACAACCGGACGCAGAATATTCTGCGGATTCTCCGATATGACAAGTCCCTTCTCACGGTTCGTAAGTTCGATACAGACACCCGGTGTCAGGATGTTGATACTCTTGATAAGTGCACCTACAATCTCCTCATCGAACTCGTCTTTATTCAATAACAGATATTTGATCGCTGCGATCTCCGATATCGCTTCCTCACTGATCTTCATGCAGGTCATCGTATCAAACAGATTCGCAACTTTCAAAATCTTTGTACTTTTTAAAATCTTGCCCTGTTCCAGATTACTGTTTCCATATTCCATGCGATGAATCTGGGCTACGATTCTGCGGACGCCGCTGTCAATTCCGATCTCCGGTCTGAGCAGTCCCAGTCCATCGTTCTGAATCTTCTTGACAATGATCAGATCATTCGTATCGTAATCATCGTATTTTTCCCGCACCTTGTTCGGCAATAACAGCTTTCCGATATCATGCAGCAGTGCTGCCAATACCAGCTCTTCCTGTTCTGTCGGTGTGTAATACACCTGTGCTGAAATCAGCGCACATAAAATGGCTGTGTTGATTACATGCTTATACACATAATCCGTCGTGGAACGAAGATTCTGTGTGAATGTAATCTTATGATCCAATCGTCCATAATTCGTGATGATCGCATTCGCCAGACGCTTCAGATTCACTGGTTCTCTGCCGGCAATGATATTATCCAGTTCTTCCCGGATACTGAACACTGCCATCGTCTGAAATCGTTCAAAGTCCAGATCTTCCTCCGTCATCGGCGGTACTGGCTCCGCTGGCTCCAGAATATAAAGTCCAAGCAACCCGAAGTTCTTTACACTCTCGATACCCTGAAGTGTCAGTCTTGTATTACGCTCATACAGCAAAACGCCAGTCTTATTGTAGATTGGTTTTGCCAGACGCATACCATATTTCAAGTCTTCCGACTTCACAAATATCATGGTGTTACTCCTCCTGCTCGTTTTCTACGCATTTATCCGCGCATGTTGTCAACTGTGTTATCGACACAATACAACACAACATTTAGATTATTTTAGCACAAACTGTCAGATAAAACAAGAAGAAACAATACGGTATATTTTATTCAAACTTCTATTTATTCATGTGGTTTGAACGGTTCAACGCACTGATCAAAGCATATGCAGATGCATCAATAATATCAGACTTGATGCCTGCGCCCCAGACGATTCCATTCACACCTTCGACTTCCAATCCGACATATGCACATGCCTGTGAATCTGAACCTACCTGCAGAGCATGCTCTTCGTATGTAACAAGGGAGAACTTGATATCGAAATGCTTCATGATCGCATTGCTGATCGCATCGAGACGTCCATTTCCCTGTCCATGATATACCTTCTTCTCGTCATTTACGAGGATTGTAAGCTCTGCCTGAATACCGTCAATCTGCTTGAAATGGCACTCTACAAGCTTGACTGTATCTTCACGGTTTACATATTCGTTCTGGAAGATATCCAATACTTCCTTCGGAGAAAGCTCCTTATGCTGATGGTCAGATACGCCCTTAACTGTATATCCAAGATCCTCACGCATCTTCGGTGGCAGGTTGAATCCATACTTCTGCTCCAATAAGAATCCGATGCCGCCCTTTCCGGACTGACTGTTGATACGAATAACATCGCCATCGTATTTTCTTCCGACATCCTCTGGATTTAATGGCAGATATGGAACCGTCCACATACCATCCGGATCATTCTCACGATACTTCATACCCTTGGCAATTGCATCCTGATGGGAACCGGAGAATGCTGCGAATACCAGTTGTCCCGTGTATGGAGAACGCTCATATACATGCATTCTCGTCAATCTCTCATAGGTTTCTGTCAGATGCGGAATATCCGACAGATCCAGTTTCGGATCTACGCCATGCGTGAACATATTCATGGCAAGTGTGATAATGTCGACATTACCGGTACGCTCACCATTTCCAAACAAAGTACCCTCGATACGGTCTGCACCAGCTAAGATACCAAGCTCTGCATCTGCGACACCGCAACCACGATCGTTGTGAGGGTGAAGGGAAAGTACAACATTCTCACGGTCATGCAGGTTCTTGCTCATGTACTCAATCTGACTTGCGTAAACATGTGGCAATGACATCTCAACCGTTGCAGGAAGGTTGATAATAACCTTACGCTCTGGTGTCGGCTTCCAGATGTCGATGACTGCATTGCATACTTCCAATGCATAGTCGACTTCAGTTCCGGTAAAGCTCTCTGGTGAGTACTCAAACTGATGGTTCACACCATACTGGTCTGCCATATCATTTAACAGCTTTGCGCCGTCTGTTGCGATCTTCAGAATCTCTTCCTTGGACTTCTTGAATACCTGTGTTCTCTGTGCGTAGGATGTCGAATTGTACAGATGCACAACGACATTCTTTGCACCCTGAATTGCCTCAAATGTCTTCTTGATAATATGCTCTCTTGCCTGTGTCAGAACCTGAATCGTCACATCATCCGGAATCAGATTCTCCTCGATCAATGTACGGCAGAACTTGTATTCTGTCTCAGAAGCTGCAGGAAAACCAACCTCGATTTCCTTGAAGCCTACACGTACCAGTTCTTTGAAAAATTCAAGCTTCTCATCCAGACTCATCGGAATGATCAGCGCCTGATTACCATCACGCAGATCTACGCTGCACCATGCTGGTGCCTTATCGATATACTCTTTGTTTACCCAGTCTGTACTCTGTACCGGCGGCATATAATAGCCACGCTTGTAATGCTCAAAATTCTTCATCTTTCTACCTCCATACATAAAAAAATAAACCTGTGCCTCCAACAACTACTTAGAGACGCAAGTTTCATCATTCTAACCTCTTACGCGGTACCACTCTAATTCATACATATCGTATGCTCTCACAGATACAAAGATGCATGCATCCTATATCTTCCCGCTGTAACGGTCAGGCTCCGTCCAAATCTACTAATGTCAAACTTTCCTGTCTCACATCTGTTCAATCGGCTGCTCCAAGGCGAGTTCAAAATCTTCGGATTATCGTTTCACACCAGCCAACGACTCTCTGAAATCCTTTGGATTCCTACTATTCCTCTTCTCTGCATTTACAGACTTACATTATCACAGATTCTTTTTGCGGTCAACCACCTTTTTCCAAATAAGCGAAAAAGATTTATATCTGCAAAATATTTCCTATTTTATAGAGAAAATCCATGTGGTATTCTTCTGGCAGTTGTGATAATCTAGTGTTAATAGAAAACAACGAATTGATATCTGCCAGCTTCGCACCGGCAGCACTTACAAAGGAGAGTATTATGCCACCAATTCGAAATGACTGGGCTAAGGTTTTGGCACCAGAATATAATAAGCCATATTATCGGAAACTGTTTGATTTTGTCGGGAAAGAATACAGCACCCACACGATCTATCCACCCGGAGATGATATCTTCAATGCATTTCATCTGACACCATTAAAGGATGTCAAATGCGTCATCATCGGACAGGACCCTTATCACGGTCCCGGGCAGGCGCACGGACTTTCGTTCTCTGTAAAGCCGGGCGTGGAGATTCCGCCATCACTGGTCAATATATATAAGGAATTGCACGACGATGTCGGCTGTTATATTCCAAATAATGGCTACCTTGTCAAATGGGCAGAGCAGGGCGTTCTTCTGCTCAACGCAGTTTTAACCGTACGGGCACATCAGGCAGCCTCCCACCAGGGCATGGGCTGGGAAGAATTTACAGACGCGGCAATCCGCGCCGTCAACAAGCAAAATCAACCAATCGTATTTTTGTTGTGGGGAAGCTTTGCGCAGAAAAAAGCAGCTATGTTGGACAATCCAAATCATTTGATTTTGAAAGCGCCTCACCCATCACCACTCTCCGCCTACCGTGGATTCTTTGGCTGTAAGCATTTCAGTCAGGCGAATGAATTTTTGCAGAGGCATGGTGTTGCACCAATTGACTGGCAGATTGAGAATATATAACCACAGGCATTCGTAATTGCAATATATATGTAGATGCATTTACGGTGATCCTATGGACAGAACGGAGAATAAACATGGAATTATATATAGTACGCCACGGAGAAACCTTGTGGAACCGGGAAAAACGGTTGCAGGGACGCGAGGATATTGAATTAAGTGAAAATGGTCGTAAGGTTGCACGTCTGACTGGCGAAGCACTGATGGATACGCGAATCGATAAGATCTTCTCCAGTCCGCTTAAACGTGCCTACGAAACAGCCTGTCTGATCCGGAACGGACGCGACATTGACATTGAAACGGATGACCGGTTGCGCGAATTATCATTCGGACATTTTGAGGGACAGAACTTCTCAGAGCTGATCAAGGACGAAACGCTTACATTCCGCTACTTCTTCAAGCAACCAGAATTGTATGTACCTGCCGACGATGCTGAGACACTTCCACATCTGATTGCACGTGCCGGAGATTTTATGCAGGATAAGATCGAACCACTCGCTAATTCCTGCGAACGTGTGATGATCGTCGCACACGGTGCGCTCAACAAAGGAATTATGTCTTATATTAAGAAGCACGAGATCAAGGATTTCTGGTCGGGCGGATTACAGCAAAACTGCAACGTAATGATTGTCGATTATACCGACGGGAAATACCGGATCGTGGACGAGACGAAGTTATTTTATACACTGCAGGAGTGAAAGTTCAAAGCACACAGTAACTCGAAATCAAGGGACTGCCATCCCCATTACACGGCAGTCCCTTTTTATATTGGATTAAGCCCCAAGAAATCCTTATTTCTCACAATTACATTTCTTCTTATCCACGCATGGAGCCGAGCGGTCAAACGCCGGATTGAATGCATAGAAATTTTTCTCATCCAATTTATCCTGCACTAGGCGAAGTGCTTCACCAAACCGCTGGAAATGCACTACTTCACGTGCACGCAGGAATTTGATTGGCTCGTAAACATCCGGATAATCCTTACATAATCGGAGGATGTTGTCGTAGGTACTGCGTGCCTTCTGTTCAGCCGCCAGATCCTCGTACAGGTCGGTAATCGTATCCCCCTTGCTCTGGAATTCGCATGCGTTAAACGGAATGCCTCCCGCTGCCTGCGGCCAGATACCAATCGTGTGATCGATATAATATTTGTCAAAGCCGGAAGCCTTGATTTCTTCCATAGAAAGATTCTTTGTCAACTGGTAGATGATGGATGCAACAATCTCCAGATGTCCGAGTTCTTCCGTTCCGATATCCGTCAGAGTTGCCTGACACTCTTTGTATGGCATAGCATATCGCTGGGACAGATAACGCATGGATGCGCCCATTTCCCCGTCAGGACCGCCATATTGTGATATGATTGCCTGTGCCAGCTTTGCATTTGTCTCCTTGATGTTCACGGGACATTGAAGTCTCTTTTCATAAATCCACATTTAACAACCACACGCTCCTTCCCAAGGCCACGGACCATCGATCCATGCATTCCAATCGTCGCACGTATCCACATCATAACGGTTGAGCGGACCATACTGCTTTACATAGTCAGATACTGCTTCGCACCGCATCATTTTGAAATGATTGTAGGCATCTATTGCTTCCCGGCAGTCCGGATGTGTATCTAAAAATAAGGTAATATCATCGATCATAAAGGAAACCTGATCGATAAACTGTCGAAGCTCTGCTTTACACATAGGTTTCATGATCCGTTACCCCCTCTTCCCGCAGAAAATCAGATTTAGAGAAGGAAAGGCTGTACCCTGACACAATGCCGTCGCAGGATCATACATTTCCTCCCATTTTTGCATTGGAACATAGCCCATGCCAACCGGCATGTGCCGCATATGTTCATTTGGATCTCCGCATCTGCAGTTATTTCTGCGTGGAATGGATGGACACCCGCAATCTGATTTCATCGGCATTTCCTTGCAACCGCAATCCGGCATGGATGGTTTATCACCGCAGCCGCAATCCGACATGGATGATTTATTACCACAACCACAATCTGGCATGAATGGTTTATCTCCACAACCACAATCTGGTGTGGATGGTTTCCGGCACATCGTATCGCCCGGCATCACACAACGACCGGTACCTGAACACGGATAGCAGCTATTTGCGCCGCGCGGATTCATGCCACGGCCTCTGCCGCAGCCATAATTTCTATAAGAATCCAAACTGGTTACCTCTTACATTCTTTTTGTATACTTCATTGTATGTATTTGTGAGAAAAATGTGAAAACAGGAATATATCTTGCAAAGATTGGACAAACATACTAAAATAACGCTATTATCTTTTATTTCCATATAATGGGGGAACAAAATGGACGATACGCATCAGTCAGATAAAAATCAGAAAATGGTATTAAAAAGCATCGCAAAATGGTTGGTTATCTTTGCGCTGATTGCTTTTGTATGCTATAAAAATGAGGATCTGATGCTGGAAGCACTGGAAGAAATCCAGATAACTCCTGTATGGAAACTGATTGTGTGTCTGCTACTCGGAAATCTGTATTTCATCGCGGAAGGCTGTATCATCAGCGAAATGACGAACACCTGCGACCATCGTTTATCTGTATGGCAGGGAATCACCTGTGCATACCTGTGTACATTTTTCCGGATTGCAACACTCGGAAGCGGAACCGGAGTCGCACAGCTTTATTATTATAATCTAAATGGCATCCGCGTGAGTACCGCAACCGGCATGTCCCTCGCACAATATACATTCCAGAAAATTACGATTGGTTTATTCGGCGTTGTGTCATTTCTCCTTCTGATTCTGAGCGGGCACAGTGGCATCCGCAAATACGCGTGGTATATGTTTGCCGGTGCAGTTGTGATTTCGTTAATCTGTCTGTTTTTGTTTATATTAACGGTTTCCAAGAAATTCTCCGATCTGATCATGAAGCTGGCTCGAAAGCTTGTGAAACAAAAGAGCCGCCTGTATCCGCTGTTGGATAAAGCGCAGGTTTCCATCGACTATCTGCAGGAACAAGGGCGCATCGTATGGAAAGATAAGCGATTGTTTCTGACTGTCGTCGGTTTGGATTTCTTCAAATTCGCATGCTGGTATGCAATTCCGGGAATTTTCTTTGCCGGAAGTTATTCTGTCACAGTTGCAACCTGTCTGGGACTTACTGCCGTCTGCAACATGGTTGGCTGTGTCATGCTGGCACCATCCGGTGTCGGTACGCTTGACTTTGTATTCGCGTTGTTCTTCGCCTGTGTCATTCCGGACGGCGATGCCGTAGCAGCCGCACTTGTAATCTACCGGTTATTCACCTGGATCGTACCTTTCGTGATCGGACTCGTTCCGGCACTGGCAGTGCGGAAGAAGGATGCGAAGTAAACTAAATATGGTTGTTTTTTCACAAGTGGTGTCAAATTGTCACCACTTGATTTTTTATCTCTAATTTCCCGAAAAAGGCTAAACACTATTTCGCATATTTGATTATTATTTTCCTACTATTTCAGAATTCTAAGGTTGATTTAAGGTTCGTCCTCTATACTTCGTATTGAAAACAAAAACAACAGGAATTTGAAAGGACGTGATTTTATGAAGAAAAAATCCATTTTACCACTTGTAACAGTAACGATGCTTGCAACTGCCCTGCTTGGCGGATGTACAAATAAGACAGATTCGACTACAAGCTTTTCGGATTATGCAGTCACACAGCCTTAAATAATAAATATTTCTTCACAATTATAAACTCTTTCCTATTTGAATGGCGGTCGGGGTGGTTGCAAGTCCACCCTGACCCGTTTCTTTTATATTCGGAGACATTTCATTTCCGATTCTACGCATTGCGTCGATCACTTCATCCACCGGAATCGCACTCTTAATCCCTGCCAAAGATAGCTGTGCCGCACTTACTGCATTGACAGCTCCGGCAACATTCCGTTTCACACATGGCACTTCCACGAGTCCACAGACCGGATCACACGCAAGTCCAAGCATATTTTTAAGTGCCAGTGCGGCCGCATTTGCGATCATCGCATTCGTGCCTCCCTGCAGGAAGCATAACCCTGCCGCTGCCATCGCAGATGCTGAACCAATCTCTGCCTGACAACCGCCGGACGCACCGGCAATCGAAGCATTTTCCGCAATGACGGCACCTACCCCTGCGGAAATGAACATCGCCGCCACCATCTGTTCTTCTGTGCATGCAAGCTTCTCCTGCGCCGTCAGGAACACCGCCGGGATCACGCCGCACGAACCTGCGGTCGGTGCCGCAACGATCCTTCTCATGCACGCATTTCCCTCTGCCATCTTGATTGCCTTCTCCATCACCAGACCTAAGAAGTCACCGCAGAGATTCTTCCCTGCCTCGTTATATGCGCGAAGTTTCTCACCATCGCCACCGACCAATCCGGATGCTGACGTAAGCTTTGCATCGTAGGTTGCATCCGCATGACGCATCGCCTCATACATGCTCTGCATCTTCGCATAGGAAGCTTCCTGCGTCACGGCGCGTTCTTCCATATCCGCATGTTCGATCACCTGCGCAAACGCCATCTGTTCTTTCTCGCACAATTCCAATATATCCTGAATCGAATGATACGTTATCACTTCGCATCGCCTCCTATACTAAGGTATGTCACCTTCTTCACACCCTCGACCTTCTTCAGCCAGTCAATGCCCTCCTTCGGAATCTCCTGATCGCATTCCACGACCATAACCGCCTCTCCGCCACGACTGGAGCGGTACAACTGCATGTACGCAATGTTTACACCTTTGTGTGAAAGCATCGACGTCACCTCCGCCACGTGTCCCGGCTGATCCTGATTGTGTACGACAAGCGTCGGATAATCACTGGAGAAATTCGTCTCGATTCCATCGATCTCGGCAATGTTGATCCGGGAGCCACCCAGCGACTGCCCGATGATCTCCAGGCTTCTGCCATCCTGTCCCTGCAGAAAAAGCTGCGCCGTGTTCGGGTGTGCTTCCTTTAACTGTGCCTCTCCGAATTCGATGTGCATGCCCTGTTCTTCGGCAAGCATAAGCGCCTGCGGAATCCGCGCATCGTCCGGCTGCATCCCAAGCACCCCAGCCACAAGCGCCTTCCGCGTACCATGTCCTTTTCCGGTCGTCAGAAAACTTCCATATAACAAAATCCGCGCGGAGACCGGCTGTTCGCCCAACAGCTTCCGGCTGATATATCCTATTTTAACAGCTCCCGCGGTATGGGAACTCGACGGTCCGACCATCACAGGGCCTACAACATCAAATATATTCATTGCTTCACTCTCTTTCTTCTGTATTATGAGATTTCTGCCTTCAAATTATGTCAAACATACAATAGAAACTTAAAAAAATCAACCGGAAACGTCTGGTCTTTTCATTCACAGTTTTTCCGGTTGATTCACTTAAATTGTTACTTTTATTTACATCCTGAACTTTTCTATTATAAGTTTGATTATTGATGAGACTTCTAAGATTGATCTATCCGTGGCGGTGTTCCAACACTGCCATCCGGCCTGTCACCATTTTCCGGCATCTGTCCGCCGTCACCATCCGGCATATCCGGCCGCTCACCATCGCCCGGCATTTGTCCGCCATTCTCATCCGACATATCCGGTCGCTCACCATCGCCCGGTGTACCGCCGCCATGTCCCATGCTTCCCATATCCGTAAGGGAAATGGATGAAGCTTCGACGAGTGTGGAATCATCTTCCTGCTGCCCATCACTTGTAGATGGATTCCTGTCCGCGGATGCTCTCTGCACGGAGCAGACAGAACGATTTCAACGTATCCACGCCTGTCTCGAACTCCTCATAGGTACAGAATTTCGTCGGGTCCTGCTCGACATAAGATGCAATCAGATTCTCGAAATATCCGCTTTCAAAATACTCGGAGATAAACGTATCAAAATACGTGTGATACAGTTCCGTATAGCTCTCATCTACAAAGATCCACGCAAGCATCGGACGGGAATCTACTGTTCCACCAGAAACCGGCGTATCAATCGGATAGTTCACCATCTATGTTGCCGAATCACCGTCTCCGCTGCCCGCAGAGAATCCGCCAAATGCAAGATTATAATCCCACGGAATCATCGAAAGCTGTCCATCCTCCTCGTACAAATAATAATTATGGATCATCGAACCGGTATAGCTGTCGAAGTTGCAGACGAAATTGTGCACAACAAAGTATCGTATTACCTCGTCCATATTTACCACATCTTCAATGTCTGAATTCTCATTCAGAGACTTCAGCGAAGCGATCAGACGGTCTTTATCCTCGTCTGTAATATCTGTCTTGGCATTGCCGAAGATGTTGCTGTAACTGCTATATTCATCATCTGAATATATGAGCGACAGGTCTCCACATTTCACGATCTCCGGAGTAAATTCTTCCTTGCGCCGGAGCATTGCCCGGATGCGCGCAAGCAGCTCGCCCATCGCAAATGGCTTCGGTAGATAATCGTCTGCTCCCATATCCAGCCCTGCAATCCGGTCTTCAACTTCTGCCTTTGCCGTAAGCAGCAACACGGGGGTCCGGTCACCGCGGTTCCGCAGCTTCTGCAACACCTCCAGGCCACTCATCTTCGGCATCATGATATCCAATATGATGCCATCGTACTCGCCAATCGTTGCATAATCGAGTGCTTCTTCCCCATCAAGCACGGCATCCACCGTATACTTGTGATAGGTGAGAATGTCGACCAACGCCTCGGACATATCCACTTCATCTTCTGCAAGTAATAATTTCATGCCGGATCCTCCTTTCCTACTAAAAAAGGGTACAAAAAAATCGGTGCGACGGGATTCGAACCCACGACCTCTGCGTCCCGAACGCAGCGCTCTACCAAGCTGAGCCACGCACCGATAAAATTGGAAATCAATCCAACATCTGACATGATAGCACAGATGCCCCGAAAAATCAATTCAAATTTCCATAGAAGCAGGCATAATTTTACCAGCCATCAATATGATCGCGCTGGATTGCCGCGAACATCCGGCTTTTCGCCTTCGGGAATTCTTCCTCCATATGTGCTAACATCTGCTTGGCTGCCTCCCGCTTCGTCGCACCATCCACAGGGCACTGATTCTTCACCACAGGAAGCTGATACCGCCGCATAAACCCACGCACCTCCGCCTCGGTCACATACACAAGCGGTCGGATCAGATCAAGCTCTGTACCATCCAGATGCGTCACTGGCGAAAATGTATGCACCCGCCCTTCTAATACCTGTGACATCAGAAATGTCTCCACGACATCGTCTTTATGATGCGCATATGCGATCTTATTACATCCCAGTCGAAGTGCTGCTTCATTGAATGCGCCTTTCCGCATCTTCGCACAGAGCGGACACATCCGCTTCTCCTGCCGCTCCATCAAGATCGGAAATATCTGCGTCGGAATGATCTCATATGGAACATTTAACGACTCGCACAGTTCTTTCACCTTAGAAAAATCCATATTTCCTACGCCAGTGTCAACCGTGATCGCTACGACGTCATATTTCTTCGGATAAAATTTTCGCATTCCAGCCAGTGCATACAGGAGTGTCAGACTGTCCTTTCCTCCAGAGATACCGATTGCAATCCTATCGCCATCCTCGATCATCTGGTAAGCGTCCACCGCCTGCCGCACCTTGCTGTATAATTTTTGTAATTCCATATCTGTTTATACTTTTATTCTTTCACCATCTTGTCAGCATTCACATCCAGCACAGACAAGATCACCTCTGATTTTTCCAACAGCTGCTGGTACTGCTTCTGTACCTCTTTCATCCTCCGGCTGTTCTCGTCGTAGTTTTTCTGATCTAAAAATCTTGAACTTTCTTCCAATTGCAGATCGTGAATCTTACTCTCCAACAAACGAATCTGACTTTGCAGCCGCGCATGTGTCTCCACAGGAATCTCCGTGCCAAACAACTTCTTCCGCAGCATCTTTGTCATATTATACACGCAAAAACCTATAATCGTAAATGCAATTTCAAATCCGATCAGACTTGTTACCAACCGGAACCACGCTTCCCATGCCTGCATAAAAAATACATCGATCATGCCTACCGTGACAAGCAGAGACAATACGATTGCAAGCGGCGTATCAATCCACAGGACAAACCCAAGCCGTCTCCGGCTGTATTTCTTGTCCACCTGCTGATCCTCAAACTCTAATTTTGACAGATCAAACTGCAATTTTCCAATATCCTCATGCAGCACATTCGTCGTCCCCGTCTGATCCGGGCACGCCAGAAGCTTTTCCTCGAGTTCCGCCTGTTCCTGCTCATTTGCAGCAATTTCCTGCTGCAAGGATTGCAGTCCCGCCTTTAACTGCGACTGCTGCTCCGCCCACGCCTCTGCAACCTGTGTCGGTGTGTATATGGATAATGCCTGTTTTCCCGTCAGTTCCTGCAAGCTTGCCAACATGCCGTCCGCATATTTCTTCTTTGCCATCTGTGCCTGCTCCGTCTGCTTCTGGTCAAACGTCTGCAGACATTTACCAAATGCGTTCTCCCTGTTTAATTCCTGCAACAGCTCATAATCAAACTCCGGTTTTTCTTCCTTCTTCTCCTCGAATCTGCGCATCGCGATTGGAACAAATTTCACACTCGTCAACTGCTTGTCGATATATCCATAGATAAACCCATGTTCTCCGGTTTCGTCCTCATTGATCGGCTCCAAACTTCCCGGATAATATACATGCTGCTTCTCAAATGCCAGATACTGATGTCTGTGTCCGAGACCGATATAACCAAAATGCTTCCCTCCGAAATCTTCAACCTCAAATGGACAGACATTTGTACTACCTCCATGTCCAAGGAAAATGTTGATTGCCCGGAGGTTTCTGGCATACACGCCATCGAAATCATTTCTCTCATTCTGTGGGCTGTACTGACAGATTCCGTAGACATCGACATTGTATTTTGCAAAATGCAGACTATCCGCGATACCTTCCGCATAGGAATTGCGCTCCGCACGCTCCCCATCCGGCACATGGTTATGAATATCCTCGCAATTGAGCAGATACGTCCGTGATACAAATTCATAGTTCCAAAGAACACTGTCCCTGGCAAGATAATCGCACTCTCCCGTGACATACAGGATATCGGTCTTCGGCAGACGTGCCAGCTGCGTATCAACAAACATGATATCTTCCTTCGTTGGCACATGATCAAACAGATCTCCGGTAATAAAGATCATATCCACCGGATGCAGTTCCATGTAGTCAATAAAATTTAAAAATCCGTCATACAGATACGGTGTTTCTCTTCTCGTCCCCAGATGAACATCTGCAATATGTGCAAATTTCATAGTATTTCTCCTTGTATAACATAACTATTGTAATTTCATTTCTTGATCCAATCTAAAAGTATAGCATATTTTTTTATATTGCTCGCAGTTATTTTATACATTATTTCCACGACGCACACTGTGCACATTATTCCGATGTCTTGCATTGTATTGAATTGTATTGAATTACATTTTGTAGTATAATTTATATTGATTACGGAAATCTGTATCACGGATTTTCCCATACGACTACAATGAGATTATAAGAACACAAACAGGACATTAGTATATGGAAAAACATGCCTTATTGATTGCGAATTCCGCATCAATGATCGACCATTTTAATAAAGATAATATCCGCATCTTACAGGATATGGGCTACACGATCTCCGTTGCCGCGAATTTTCAAGAAGGAAATTCAAGCACGGTGGAACGCATCCATGCGTTCGCAAGTGAGCTTGCTGCACAGGATATCGAGATCATCGATCTGCCGATTCCGCGGAAGATCACAGAGCTTGGGAAAGCGTTTAAGTCCATCCGGATTCTGAAACGCTATATGCGGAACCACCCTTGCCAGATCGTGCATACACAAACACCATTTGGCGGTGTCGTCGGTCGGCTTGCCGCGAAGAAATTCCGTAAAGATGGCACAAAAGTAATCTACTTTGTCCACGGTTTTCACTTCTTCCGTGGTGCGGGTATCAAGAATTATCTGCTTTATTACAATGTTGAAAAATGGCTGTCCCATGTAACAGATTGTCTGATTACCTTAAATCAGGAGGATTATCAGGCGGCGAAACGACGGTTTCATCACCCAAATGTCCATTATGTACCAGGCGTTGGCGTGGATACGGATACGATTGCTTCCATCTGTGTTGATAAAGCGGATGTATGCAGACGATTCGTTCTGCCAAGTTTGTCAGATGTTTCATCGGGTTACTGACGGTTGCGGAATTGATTCCACGTAAGAACGTAGAGACTTCAATCCGCGCATTTGCCAAGTCCAACCGTGATGATGCAATCCTTGCGATCTGCGGCAAAGGCATTCTCGAACCATCGTTAAAGGAACTAGCGCAGAAACTGCAGGTTGGTGACCGTGTATTTTTCGCGGGCTATCATACGGATGTGCTGGATCTGTATCACTGCGCGGATTTGTTTTTATTTACAAGCTTTCAGGAGGGATTATCCGTCGCTGTCATGCAGGCGATGGCTGCCGGACTTCCAATCATCGCTTCGGATATCCGCGGAAACCGCGATCTGCTTGCCTCAGAGCCACATACACGCAGCAAGCATTACCTGCTTCCAACGAAGGACGCAGACGCATATGCAGCAAAAATCAATAAAATTCTCAATGAACCGGCACTTGCACAGGCACTTGGTGAAGAAAACCAGACAAACTGCAGGAAATATTTTGATATTTCGCTTGTACACAAGCTTATGACTACGATTTATACAGAGTTGACCGATTAACGGTCTACGACATTGCATTTATAAAAGGAGACTATTATGTATACAGTTCAGGTTCTGCTATCTACTTACAATGGCGAAGCTTACTTGAAAGAACAATTAGACAGTATCTTGAATCAGAAAAATGTTGCCGTGAAGCTCTTCGTCCGCGACGACGGTTCTTCCGATGGCACCGTGGATATCCTGCGCGCCTATGCCGCGCTCCACGATAACATTTGTTACCTATGTGGCGAAAACTGCGGCGTTGTTGCTTCCTTTTTCCGCCTATTTGAATTATCTGATCCAGACGTGGATTTCTATGCCCTCTCCGATCAGGACGATGTGTGGGACGAAGACAAACTTTCCATCGCCTGCCAGAAGCTCGAACAGATGCGCAAAGCCAAATCCCCGAAGAAAAAAAAGAACGATTCCCAGATCCGTGTCTTTGCAACTCCACTTCTCTACTGTTGTGATGCATGGAATACTGACGACGCATTAAATCCACTTTCAGAATCTATGCAGACCGCAGGCAAAGAACTGATTCCGGACTTTCGGAACGCATTGATTGAGAACATCGCCCGCGGTGCAAGCATTGTATTTAATCAGGCACTTATGTCTTATATCCGAATCAGTATGCCACAGGATATCTACATGCACGACTGGTGGCTCTATCTAGTTGCGTCCTGTTTCGGCGAAGTTTACTACGACAGCGCCGCTCATTATAAGTACCGCCAGCATGCAGGAAATACGCTTGGTGCAGCAGCTCCTTCCGGCTGTTCCAAATTCTTCCGCCGCCTGAAGCAGAGCCGTACAAATGGCGGTCACATCTCCAGACAGGCAAAATCCTTTGAACGAATCTACCATGTGCCAGAGGAGAAACAACAGTTTTTGAACATTGTAACGAAGTATCAAGACGTGAAATCCTACCGCAAAATGGGAAAATCCGGCAAATATTTGTTCCGGCAGAATAAAAAGGATAACCGCGTCTTTCAGCTTATGTTTTATTCTAACCATTTGTAATTGACTTCGTTTTCCTTTTCGTTTATAATGATTTTTGAATTTTTCTAAAGCAAAAAGAATGATAATATAAAAATCAAACGGAAAGAGGAATGAGCTATGGCAGTAAAGTACATTTTTGTCACTGGCGGCGTTGTATCCGGTCTCGGTAAAGGAATTACCGCGGCATCACTTGGACGTCTGTTGAAAGCGCGCGGATACAAAGTGATCAGCCAGAAATTTGATCCATATGTCAATATGGATCCAGGAACCATGAATCCGATTCAGCATGGCGAAGTATTTGTAACAGATGACGGTGCAGAAACCGATCTGGATCTTGGACACTACGAGCGTTTTATCGATGAGAGTCTGAACAAGGGTTCTAACGTGACAACAGGAAAGGTTTACTGGAGCATCCTGAACAAGGAGCGCCGTGGCGATTTCGGCGGTCATACGGTTCAGATCATCCCTCATATTACAAATGAAATCAAAGATCGTTTCTATCGCAATCCAGATGCAAAAGACGATGAGATTGCGATCATCGAAGTTGGCGGTACTGTCGGCGATATCGAGAGCCAGCCATACATGGAAGCCATTCGTCAGTTTCAGTTGGATGTCGGACATGAGAATTGCATCATGATCCACGTCACACTGATTCCTTACTTAAAATCATCCGGCGAACTGAAGACAAAGCCGACACAGGCAAGTGTAAAAACTTGTCAGTCACTTGGTATCCAGCCAGATATCTTGGTTTGCCGTTCCGACCTTCCGTTAGACAAAGCAATTAAAGATAAGATTGCCAGCTTCTGTAACGTTCCTAGCGAATGTGTCATCCAGAATCTGGACGTGGATGTATTATATGAAGTGGTACTTGCTATGGAGCACGAGAAGCTTGCCGATGCGGCCTGCAAATGCCTCCATATCCCATGTCCAAAGCCAGATCTTGACGACTGGATCACCATGGTGGACAACTGGAAGCATCCGCAAAAGAAGGTACGTGTCGCTTTAGTTGGAAAATATGTCAGCCTGCACGACGCTTACATCTCTGTTGTAGAATCCCTGAAGCATGCCGGTGTCGCACATCGTGCGGATGTTGAGATCAAGTGGGTAGATTCCGAACTTGTAACAAAGGAAAATGTTGCAGAGATCTTAGGAGATGTATCCGGTATCTTAGTTCCAGGTGGTTTCGGCGACCGTGGTATCGAGGGTATGATCGAGGCAATTACCTATGCACGGGAGAACAAGATTCCATACCTTGGCTTATGTCTTGGTATGCAGCTTACCATCGTGGAATTCGTAAGAAATGTTGTCGGCTATCCGGATGCGAACAGCTCCGAGTTCAACCCTAGTTCCAGCCATCAGGTCATCCATATCATGCCTGACCAGAATGGTGTCACAGACTTAGGCGGAACACTAAGACTTGGTTCTTATCCTTGTGTACTTGATAAGAGTTCAAAAGCATACCAGTTATATGGTACGGACCACATCAACGAACGTCACAGACATCGTTATGAGGTAAACAACGATTATAGAAAGGTTCTGACCGATCACGGCATGCTCCTGTCTGGTTTATCTCCAGATGGTCATATCGTAGAAATGATCGAGCTTCCAGATCACCCTTGGTTTATCGGAACACAGGCGCATCCAGAGTTTAAGAGTCGTCCTAACAAAGCTCATCCATTATTCTTAGGATTTGTTGGCGCTGCGATTGCACATTCTGAGGAAGCATGATATACTAACTCCTGTCGGCAAACAGATTTGTGACACAAAAGAAAAAGAAAGGTTTTCACACCCCCTTATGAAGGCAGGAAAATTCATCAGAAAATATAACCACATATGGACACTACTCTACATCGTTTTCTACATGCCATGGTTTATGTGGCTGGAAAAGACAGTAACTACGGATTTTCATCTTGTATCGATGCCAATCGACTACAAGATTCCGTTCTGTGAATATTTTATTATTCCGTATTTTATGTGGTTTTTGTTCGTCCCGGCGATTGTCGGCTATGAATTTTTCTATTCCAAGAAAGAATATTATCAATGCTGTGCGTATCTGTTCAGCGGCATGACGATTTTCCTGATCATCTGCACCATCTGGCACAATGGTCTGGATCTGCGGCAGGATATCTCCTACAACAATAACCTGTGTGCAAAACTCGTCAAGATGCTGTATAAGACAGACACAAGCACGAACGTATTCCCAAGTCTGCACGTATTTAACACACTTGGTTGTCTCGTTGCCCTGTACAGGAGCAAGGGCATGAAAGATAAAACATGGATCAAGGTAATCGCAACAATCATCGGCATCCTGATCATCTTATCTACCATGTTTTTGAAGCAGCATTCCGTATGGGATGTCATCGGTGCATTTGCGCTGGCAGCAATCCTCTATCCGATTGTCTATGTAATCCCTTGGGGCAGAAAGAAACAATGATAAATAAAAAATTCCGAAGTCTGATATAAACAAACTTCGGAATTTTTTTATTTGTCTAATTAAATCCAAACAACTTCTGGAACAGACGATATCCGGTTCTTGCAAACCATCTGCCCGTTGGTCCGTGCAGATTGAATGTGATTCCAAACAACGTTGTTCGAAGCTCCTTGTATAATTCTGCATCCGTATCCTTCAGATACTTCCACAGCTCTTTTTTCTTCTTATACAGCTCCTTGTCCTTCGATACAACACAGATACTCGATGCAACACACATCATCATATCTAAGTACTGGAACAGGAAACGGTACATCTGTGGAGGGAGTTCTTTTCGGTTCTCACTGAAAAACTGGATCAGCGTCCGATTGACAAGCATCTGCTGATCGATCCGCTTCATCATCGTCTTTTCATTGACCGACTGTCCTTCTCTGCCAATATAATAGTGATACAAGTCGACATTTAAGTACATCAGCTTCTTCACATGGATCATCGGTTCAAAGATATAGAGATTATCCACATAAAATGTATGCTTCGGAAGTTGCAGTCCGCAGTCCTTCAGCAGCTGTGTCCGGTAAATCACCGAATGCATCAATACATACTGAAACTTGTTGAACCGAATCCGGCTGTCTTCCCAGCTTATGATCCGTTTCTCCGGCAAAGCACCATGATAACGCATGACACGCTTCTTCCGGCGTTCCACCTTATCATAGATATAGTTGGAGAGCAGGACATCTAAATCCTTCTCATCTTCCACAAGCTTCTTCAAGACCTTCAACACCTGCTTATAGGCTTCTTTATCAAGCCAGTCATCACTGTCAACGACCTTGAAATAGACTCCGGTTGCATGAGCGATACCGGTATTCACCGCATCGCCATGCCCACCATTTTCTTTATGAATTGCCTTTACGATCGTCGGATATTTCTCCGCATAGGCATCTGCGATCTTCGCGGTGTCGTCTGTAGATCCATCATCCACAATCAGTATTTCTACCAGTTCGCCACCAAGCAATGCGTGATCCACGCACTTCTTCATATAGTCCTGCGAATTATAGCAGGGAATTGTGATGGTTAATATTTTTTTATTCATAAATTATTTGATTACCTTAATCCAGCCTTCTGGTGCCTCGATACGTCCCATCTGGATACCTGTCAGAGCGTCATACAGCTTCTTTGTATATGGTCCCATCTCTTCCATTCCACTTGGGAAGCAGATTTCCTTGCCGTGGTCGTTAATCTTTCCAACTGGAGAGATAACTGCAGCTGTACCACACAGACCACACTCTGCGAAATCCTTAACCTCATCGAAGTAAACCTCTCTGTGCTCCACCTTCATGCCAAGGTACTTCTCCGCAACTACCATCAATGAACGACGTGTGATAGAAGGAAGGATACTGTCTGACTTTGGTGTTACCAATGTGCCATCCTTTGTAACGAAGATGAAGTTTGCTCCACCTGTCTCCTCTACCTTTGTACGTGTTGCAGCATCCAGATACATATTCTCAGCGAAGCCCTGATTATGTGCATCTACGATTGGATATAAGCTCATAGCGTAGTTCAATCCAGCCTTGATATGACCTGTTCCATGAGGTGCTGCACGGTCATAATCACTGACACGGATTACGATTGGCTTTGCACCGCCCTTGAAGTAAGGACCAACTGGTGTACAGAATACACGGAACTGATACTCATCCGCTGGCTTTACACCGATAACCGGGTTGCTGCCGAACATATATGGACGGATGTACAGGGTTGCACCGGAACCATATGGTGGTACCCAGTCAATATTCGCCTCTACTGTCTTTACGACTGCATCAACCCACTTATCCTCCGGATATACAGGCATCTCCAGACGCTTGCAGGAATCTGCCATACGGGATGCATTTAAGTCAGGACGGAAAATCACGATCTGTCCCTTCTCTGTTGTATATGCTTTCAAACCTTCAAAACAGGTCTGTGCATACTGAAGAACTCCGGCACACTCACTCAGATTAACTGTTGCATCCTCGGTCAGTACACCATCATCCCATGCACCGTTCTTATAGTTTGATACGAAACGCTTGTCTGTCTGCACATAGCCAAAGCCGAGTGAAGACCAATCAATATTTTTGCTCATGATTTATTACTTCCTTTCCCTCATGCGTATTATCTGCCCTTTATTTTACCACTCATATGTAATTATGCAAGCAGAAAATAACATAATCGAGCGTTTTCACTTGTTTTTACTGTTCAATATACTTATTATATTATTTTTTGATTGCGATTGCTTCGATTTCAATCTTCACATCCTTTGGAAGTCTTGCAACCTCTACGCACGAACGTGCCGGACAGTCCTTCTCAAAAAATGTCGCATATACTTCATTTACTGCTGCAAAATCATTCATATCCTTGATGAATACCGTTGTCTTTATCACATGGTCTGCATCGCTGCCTGCCTCATTCAACAGCGCGATCAGGTTTCCGATTGCCTGTTTTGCCTGTGCCTTAACATCGCCTGTCTCAAGCTCGCCCGTTTCTGGAATGATTGGAATCATACCTGATGTATAAATCATATCTCCAACTGCAATTGCCTGTGAATATGGTCCGATTGCGGCTGGTGCCTTTGGTGTCTGAATCACTGTCTTCATAATATAAGTACCTCCTTTGTGGTGTTGCCCCCTCACATTCGTTCGGCGGCATGTCGTCGGCGCATCCTGAATATGTGCTTCGCACATATGCGCCTCCTATAAATGTTATCTAATCAACGAGTTCGATTGTCTTCTCCGTAATGCGGATCTTTCCCTCTTTTAAGAGACGTCCACAGGCGCGCTTAAACGCGTTTTTACTGAGTCCGAACTCCTTCTTGATTATATCCTTATCTGCCTTATCTGTAAACGGCAAAACGCCCTTATAACTCTTTATAACGGCATATACCATCTCACTGTCCTCTTCCATCTGCGCATACGCAAACTTCCGCAACGCGAGATCTGCCTTTCCATCCGGACGGATCTTTACGATTCTGCCATGTACTTCATCGCCGACCCGCACTGGCGCATACAATTCACTTGTATAGATGAGTCCCGGATATTTGTCGTCAATTGCCACAAATGCGCCAAAATCCTTCTTGAACTCATACACGGTTCCAACGAAATCCTGTCCTTCTTCGTAGCCTTCGATTGGCTGCAATTCTTTTCCTATCTTCATTGACACTGCCAGACGTCCGGATTTATCCACATACATCCGCACCAGATAGGACTTTCCAGCCTCCACCTTCGCCGTCTGTTCTTTAAATGGAAGCAGCACGTCACGTTCCAGCCCCCAGTCCATAAATGCACCTAAGCTTGTCACGCTCTTCACCTGCAGCTTCTTTACCTCACCGACTGTAATCAATGGTGTATTCGTTGTTGCAATGATTCGGTCCTGTGAATCACGATAAATAAAGACGCGCAGGGATGCGCCGGCTTTCACACCCTCCGGCACCTGTTTTCTCGGAAGCAGCACCGTCTCTGCCGTCGAGCTGTCCTCTTCACCAAGGTATATACCAAAGTCTTTCGAACGAATGACTTTCAGATCATTCCATTTTCCAATTTCTATCATTTTCTCCTACTTTCTAAAAAATAGACCACAAACATGCGTGGTCTATTTTTTCTTGTCCTTATTCAACTTCAAAACTTTATTCTTTATAAATGATGCCTCTGTATCATCCGCTTTCTGGAAGCCCAGATTTTCCAATACATCCTGTGAATTGGTAAGTGAGAACACAGACATGCCCTTCTCATTCATCTTTTCCTTATAGCCATTGAATACATCCACAATCGCATACGTATCCTTTGTTCTGCGATCCGGACTTGCAATCACGTTTCGGATGCACCATGAATTAAACTCACTGCCCTTCTCTGGCACCTGTACATCGTCGCCCTTGACTTTCTTCACATATATGCTTTCTGTATCACAAATGGCCCACGGAACCACATATATTACGCTGCTCATACTTACTTCCTTTCAAATGGTTGTTCACTACGCAATCGATTTACAAAAATCTTTGTTTTCTCCTAGCGTTCAACGTAAGCAATCATATAGTATTTGTTTCCGTTTGTCAAACAATTATTTATCCAATTCCTGACAAGTAGGCGGAATTGTAGTATGTTTCAACTTTTTGTAAATTTTTTTCAAAAAAGGCTTGCAATTTCAAAAGACATGTAATATAATACCATCTTGTGAGACACAAAAGAGTCTCCAAACTTCATAATGATGGGCTATCGCCAAATGGTAAGGCACTGGACTCTGACTCCAGCATTTTCCAGGTTCGAATCCTGGTAGCCCAGCTTATAAGACGGTCGAGGTTCGATCGTCTTTTTTATTTTGAATTGCGAGCCATTTAATATATTTTAAGGATGCAACATACAACGTAATTCTCCGCAGACCCGCTCTCGCTCACTTCCGCACATAGCAGACACTAAACTCGCAAAGTATCAATTCTACGAATTGTCACTTTCCTCGTTAAGTGCTGATGTGCTCCAATGGTCTGCTTGAGAATTCGTTGATATGTTGCATCCTTATTTACATTTTGATGGCTCGCATATTAACTATAAAATTAAAGATCGACTCTCTCGTCTTATCTGCCTTATTTATACGAAAAAAAAGCTTCCCAATAAATTGGAAAGCTTTAAGATATGCGGCCGAGAAGATTCGAACTCCCGACACCTTGGTCCGTAGCCAAGTGCTCTATCCAGCTGAGCTACGACCGCATCTGTGTTGTGTCTCACAACAGATGATATTCTATCGTAGTTTCAACTAAATGTCAAGCGATTTCTTAACAAAATTGAATTCAAATTTCAAATTTCAAAATCCTCAAAAGTCCAAACGTACAAACCCGGATGTCTCCATAAGATCGGCATAACCGACCATCTCAAAAACGGATGCAGGAATCCAGCCTGTATTCCACGGTACAATCCCCCTCCGCACACACAGAAATCCAATAATCATCCATCCGAAGCATAAAATACCGGTACGATGTACCAATGACGGTTTTCTGCACCGGATCGATTTCAAAGGAATTGAGCGGCACACTGATTCCATCGCCTGTAAGCTTCAGATATGCCTCTTTCATCGTCCATAGATAGAAGAACCGCTCTGCACACAAACTGTCATCCGGCTCGAACCCCGATTTCTCCGCCACCTCACCAGGCGCACCTGCCGTCTCCTGAGATACCACCTCTTTTTGTCCGGGGGGGGGGGGGGGGGGGGGGGGGGGGGGGGGGGGGGGGGGGGGGGGGGGGGG
>OHAO01000566.1_pt1 | contig 27774 bp, 28 predicted proteins | sample 1577151 | NCBI WGS metagenome assembly OHAO01 (sample SAMEA3541585, study PRJEB24748) | human gut metagenome | biome: human gut; feature: human-associated habitat; material: faeces | place: China | collected 2012 | reverse complement strand
AAAAATATTTATCAAAAGAAGTTTGTGAATCAAAAAACAAACACCCTGTATACAGTGTATAAAATAGAATACATAGTTTTCCTCTATCTTTTTTTGCATTTACCAATTCGACAGGATAAACTGTCAAATCAGAAAATAAGATGTCTGATTTCATGATTTCAAACTTTTTTCTTTCTTCTTTCAAAAAAATAAAAAAGAGAGTGGATTTTTGCAAATTCCGCTCTCTCTGCTTTATTTTGTAAATATGCCCTTATACTTTTTCCGCCAGATACTCTGCTCCGCCGTCAGCGGCTCTATCGTCTGTCCGCCCTCCGCATTGCGTCCAATCAAAATCAACTCGCCATCCGCCGTCAGATAGAACTGCTCCGCCGTCCAATCCTCGCCTGCCTGCGCCTGTGCCGCCTCCAAAGAGGTCTGCGTCAGCATATCCGCAAGCGTTACGGCTCTCTGCCCCAAAAGATCAAAGTTTTTTGCAAAGCGTACAGGCATGCCGTCTCTCGTCCCTTCCCAGAGAATCGAAAGAAAATCCTTCGTGCAGAAGCCTGTTGTCACCTGCACCTGCAAAAGGCTGTCCGCCGTATTTTCCTCCGCTATAAATGCTGCGATGTACTCCTGCATCTGCTGCATCAGGGAATCATTCAGGCTTTTTTCGTAATTCGCATCATTCAGCCCCACAATGACAGGCACATCCACAGAATATCCGCCGTTTTCCTCGTCCGCCGTCAGCTCCTTCACTGCCACTACAGGCTCCGTCCCGTCCTTCATTTCCAACGTCACCTGCTTGGTTTCGTGGTTAAAGCGAACCTCCCCTGTATAGTACGCCGAAATAACCTCCTCGTCCACATACAGGCAGCCGTTAATCATATTCGGTTCATCCGGCAGAGTGACCGCATACCCATTCAGAACGGCATCCCGTTCCCCGGAACGCACGCGCAGCGTTCTGCCGCGGTAGGAAATCGCCGTTTGCTTCGTTTCCGTATCCCATTTTACCGTTCCACCCAGCGCTTCCATGGTATTGCGCAGGGGCAGCAAAAGCTTTTCTGTATCCTCAAAATAAAGCGGCATATTCTCCATATTTTCCAACGTTTTTACGCCGCCTTCTTCCTGCTCCGTTTCATTTTGTGCCGAGGTTTCCGTTGCCGTCACCTCTATTTTATTCCGCGTAATCAGCGTCATGGAAAGCGTCAGCGCACCTGCCAGAAGCACCGCACCTGCCGCCGCAATGATTGCAACCTTTTTTACTGTCATAATTCTCCCTCTCTCTGCTTTCGCTCAGAAAGTATTTTTTATTTCTGCATCATAAAAAATGCCGCCAGCTTTTCAGGAAATGTTGCCTCATCCTTAATCTCCGGCACTCTCTCAGGCAAATCCTTCCCCAGAAGAATTTCCTTTTCGTCCAGACGGATAGTGATATGCTTCGTATCCTTATCCCAGTGCATTTCCGCACCAATCAGATTTGTTAAGTCGCGCAGCTTATAATACGCCGCATCCCCCTTCGCTCGCCCCTCTATCTCCTTTGTCTCTCCGTCATAGGAAACCCTCACGGCATCGTATTTCACCTTATTGCCATCCGCAGAAAGGTCTATTTCCTTATCCAGAAAAGCGAACAGCTGCTTTGCATTTGGCGCAGAAATGTAATACGCCCCCTTTTCATAATAGAACTCAATTCTGTCATCTGCCTCTGCCGTTTGCAGCTGCATCTCCTGCATTGTTCCCTTTCTCCAGGGGTTTGCGGTAGCAGGGTCTGTCGGGTCCCAGCCGCGGCGCACCGTATCGTTTCTGTTGACCTTCGGCACAGCGGCGGGCTGCAAGGGCTCCTTCACATCCCCGCGATACATTCTCACGGTTGTGCCAATCGGGCAGTTGTCATAAATCCATTTTACATCCCGCACTGTCAGGCGGATGCACCCTGCGGATGCAGTTGTCCCCAATTTGTTGAATTCATCATATTCCAATGTGGTTTTGTCCTTTTCAAAATAAGGTACAGAATGAAAGAGATACGGTCCCGTAATGCGTGTGGCGTACTGCCCCCACACATTCCCGTATAATGCGCGCCATTCGTATTTCGCACTCGTCCGGAATGTCCCTTCGGGGGTATCCGTGCCGCCGCTGCATCGAAACGCCTTAATGGGAACGGTATAATTTCCCGCCGCATCCTTTTCATACACCGTCACCACATTCGCCGTCAGGTTCACCGTTATGTAATAGGGGCTTTTCGTTTTTTCTGCCGCAAATGCTGTGCCGCATAAGCCAAACAGCAGCAAACAGAATACCAATATGCCCAAGCTTCGTTTCTTCATGGTTCTTCTCCTTTGTTACACAGTTGCTTCAATTACCGAATCTTTCTCCTTATACATTATAAAAAAGGATTGCACAAGAATCAAGAAACACTTTCTTAAAAATCGTTGAATTTTTGAGAAATCTGCAAAAAAAGAACAGGGAACGTCCTTTTCAGGCAATTCCCCGTCTGTTTGTTTAAATATTTTTCAAATCCTTAAAGCTCCGGAACAAGGTTCTGTAAAGCTCCTTATACAGCGTGAAGTATTTCGCATACGCACCATTCGCCGCCATATTCGGCTCGGAACTATCTTTTTTTCGCACCAGCGCATCACAGGCCGTCTCCAAATCGGGATAAATGCCTGCACCAACACCTGCCAAAATCGCCGCACCCAATGCGCCGCCCTGGTCAGACTGCACTGTGCTTACCGAACAGCCGTACATATCCGCCAGCATTTGTCTCCAGAAGGGGCTTCTGCCGCCGCCGCCGCAGATCATCATATCCTCAATGGGTACGCCCATCTCACGGAACACCTCAACACATTCCCACTGAGAGAAGGAAATCCCCTCCATTACAGAGCGAATCAAATGCGGTCTTTCGTGCATGGCAGAAAGTCCAAAGAACACCCCTCTGCAATCCGGATCGGGATGTGGAGAGCGTTCCCCCATCAGGTAAGGCAGGTAAATCAGCTTTTCAGAACCGATAGGCACCCTTGCCGCCTCTGCCGTCATAATTTCATAAGGGTCTACGCCCTTTTCCGCAGCCTCTGCCATTTCCGGCGCACAAACGTGATTGCGCAGCCATTGCAGAGAAAGCCCTGCCGCCTGTGTGCAGCTCATTACCGTCCATTTGCCGGGTACAGAGGCACAAAGCGTATGCACTCTGCCCTTGGGATCAAGTGCCATTCGGTCGGAAACCGCATAAACCACCGCAGAGGTGCCAATCGTGGTGAATGCCTTCCCCTGCGAAACAATGCCTGTCCCAATCGCCGCCGCGGGGTTGTCCCCCGCACCGCCGACCACAATCGTGCCTGCCGCAAGTCCTGTCAGTGCCGCTGCCTCCTTATGCACCTCGCCGGTTACATCCTGCGATTCGTACATCTTGCCAAGCAGTCTTTTTTCAATGCCAAGCCCCTCCAGAATTTCATCCGACCATGTCCGCTTTGCAACGTCCATCAGCTGCATGCCGGAGGCATCGGAAACCTCCGTGGCATATTCGCCCGTCAGCTTATACCGAATATAGTCCTTCGGCAGAAGAATATGCGCACATTTTGCGTACAGCTCCGGCTCATGCTTTTTCACCCAGAGGATTTTTGCCGCCGTGAAGCCGGTTACCGCAGGGTTCGCTGTAATCTGAATGATTTTTTCCGCACCCAGCATACGGTTCATATCCTCGACCTCTTCGCCCGTTCTCTGGTCGCACCAGATAATCGAGCGGCGCAGCACCTCGCCGTTTTCATCCAGCATAACCAGCCCGTGCATCTGTCCGGAAAGCCCAATGCCCTTGATATCCGCCGCATCCACGCCGGAGGCTTGCAGCACCGCCTGCACACCCTGCACTACTGCGTTCCACCAGTCCGCAGGCTCCTGCTCTGCCCAGCCGTTCTGCTCCTGATATAAGGGATATTCAAATGTTTTTGCTGTGATTGGGTTGGCATCCCTGTCAAACAGAACCGTTTTCGTGCCGGAGGTACCAATATCAATCCCCAGTAAATATTCCATAGTCACACCGCCATTTCTTTCGCATGCATCACAGCTTGATAACAGCCTTTACCACGTTTTCCTTATCGTTGATGGCAGCCTCGTATGCCTCCTGAATGTGTTCAAAATCGAATTCATGGGTTGCTACCATGCCGATATCAATGCCGTTTGCAACTGCGGAAATTGCCTTTGCATACAGGTTTCTGTAACGGAATACGGATTCGATTCTTGCTTCCTTTGCCATAATCTGACCAAAGTTGAATTTTACTTCGGGGTCAGCCGCCATACCTACCAATGTGATAGTACCGCCCTTCTTTACCAGATAAGGTGTCTGTGCGATGGTAACGGGAGAGCCTGCTGTTTCAAATACCTTTTCAATCCCTACGCCGTTTGTAAATGCTTCTACTTCCTTCAGCACATCCTTTTCCTTCGCATTGATTACTCTGGTTGCGCCCAGCTTCATTGCATAATCCAGACGCTTCTGCGCCATATCTACCACTGTGATATCCGTCGCACCGCAAGCCTTACAAGCCAGCAGTGTCATCAGACCGATACAGCCGGAGCCAAGGATAATGCACTGGTCGCCCATGCCAACCTTGCCCTGATGCGCCGCATGCAGACCAACGGCAAAGGGCTCAATCAGTGCGCCTTCCTTTGTGGACATCCCTTCGGGCAGCTTGAAGCACATATCCGCAGGGAATGTGATATAGTCCTCATTGCAGCCCTGCACAGGAGGAGTTGCAAGGAAAACAACATCGGGACAAAGGTTATATCTGCCGGATTTACAGAATTCACAGTGACCGCAGGTGATACCGGGTTCCAATGCAACCTTGTCGCCCACCTTCAGGTCTGTTACGCCTTCGCCCAGCTTTTCTACAACGCCGCCTGCTTCATGGCCCAGCATCAGCTCGCCGTCAACCACAAAGTCGCCGCATCTGCCGTCCTTGAAATAATGCACATCAGAACCACAAATCCCAACATATTCAATCTTCACCAGAACCTCGCCCGCCTTGGGTTCGGGAACGGGTGTCTCTCTGATTTCCATTTTGTTCAATCCAACCATATAAGCTGCTCTGTTTTTCATCTTTTATCTCCTCGCTTTCGCTTTATTGAAATACAGTTTTATCAGTTTTCGGGAACCTCTCCTGCGAGACGTTCTCCCTTTTATGATAACAGTATAGACGGAATTATGCAAGAATTACGCACCTTCCAAAATACAGTTTTTCATGAAAAAAATAGAGGTATCACTCTCGGAAAACCCGAAAATGATACCTCATATTTACAAATCAATCACGAAAAACAGATTTACCTTCTATTATTCTGTAATCTGACCGTTCTTTTTGTACATTTCAACGTATTCGTCTACGTTATCAGCAGTAATCAGAACTTCTTCGATATCTGTGTCGATCTGTGTTTCTTCGCCTGTCAGCAGCTTGTGTACTGTGTCAAGATTCAGAGCAGCCAGGTCGATTGCGGACTGCAAGCATGTAGCTGTCATGGAACCATCCTGAATCAGCAGGCAAGCCTCTGCGGTACCGTCAACGCCGTATACCAGCATGTCTTTGTAAGTGGGGTTGCCCTTTACAACTTCCAGCGCACCTGCTGCCATGTTATCGTTCATGGAGATAACTGCATCAATCTTGCCGTGTGCTGTTGTCCAGTCTTCCATCAGAGCCATAGCTTCGTCCTTGTTCCAGTTTGCGAAGTCTTCGCCTACAATCTGAACGTCAGGTCTCTGTTCGAAGAATTCCTTCTGCCATGCAATCCATCTCTGGTCAGCGTGGAAGTTGCCGGAGGGCCCCTTCAGAACAACTACTTTTGCATTTTCGGGAACCTGTGTCAGCGCCAGTTCAGCGTTAACCTTTGCCTGATTGTAAGGGTCAGCATCGACAGAGGATGCACCTTCGATGTTGTCGATTCTGGAGTTGGTTGTGATTGCAACCAGACCTGCCTGTACGATTTTTTCAACGTAGGGTCTCTGTGCTTCGCCGTTGTTGGGCTGTACGATGATTGCATCGTAGCCGTTTGCGATTGCGTTTTCGATTGCAGCGTTTTCCTTTGCATCGTCAGCCTGACCATCGAATACCTTCAGCTCGATGTCGTCATACTTGTCTGCTGCCGCTACCATTTCGTTTGCCAGCCATGCTGCAAAGGAGTCAGACTGCGCTCTTGCAATATACGCTACCTTGTAGGTTTTATTGCTGTCATCGCCGCCTGCGGAATCTCCGCCGCCGCAGCCTGTCAGAGCGGTTGCCGCCATAGCCAGTGCCATAAATGCTGCTAAATACTTTTTCATTTTACTCTCTCCCTTTCTTCTTGAAATTACCTTTTTGAGAACATTTTTGCTTTATTTACATTTGATTGATCAAATGAAAGCCATATCATTGGGTTACGCCTTTGCCGCAGGCTCCTTCTTTTCATCCTTTTTCTGCAGGATAACCTTGGGCGATTTTTTATTCTTGAAGTTGATATCATACAGAACAGCCGCCACAATGATGATACCCTTTACCACCTGCTGAATGTAAGAGTCTACGCCCTGCAGGTTCATGATGTTGTTCAGACAGCCGATGATGAAGGAACCGATTAAGGAGCCGGAGGTTGTCCCGACACCGCCGGAGAAGCTTGTACCGCCGACAATGGCAGCCGTCAGACCTTCCATTTCGTAGCCTACCGCACCATTCGGCAGACCTGCGTTTACACGCGCCATGAACAGCACGCCGGCAATCCCGACCAGAACACCGTTAATCAGGAATGCCATGTATTTGGATTTTACAACATTGATGCCGGATGCGATAGAGGCCTCCTCATTGCCGCCGATGGCATAGAAGGAACGTCCTAATCGCGTCTGGTTCATAATATACGAAATAATAATCGTCGCCAGAACAGTAAAGATAACGGGAATGGGAACAGGACCGATTTTCCCCTGCCCGACTACAGCGTATTTCCCAATCTGCAAAATATTCTGTCCGGAGGTATACAGCAGTGCCAGACCTCTCGCCGCCATCTGCGTTGCCAGTGTCACGATGAACGCAGGCAATGCGAAGTTTGCAACAAACAATGCGTTAATCATGTTGAAGATAACCGCAACACCGATGGAAACAGCGAACGCCACTGCCATAGAGCCGGTCGCCTTATACGCACTGACGGAAAGCACACCCGAAAGGGCAAGCACCGCACCCGAGGACAAGTCCAGCAGACCGGATACAATCAGCACCATTTCACCATACGCCAGAATGGTCGCTACCGCCAGCTGCACTGCAATATTGGTAATATTTCTGTGGCTCAAGAAATTGGGGTTCATCACAGAAGATACGATAATCAATACCAGCAGAACAAAGAAAATAGAAAATTTCTGCATTAACTCTTTTGATTTATTATTTTTCACTTTTGATCTCCTCCTTTATTTATTCCTGAATAATGCTATGTGTCCCTGTCGCATAAACCATGATAGCCTCCTGAGAGAATTCCTCCCGTTTCAGCTCGCCTGCAATATGGCCCTGGTTCATCACATAAATTCTGTCACACATACCAATCAATTCGGGCAGCTCAGAGGAAACCATTACAACTGCTTTACCCGCCTGTGCCACTTCTGTCATCAGTTTATAAATTTCAAATTTCGCGCCAACGTCAATCCCTCTTGTGGGCTCGTCCAGAATCAGCACCTCAGGGTCACGCATCATCCATTTTGCCAGCAGCACCTTCTGCTGGTTCCCGCCGGAAAGAGACTGAATCGGCGTTTCCTGTGTCGGTGTTTTTACGCTCATTTTATCAAAATATTTTGCAACCATTGCTTCTTCTTCTTTTCTATGGGAACGCCCGCCATAGAAGAATTTTTCCAAGGCCGCAAGGCTCGCATTTTCGCGCACGCTTCTCATGGGGATAATGCCGTAACGGCGGCGATCCTCCGAAAGCATAACCATGCCTGCCTTTGTTGCATCGGCTACCCGTTTGATTTTGATTTCCTTGCCGTGTACCGTTACCGTACCACCGTCAATGGGGTCAAGCCCGAACAGGCAGCGCATCACTTCCGTACGCCCTGCACCGACCAGCCCTGCAAAGCCAACGATTTCGCCCTTGCCTACATGGAAGGTTACATCCTCAAACAGCTGACCGCTCTTGAGGTCTTTTACCTCAAGCAAAGGCTCACCAATCTCAATATTCTCCTTGGGATATACGTTTTCCATACGACGGCCTACCATCAGCGCGATAACCTCGTCAATGTTTGTATCCTCCGCACGCATACTCTTTACAACCGTACCGTCACGGAATACCGTAATATCATCCGCAATGCGGAACACCTCATCCATCTTATGAGAGATATAAACAATCGCACAGCCCTTTGCCTTCAAAAGCGCAATCTTCTTGAACAGCAGCTCAACCTCCTTCTGCGTAATGGAGGACGTAGGCTCGTCCATCACAACGATAGACGCATCGTTGGAGATTGCCTTCAGGATTTCCAGCATCTGAATATCGGAGGTAGTCAGCGTTTTCAGCTTATCCGTTGCCTTATAGGGCAAATGCTCCTCCTTCAGCAGCCTTTCGGTTTTTTCGCGCACCTCGCGCCATTTTACTCTGCCCATCCCGTCCACAGGCAAGCGTCCCAGAAAAATATTTTCCTCTACGGACATTTCGGGAACATAGTTCAGCTCCTGCGCAATCATGGCAATTCCGAGAGATCTTGCCATAATGGGATCTTTGATTTTTACCGATTTCCCATCCACAAAAATTTCGCCGGCATCCGGCTTATAAATCCCGTTGATAATCTTCATCAATGTAGACTTTCCCGCGCCGTTTTCACCGCACAGCGCATGTACAGTCCCTTTTCTGACTGTAAAGTCGATTTTATCCAAAGCCTTTACACCCGGAAAAGATTTTTCGATTTTTGAAACCCGAAGTTTGATGTCATCCCCCATAGGTTCCTCCCTTCCGTAATCACAGACCCAAACGTCTGCTTACTGTTTCATTTGTTCTTCCGTTCCGACCCACTTCCAAAGGCCATTCTCCGGTGCTGTTTTTTTACACCCTTTATGTAACATTCTTTTTCTGTACATATCTGAGTTTAGTATATACTCAAATGTGCCAAAGTGTCAAGATACTGTATGAAATCCTCTATTCAATTTGAATAAAAGAACTCCATTCAAATCAGAATAATTAAATGCACTTTCTATAGAAAGTGTCTTTTCGGCTTGTCTAATGTGTGACATTGTTTTAACAAAAATACACTCGTCCGCATCCGGAAAACACAGCACTGCTTCCTGTGGATTTTACGCAGATTTTACAGCTTTTCCTATTATATTTCATCCATAAAAATATTTCAACCGATAGCACCTGACAAATTTTTCCGCAAAAAAAGCGCAGGAAGCCTCCTGCGTTTTTCTTTTTCTAATGAAATTTTAATCTTTTTTAGCCGATAAATAATGCCACCATACCGAGCACCACAGATGCCGCCGCCAGCAGCTTTGCCGCCAATGCTGCATTTTTGCTCTTGCCGCAAAGCCGCACCAGAACCGCCACAACCGCCAATGCACCAAAGCCCCACGAAATCATCTGCTCCTTAATCTGATTGGTGGCATAGCTTGTCGCTGTCATCCATGCGATAAACATCCCCAGAAGCGCCATAAAGTAAAACACAATCTTCTGCGCCTTTTCTCCCTTTAAAAGAAACAGGAGCAGCAGCCCAACCACGCTGATGATGCTCATTACCATAAATAAAATCAATAATAATCCTAATGCCATAAGCCATTCCTCACTTTCTTGTTGTCTTGTTTTCTTTGATGAATTCATCATAGCATAGGATTCTAAAGAAATCGGGCAGGAAATTCTAAAGAATTCTGAAGGCAGTGTCGGCGCACCTTGAGTCGAAATCACTTTTCCGAAACAGGCAGGGTAATCTCAATCTGAAATTGCTTTTCGTCCAAGGAAACCGTCACTGCTCCGCCATAGCCGGCGGTAATTCTGCGGATGCTCTCCAGTCCGATTTGGTTGCTTTCTATCTTCTGCGCCGTCTGCCGCACTGTGTTTTTCTGTAAAATCCGTAAGGTGTCCACTCCCCTGTCCATTTGCAGCAAAACAGGGTGTCCACTGTCCGCATATTTTTCCACATTAGAGGACAGATTATCGAAAATCCGCAGGATCTCCTGCATATCCCATTCTGCCCGAAAATCGGTGCAATTCTCCATAGAAATCTCACAGGAAAAGCTGTCCTCCAGAATTTCCTCCCATTCTCCTGCAAGCTGCTCCATCAGCAGCCTGCCGTTTTCCACCGGCTCCACATTGCGCTTACTGCCCTCCAGCAGGCGGTCTGTCATGTCCTTCATCTGCGCCGCCTTCTTCCTCACCAGCGAAAAATATTCCCGTAATTCCGCATCTGTATGCCCGTCCTTTCGGCTCATATAATCCGAATAGGATAAAATTGCCGTCAGCGGCGTGCGGATATCATGCGAAAGGTCGCGAATCATGCGCTCCCGTTCTGCCTGCAGTGCCGTTTCCTGCTGCCTGAGCCGCCGCTCCGTTTCCGAAAGAAAATTGATATGCTCCGCCAGCTCCGTCAGCTCATTCGCCTCTCGCAGCGGAATGGTATCCTCCAAGCGGTGTGTGCGCAGGGCATCCACCCCCTGTATGATTTCCCTCAGATACGCCAGCTTCTGCCCCAGCAGGAACAGAAACAGCACCAGAAACAGAATAACCGTCGAAAGCAGGCTCACACTGCGAATCCATGCTCGCAATGTCAGCCATTGTCCCTCGGAGGGCTGCAGGTTGCGCTCTGCGAAATAGGTTTCGGAAATGGAATTTGCCGTCAGATATAAAAAGCCCCAGAAAAACAGCGCAATCACTGCCGTAATCAGCAGCAGTCCCAGAATCTCGCGCGAAAGCCGCTTTGTTTTTCTTCCATTCTCATTGGTCAACATAATACCCCCGTCCCCATGCCGTCTTGATGTATTTCGGGTTTCTGGAATCATCCCCTAGCTTCTTGCGGATATTTTTGATATGCACCATAATCGCACTGTCGCCAACAGCATCCTCTCCCCAAATGCTTTGGTAAATATTTTCCAAGGAATAAATCTTCTTTTTATGCGTCACAAAAAGCTCCAAAATCCGAAACTCCGTATAGGTCAGCGGAATCAATTCCCCCTGTCTGGAAACAGAGCGGCTCTCCGTATCCAGAATCAAATCCGCAAAGGGAATTTTCTCTGTCACCACAGGCGCTTTTACACCGCTGCTTCGCCGCAGAATCGCCTTCACGCGCATCAGCAACTCCATATTGGAAAACGGCTTTACGATATAATCATCTGCCCCGACAGAAAAGCCCATCACCTTATCCGATTCTGTGGAATACGCCGTCAGAAAAACAATCGGCGCATCAAAGTGCTTGCGAATTTCCGCCGCCGCAGGGAATCCCGATACCTCCGGCATATTCACATCCAGAATATATAAATCAACCTCCGCCGCCGCTTCTGCGATCGCTTCTCTGCCATCTTCCGCTTTCAGCACCGCATAGCCTTCGCCCTCCAGCAACAGCCGCAAAATATCCCGAATTTCCTTTTCATCATCTGCAATCAAAATACAATATTTCCCGTCCTTCATGCGCTCACCTCTTTTTCTCCAGTATAGCATAAGGACGGCAAGCCTAAAAGGAAAAGCCGCCGTCCTCAAAATATTTTTATTCTTCTGTCTGCTTTTTCTGCTTTCTGCCCTTTTTCAGCTTCACAGCACCGAAAATCACAACAACCGCCGCAATGCCAGCCATGCAGACAAACAGCAGCGTCTTTTTCGCTGCGCCCTCGTAGCTGATGCAAAGCGTGCCTTCCGTACCGTCAATCTTGCAGACCACATATTTCCCACGATTCTTCGTATCTAATTCCTTCCAGTCTTCGCCGTTCTTTTGCCAAACGGAAACCTTCTCCTTATCCTCATTCAAAAGACGCAGGGTGGTTTTTTCCGTATCGGAAAGGTCTCTGTCCTCCAGAATCACATCATACACAACCGTCTTGCCCTTTGCCTGCGCAGGTGCTGCTTCCTCCGCATTCGCAAAGATATGCAGTTCCGCCTCGTCGGTATAGTCACCATCCGCCAGCGCAAGGGACATCTTGCCGCTTTCGTTCTTTTCCATGCTGGAAACAACCGTAACATAAGGCGTATATGCACATTCGATTTTGATATCGCCCTGCACGGTATCGGTTTCAAACGCCGCCCATGTGCCGAAGTTCCCCTTCTTTTCCGGAATATCCGGCAGCTTGATGCGGCTCGTTTCCATGCCGTAAGGCACCTCCTCGGTTTCCACTGTTTTGCCGTCCGCAATAAAGCTTACGGTAAAGCTGATAAAGCGCTTGGGAATTCCGCTGATTTCCTTCATGGCCTCATAGGAAATCGGCTCCGCCTTTCCTGCATAGCTGATGCCGTCCACTGCGCCCAAATCCTGCTCTGCATAATAATTACCGCGCAGGCTGTCGGTATCCTCCGCACCGCCCAGCACAACGCCCAGCTTTTCATCCCCGTCTACGGCCGCAATGGCGCAGGAATCATATACATTTTCGCCCTTACCGGCAATGCCGCCGACATATTGCCCGCCGGTCATGCTGCCCTTGGCATAGCTGCTGCGAATCGTGCCCTCGCTGAAGCCGGCAATACCGCCGACATAATTGCCTGTTGTGCTTTCCGCCTCTGCGTAGTTTTCACAACGATATACCGTACCACTTTCCGCATAGCCGACCACGCCGCCGACGCAGTCCTTCTTGCCCGTAATCTTGCCGTCATTGATGCAGTTCTGCAAAATCACCTTCATGCGATAGGTAAAACTCAATGTTTTTGGATGTGCAATATCATCCTCCGGATCAATCGCAAGATCAATCGACATCGCACCGGCAATGCCACCTGCGTTGCGGTCGCCCTCAACCTCGCCGTAGTTATGGCTGCCCGCAATCTTTCCCTGCTTCGTGCGGTTGATTTCCTCATCGGAAACATCAATAAAGATATCATCCAAATCCTTATCCGCGCCGTCTCGCAAATCATCTATTTCATCAAACAGCAGATTCATAATCTTCTGGAACTGGTCGCTTATGCCACGAATATCTGCCGTCAGGGTCTGCCTGCCGCTTTTCAGAGATTCACGCAGTCCCTTCAAGTCATCCGAGATATCTCCCATGGAATCAAACAGCGCATCGCTCGATTCCTGAAAGTCATCCCCCAGCTTCACGAAGGTTGCCGGATCTTCATTTGCCAGATCCGAAATAATATCACTCATATCACGCATGGAATCCGCAATATTTTCCGTTGTATCAGCAACATCATCCAATGCATCCTGCGCATTGGTAATGGTTCTTTTCAGCCTTCTCTGCACAATATCCGCCGCATCCTTCACATCATCCGGCAAATCCGCCAGAAGCCTTGCAAGCTCCTTCTGCTCCTCCAGAAGCTGCTGCTGCAATCCCATCATCTGCTGCAGGGTTGCCGTAATCTGCTGCATGATTTCCCGTACCTTTTCCTGATCGCCTGCGGCAATGGCCTCCCCGAGTGCCTTCTGCTCCTGCAAAAGCGTCTGTGCCGCCTGCGCAAGCTGCCGCTGTGTCCGCTGCATCTTCTCTACCTGCGCTTCCACATCCTCCAGACCGTCAATCTCAGGCAAATCCTTTTTCAGCGGAGAAAAGGCATCGCCTAAATCCTGCATATTCTTGCCTAAGTCCTCGATTCCATCCGACAGACCATCCATCGGGTCCTCCAGCTTTCGCATGGTATCGGAAAGCAGTGCCGTCCATGTATTGATTTCGTCAATATTATCATCCGCAAAATCCTGCAGCTGATTCTTGACCTCTCTTGCGCGGTCGCTCGCCGTTTCGGAATGGTCGGACATCCCGTTCAGGTAAACCTCAACATCGTCCCCCAGACCATTGGTATCATCCAGAAGCTGATTTGCCATATCATGCAGAATATCCAGATTATCGCGTACCTCGTCCAATCTGTCCGCCGAGGTATTCAGCCAGAGATACGGCTCTGCCTGCCCGACAATCCCGCCGATATCCTTTCTCCCGTGTACCGCTGCGTTGTTGTCGCAGCCCAGAAGATAGCCGGACTGTCTGCCTGCCACACCGCCGATATTATAACCGACATGCGGATAGCCAACCTCGCCATAGTTGTCGCAGCCCTGCACCACCCCGTCACTGAAGCCGACCACACCGCCAATATCCGTATAGGTCAGATTGCTGCGCTCGGTGTTCTCCTTTGAAATTCTGTATTTTTCCAGAATTGCCGCCGCATCTGTATCAATGTCGGAAAGCTCCTGCTTCTTTTCCTCGTATTCGGTATTGACATCCGCCTCATTCCTACATTCTGCCAGAAAGCCGTTGTTTTCGCCTGCAATGCCTCCGACAGACAGCTCACCGTGAATTTCGCCCGATGCACTGCATTCGCGCACCTCGCCTTTATTTTTGCCGACAATGCCGCCGACCGTATCCTTGCCTTCCACTGTACCGTCAAAGCTGCATCCCGTAATCGTGCCGTTGTTTTCGCCGACAATACCGCCGATACTGCTTCTGCTGCCGCCGGGCGTTACGTTCCCCTCGACCTTGAGGTTTTTCACAACGCCGCCCTCCGCAACATAGCGGAATAAGCCAAGCTGAGAGCCGTTCTGCTCCAGATTCAGCCCCGAAATCGTATGCCCGTTGCCTTCAAAGGTACCCCCGAAAATCGGGATGGGCGAAAAGTTCACGCGTCCCAAATCAATATCCGCCGTCAGTACAACGGTTTTCCCTGCCGACCAGCTGTCCAAGGTACAATTTTTCGCAAAGCGGAGAAAGTCCTTTCTTGTGGAAATCGTCACCGTATTCGCCGCATAGATATCCACAGGAGCACTGCCGCAAAAAAGCACCGCCGCCGCCAGAACGGCAATTCCTTTTTTCAGTCCCTTATGCACCTTCCACCGCCTCCTTTCCGATTGGTACGTTTTCTTTCTTCTCCTCATTTTCCTTCTCATTTGCCTTCTTTTCCTTCCTCTCCGGCTTCTTGAAGGAGGTCTTATCAATGATGAAATCACCCAACAGCAAAAGCTGCGGCAAAATCCCCATAACCAGCAGAATAGAAAGCAGCGTCCCTCTGCCTAAGCAGATACCGATACCGGAAATCGCCCCATCCGAAGAAAGGAACCCGATTGCCGTACCTGCCGCCGCAAGGATACTCCCTGAGGTGAAAATCGTCGGGAACGCCAGATTCAGCGACTGCTTCATTGCTTCAATCTTCGGCATCTTCTGACGCAGCTCCATATAACGGTTCGTGATAACAATCGCATAGTCGATATTCGCACCCATCTGAATTGAGCTGACAACCAGATAGCTCATGAAGAAAATAGGCGTGCCGTGCAGGGTCGGGTAGGTAAAATTCATCCATACACTGCCCTGAATAACCAGAATCAGAATAAACGGAACCCCCGCCGACTGGAACGTCAGAAGCAGAACAATCATAACAAACACAATAGAAAGGATGCTGATTAGGGTATTATCCTCCCCAAAGGTTGCGGAAAGATCAAAGTTGCTTGTCGCATTGCCGACCAGAAGCACATCATCCCCATAATAATTCTGCGCCGTTTGTCTTGCCTTGTCCAGAAAAGCAAAGGTTTCCTCGCTCTCCTGCGATACATTCAGATCCATAACCAGACGGCTGTATTTTCCGCTGTTCAGCTGATCCTTCCCGTCTGTCAGCTCATCATACAGGTCATCTAAATCCTTCTGCTGCTCCGCATCCAGAGAAACCGCACCGTCCTGTATCTCATCATAAATAAATTCAAACATATCAATCAGAGGTACCCCATAATGGTCGATACCGCCCACGATATGCCCGTATTCCTCCTGATCCACCGCATACGCCGTATACAGCAAATCCACCAGCTCAATATCAATATCGGCAAATTCCGCCAGCTCTCTGGGTGTCATCTTATCCCCCAGGCGCAGAGTTTCGCCGTCCTTTTCCTCCGCCTCTGTGGTCGCCAGGCTCGTAACCGTATCCACCTCCGGCATTGCCTCCAGTTCCTCCGCCAGCTGCTGCTCCTTCTCATAATCCCCACTGGGAATCAGCAGTGCAAGGATATTCGATGCCGTAAAAGTATCCTTGATTTTTTCCTCCGCAATCTGCGAATCATTCTTCGTATAGGTCGTCAGATGCTCATAGCTGTATACATAAGGGCAGTTCTGCGAAATCAGAAAGGACGCAATCAGGCAAACTACAAAAATAATCGGTGTTACATGGCGCAGACGAATGACAACATTCGTAAAGCCTGTAATATTCGGCACAAAATTTCTGTGATGTGTGCTGTCGATTTTGCTGCTGAAGGAATACAAAAGACCCGGCATCAGCGTGAATACAGACAGAATACTTAGAATAATCGCCTTAATCAGCACCATACTCATATCCAGACCAATCTGAAAGTGCATAAATGCCATCGCAGCCAAGCCGGAAAGCGTTGTCAAACAGCTGCCGGAAATTTCGGGAATTGCCTTGCAAAGCGCCGCAACAACGGCATCCATCGGCTCGCTGCTCTCTCTTTCCTCCATATATCTGTGGCATAGGATAATCGCATAGTCTATCGCCAGCGCAAGCTGTAATACAATCGCAATGGAGTCCGAAACGAAGGAGATTTCCCCGAACATAAAGTTGCTCCCCTTATTCAGAATCGCCGCCGCGCCAAAGGTCATAATCATAACGGGCACTTCCATATAGGTACGGGAGGTGAACAGCAGCACCGCCAGAATAATGCCGCAGGTCAGCACCATAACAACATTGATTTCCTTCGCGATGGTTTCCGCCTTGGTGTTGCCCAGCTCCGCAGAAATATACGCATCATAGTCCTGCATTTCCGTTTCGATTTTATTTAAGGATTCCTCACAAAGCGGATCGTCATTCTCTCCGTCAAAGGTAACGGAAAACAACGCCGCCCCGTCCACATAATGCTTGGTTGTATCATCAAAGGTGATGGATTTCACCCCTTCGATATCCTCCAGAGTATCACAAAGCACCTCCGCATCGGCATACGAAATGTTGTCCACCATAACCTCCGCCGTTGCATAGGTAATGAATTCCTCATCCATCCGCTTGAGGCCGCGGCTTGTTTCCGTATCATCCGCCAGATAGTCCGTCAGCGTGTTGTCTACCGAAACCCATCCTGCGGAAAAGCAACAAAAAATCGCCAGTAAAATATAAATCAAATAAATCGCCTTGCGTTTTTCTACAATAAAACGGGCGATACCTTCCAGTCTATTTTTCTTCTTTCCATGCTCTTTCGTCACATATATCCCTCCGAAGTCATTGAAATCTTTGAGAAAGTGTCTCTACACCTGTATACTTTACATAAGTAATTTAACTTATTTTCGTTTTCCCGTCAATATTTTTGATAGGATTTGTCGGCTTTGAACGCTTTTATAACAGAATTTTAATCCCTTTCAGAAAAAATGCCAAGCAAAAAATCCCCAAAACACAAGGTTTTGAGGATTTCTGTAAATGCTTTTTGAAACGCGTAATTATCTCTTGGAGAACTGAGGTGCGCGTCTTGCTGCTTTCAGACCCGGTTTCTTTCTTTCTTTCATACGAGGGTCTCTTGTCAGGAAGCCTGCTTTTTTCAGAGAAGGTCTGTAGTCACCATCTGCCTGAAGCAGTGCTCTGGAGATACCGTGTCTGATTGCGCCTGCCTGACCTGTAAAGCCACCGCCGCAAACGTTAACGATAACGTCAAATTTTGCTGCTGTTTCTGTCAGTTCCAGAGGCTGACGAACGATCAGTTTCAGTGTTTCCAGACCGAAATATTCGTCGATGTCTCTTTTATTGATTGTAATTTTACCGTTGCCGGGTACCAGGTATACTCTAGCTACGGAAGATTTTCTTCTGCCTGTGCCGTAATATCTAGCTGCTGCCATTATGCTTTCCTCCTTCGATTAGAATTTGAATTCCAGTGTTTCGGGTTTCTGTGCTGCGTGAGGGTGTTCTGCGCCTGCGTAAACATGCAGCTTGCCGAACATCTTTCTGCCCAGAGCATTTTTAGGAAGCATACCTTTTACAGCGTGCTCGATAACTCTTTCGGGGTGTGTTTCCAGCATTTTGTCCAGTCTTGTTTCTTTCAGACCGCCTGTCCAACCGGAGTGGTGACGATACATTTTCTGTTCCAGCTTTTTGCCTGTAACAGCAACTTTTTCTGCATTCACAATAATAACATAGTCGCCCATGTCAGCATTGGGTGCATACTGAGGTTTGTTTTTCCCTCTCAGAATAGATGCAACTTCGGAAGCCAGACGGCCCAGTGTTACGCCTTCAGCGTCAATCACGTACCACTTTTTTACGATGTCCGCTTCTTTAGCGATGTAAGTAGTTCTCATGGTTTTTACCTCCTGTCATATTATTTTGTTTGACCCGTTGACTTCGCCGCAACGCAGGAACGAATACGGTCGATCTCCATTATGCGCAAAACACATAACTTATTGGGTCCCACCTTGAGAAACATATATTTAAAGCTGATTCCAGCCTTAAAATCATATTAACAGCCCTTATATTATAATCTTGTATACAGACCGTGTCAAGAGATTTTTGTTAAATTATCAATTTTTCGCTGCTCCGTACAGGTCTTTTTCGTCATAGAAAATCTCCAGAAGGGTTAAGCCCTGCGGCTCCGCGGTCTGTCCTGCGGCGCGGCGGTCCTTCCCTGCGATGATTGCGGCAACCGCCTCTGGCTCCAGCCTTCCCATGCCGACCGCAAGCAGCGTCCCTGCCAGAATCCGCACCATATTATAAAGGAAGCCGTCCCCCGTCACCAGAATCCGCACGCTCTCTCCCTGCTTTTCCACATGGCAGTCAAAAATCGTCCGCACCGTGGTCGAAACCTGCGCGCCTGCCGCACAGAATGCCGCAAAATCATGCGTTCCAAGAAATGCCTTTGCCCCCTCATTCATCCGCTCCACATCCAACGGCTTCTGCACATAGGCGGAATAAAGCCGTTTCTTCGGATTCTTCGCAGGCGCATTCCAAAAACGATATTCGTACGTTTTTTTCACACAGTCAAACCGCGGGTGAAATGCCTCTGCAACCTCCTCCGCCTTTGTCACCACGATATCCGCAGGCAAAAAGGAGCGAATCGCCAGAGGGATTTTCTCCGCCGGAATGCTCGTTTCCACATCAATCACCGCACGCTGTCCCAAGGCATGCACGCCTGCGTCCGTTCTGCTTGCGCCGATGCACTCCAACGCAGGATTGCGGAACAGCAGCCGCAAGGCCTTCGTCAGTTCGCCCTCCACAGTAATCACCGCTTCATCCTTCTGCTTCTGCCAGCCGGAATAGTTTGTTCCATCGTATGCGATTGTCAGTAAAATCCGTTTCATCAAACCTATTCTCCTTTTTATGCCCAAGGCGCAAAGCTCCACAGCACCGCAACCACCAGCCAAATCAGATACCGCCATTTTGCGCCGTAGCGCTTCCCCAACAAATTAGCACAAAGCGCCAACCGCCATGGTAATAATCAGCATCATAGAGCCGCCGCTGGCAAGCCCTCCATCCGTAATCGAAAGCATCTGCTCCATTGTGCCGCCAATGCCAAGCATCAGCACACAAATCCCAACAGCAATCATAAGGATATCCTGATAGCGCACCTTCACGCTTCGTCCCAGAAACAGCCCCAGCAGACCACCAATGATAATCGCGCCAACATTGATAAGTGTTCCCAAACCAATCATGCTTTCACCCTTCTCTTTTGTATTTTTTTGAAAAAACACCCCCCGAGAACATTTCTCGAAGAGTGTTTCTTCCTTAAATCATAAACGGCACTGCCTTTGCCACAAACCGCAGCCCGATAATCACAACTGTATACACCGCCGCCATCACTGCCGCGCGGTAATCGCTGCTTTTCATTGTCATCACGTTCATTCTCGTGCGGTGTTCATCCCCATGGTAGCATCTTGCTTCCATCGCCATTGCCAGCTCCTCCGCTCTGCGGAATGCAGAAATAAACAAAGGCACCAGAATGGGAATCAGAGATTTCGCCTTCTGCATCAGATTGCCCGTATCAAAATCGGCACCTCTCGCCTGCTGCGCCTTCATAATCTTATCCGTTTCATCCAGCAGTGTCGGAATAAAGCGCAGCGCAATCGTCATCATCATTGCGATTTCATGCGCAGGCACACCAACTCTTTTAAAGGGCTTCAAAATATATTCGATGGCATCTGTCAGCTGAATGGGCGTTGTCGTCAATGTCAGCACAGAGGAACCGATAATCAGAAGCACCAGACGTACGCACATTTTCGCCGCCAGAAGTACCCCTTCCATTGTCACCCGCAAAAAGCCCACGCGCAGCAGAACATGCTCCCCCTGCGTCATGAACAGATTGATGACCACCGTAAAAAGAATAATAACGATAATACTCTTCAATCCGCGTGTCATAAATTTAAACGGCACCTTCGATGCCCGAATTGTCAGCCCCATGCAGGCAATGACAAACACATACCCTACAAAGGTATTCACCAAAAACAAAGTTACAATAAAAACAAAGGTAATCATCAGCTTCAGCCTTGCGTCCATCTTATGAATGGCAGATTCCGCAGGATAATACTGACCGATTGTAATATCTCTAATCATGCTTTCACCTGCTTTACCAATTTTAACAAGGCATCCCTTGCTTCCTCAACCGTATAAATATCCGTCGGCACATCGTAGCCTTTTTCCTTCAGCTTTGCAAAAACATAGCTAACCTGCGGTGCAGCCAGCCCCATCTGCTCCAGCTCCATGGGATGAGAAAAAATCTCTCTGGGTGTGCCCGTCATGGCAACCTTGCCCTTGTGCATCACAATGATACGGTCTACCAATCTTGCCACATCTTCCATGCTGTGACTCACCAGAATAACTGTAATTCCTCTTTCCTCATGCAGCTTATGGATTGCCGCCAGAATTTCATCTCTGCCCTTGGGGTCAAGCCCCGCGGTAGGCTCATCCAGAATCAGCACCTCCGGATTCATTGCCAGAACACCTGCGATTGCCACACGGCGCTTCTGTCCGCCGGAAAGCTCAAACGGAGATTTTTCGTAAAACGTCTCATCAATTCCTACAATATTTAATGCCGCAACCACATTTTCGTGAATCTGCTCCGCAGACAGCCCCAGATTCGTTGGACCGAATGCAACATCCTTATATACTGTCATTTCAAACAGCTGATATTCCGGATACTGGAACGCCAGACCAATCCGTCTGCGCACCTCCTTCAGCTTCGCCTTATCCTTATGGATATTTTCGCCGTCCAGCAGAATCTCGCCCGAAGAAGGAGAAATAATGCCATTCAGATGCTGAATCAGTGTGGATTTTCCAGAGCCGGTATGCCCGATTAAGCCAATAAATTCGCCCGTCTGAATCTCCAGTGTCACATCGTTCAATGCCACTTTTTCAAAGGTGGTGCCTTCGTTGTAAACGTGTGTCAAATGATTTAATTGAATTGACATAATGCACCTACCATTTCTTCGACCGTCAGAATATCCGCGGGCAAATCAATACCCTCTTTTCTCAGCAGGTATGTCACCTCTGTCACCTGCGGCACATCCAGTCCATATTCCTTCAGCTTCTCCACCTGTACAAAAATTTCTCTCGGTGTGCCTTTCATCACAAGGTCACCGTCATCAATCACATACACCTTATCTCCACGCACAGCCTCATCCATATAATGCGTAATGAGAATCACCGTAATGCCTTCTTCTTTATTCAAACGCTCAATCGTCTCCATAACATCTCGCCGACCGACAGGATCAAGCATTGCCGTAGGCTCATCCAGAACAATACAGTCCGGCTTCATCGCCAACACGCCTGCAATGGCAATTCTCTGTTTCTGCCCACCGGAAAGCTTGGAAGGCGTATAAGCCGCAAATTCCTTCATCCGCACTGCATCCAGTGCTTCATCCACGCGCATCCGAATTTCTTTCGGGGGTACGCCCATATTTTCGGGGCCAAATGCAATATCCTCCTCAACCACCGTTGCAACCAACTGGTTATCGGGGTTCTGGAATACCATCCCTGCCGTCTGGCGAATCTCCCAAATCAGACCTTCCTCCTGCGTGTTCATTCCCTTTACCCACAACGTACCGCCTGTGGGCTGCAGTAATGCGTTAATATGCTTCGCAAATGTAGACTTTCCGGAGCCGTTATGCCCCAGAACTACAACAAATTCACCCTTTTCAATTTCGATGTTCACGTTTTTCAACGCAACCACCCGATGCTCCTCCGTGCCGTGGTCTGTTTCCATAATTTTTGTATATTCGTAGGTCAGACCTTCAGCCTTCACCATTTTCATAATTTCACCTGTTTCTCCGGCGTTTCTTCGCCTCGTATAGTCTATTGCGCAAATGCTCACAGCTATCAATATGATACGGAGTTTTCGCTAAAAAGTCAATAGAATCCCAGTAATTCTCTCTGATTCTCCCAAATTGTACCCTTACATTTTTTCGGGTATAAAAAAAGAGACTCGCTTATTTGCAAGTCTCTGATTTTCTATTCGGAATCAAATTAAACCAGTTCCAGAATAACTTCCATAGCGCCGTCGCCTTTTCTTGCGCCCAGTTTCACAATTCTTGTGTAACCACCGTTTCTTCCGGCATATTTGGGAGCGATTTCGTCGAACATCTTAGCTGCCATGTCAACCTTCTTTGTGTTCTTTCTTACTGCCTTGCCGTCAGCAGGAACTTCTGTAACGGGGTACAGGTAAGCCAGAATTGCTCTTCTTGCAGCCAGTCTGGAAGCCTTATCCTTTTTGATTGTTTTCTGTACTTCGTCATAAACAGTTACTTTCTTGCCGTTTACAACTTCTTTCACACGTTTGCCGTTTGCATCTTTCTTTGCAACCTTAGCTGCTACTGTAACTTCTTCGAAGTTATCTTTTTCTTTGATAGCCAGTGTGATCAGCTTTTCAGCGATTCTCTTTACTTCTTTTGCTCTTGTTTCTGTTGTTTTGATTTTGCCGTGATACAGCAGATTTGTTACCTGGTTTCTCAGCAGAGCTTTTCTCTGGGGTGTTGTTTTACCAAGTTTTCTATAACCGGATGCGTGCATGGTTAAATCCTCCTCATGGATACCCGTCTGACTGAGCCCGTCCCCACTACTCTTCGGTCTTATGTGGAGCCGTAATCAAACGGTAAATAATAGGTTACTCTATGACGAAATTATTCGTCACTAGGCTTCAGGGAAAGACCCAGTTCCGCCATTTTGTTCAATACTTCTTCCAAAGACTTGCGTCCAAGGTTTCTAACCTTCATCATCTCGTCCTCTGTCTTATTTGCCAGATCTTCAACCGTATTGATGCCAGCACGTTTCAGGCAGTTATAAGAGCGCACAGACAGATCCAGTTCTTCAATGCTCATTTCCAGAACTTTTTCCTTCTTGCCTTCTTCTTTTTCTACCATGATAGAAGTATCTTTCGCATTATCAGACAGGTCGATGAACAGGTTCAGGTGTTCATTCAGGATCTTCGCGCCGAAACTTACAGCGTCATCGGGTGCGATTGTTCCGTTTGTCCAAACCTCCAGAGACAGCTTATCATAGTCAGTAATCTGACCGACACGCGTATTTTCCACCAAAAAGTTTACTCTTGTTACAGGTGTGAAAATACTGTCTACCGGAAGCATACCGATTGGCTGATCGTCTTTTTTGTTTTTGTCTGCACCAACATAGCCGCGGCCCTTGTTGATTGTGATCTCCATATACAGCTTACTGCCTGCGCCGCCGGAAAGTGTTGCGATATGATGTTCGGGATTCAGAATCTCAATATCACTGTCACACTTGATATCGGAACCCTTTACTTCACCTTCGCCTTCCACGTCAATGTAAGCAATCTTAGGCTCATTGCCTTCGCTTGTATTTTTGATCGCAAGACCTTTCAAATTCAGAATGATTTCTGTAACGTCTTCTTTTACGCCGGGAATCACGCTAAATTCATGAAGTACACCATCAATTTTCACATTGCTTACTGCAGCACCGGGCAGAGAGGACAGCAGGATTCTTCTCAGGGAGTTGCCCAGAGTTGTACCATAGCCTCTTTCCAGGGGTTCTACAACAAACTTACCGTATGTGCCATCGGGTGCCATTTCAGCAATTTCAATGCGAGGTTTTTCAAATTCAAACACTCGTTCAAACCTCCCTTTTTTATGATAGAGTGCCGCAGGGCATATAGCCCCACGGCGTTACCTTTGACTTCTCTACACAATCGATGATTATTTGGAGTACAGTTCGACAATCAGTGTTTCTTCTACAGGAACATCAATCTGTACTCTTGTGGGCTTCGCCACAACTGTGCCGCTCAGTGCATCGTGGTTAGCGGACAGCCATTCAGGAACGATTCTGCCGTCTGTTGCAGCCAGAACGTCTTTGTATCTCTGAATTGTTTTGTATTTTTCTTTCACTTCGATTACATCGCCAACCTTAACCTGATAGGAAGGGATATCCACTGCCTTGCCGTTTACGGTTACATGTTTGTGACGAACAATCTGTCTAGCTTCTTTTCTTGTTCTGCCGTAGCCCAGTCTGAACATTACGTTGTCCAGTCTCATTTCCAGCAGCATCAGCAGGTTTTCGCCAGGGATGCCTTCTTTTTTCGCAATCTTTTCAGCCTGTGCGTAGTAGCCTCTGAACTGTTTTTCCAGTACGCCGTAGATGAATTTTGCTTTCTGTTTTTCTCTCATCTGCAGACCGTATTCGGACATTTTCTTGTTTGCTCTCTGATTCTGTCTTTTAGATTTTTTATCAATACCCAGATAGATGGGATCCAGGTTCAAGGATCTGCATCTTTTCAGTACGGGAACTCTATCTCTTGCCATTGATCTACACCTCCTAATATTAGGTTATACTCTTCTGCGTTTGGGGGGTCTGCAACCGTTGTGAGGAACGGGTGTAACGTCTTTGATAAGTGTTACATCCAGACCTGCTGCCTGCAGGGCACGGATTGCAGCTTCACGACCGCTGCCGGGACCTTTTACGAAAACTTCAATTGTCTTCAGACCGTAATCGGAAGCAGCTTTTGCAGCTGTATCTGCAGCCATCTGTGCTGCATAGGGTGTGGATTTTCTGGAACCTCTAAAGCCCAGCTGACCAGCACTTGCCCAGGAAAGCGCATTCCCTGCTGCGTCAGTAATTGTAACGATTGTATTATTGAAAGTGGACTGGATATGAGCCTGGCCACGTTCTACTTTTCTTTTATCACGGCGTCTGCGAGTCGTTGCCTTTTTCACAGTTTTCTTTGCCATTTGCCTCAAACCTCCTTATCGAAATATCGAATTATTTCTTCTTGTTCGCAACGGTCTTTCTGGGACCTTTTCTTGTTCTTGCGTTTGTCTTTGTCTTCTGACCTCTAACAGGCAGACCTCTTCTGTGGCGGATGCCTCTGTAGCAGCCGATTTCGATCAGACGTTTGATGTTCAGAGCAATTTCTCTTCTCAGGTCACCTTCTACAGTCTGAGTTCTGTCGATGACATCACGGATTCTGGACACTTCTTCATCTGTCAGATCTCTCACTCTTGTATCCAGGCTAACACCTGCTTCATTCAGAATACGAACAGCGCTGGAGTGGCCAATGCCATAAACATAAGTCAGGCCGATTTCTACGCGTTTTTCTCTAGGTAAGTCTACACCAGCAATACGTGCCATTATTCTTGCACCTCCTGTAATTTTTCACGATAAGTTTCAAATAGATGTTTTTTACATAAACACAGTGCGATACTCGTTGGGCATTACGAACAAAGGAGATAGACCGTCAGTCATGTGCCTTACGCGCCTACAAGTCAGCGCCGCCTTTGCCATTAACTGTATGCTCCTCCCAGTATAGTTGACGGATTTATCAATTCGGCTCTTTGGGGTTCTCCCCCGCAAGCCCATAATAAATTATCAGCCCTGTTTCTGTTTATGTTTGGGATTTTCACAAATAACCATTACACGACCTTTTCTCTTGATGATTCTGCATTTTTCACACATGGGTTTTACAGAGGGTCTGATTTTCATTGTGATCGCTCCTTCCTTATTTTGCTCTCCAAATGATACGACCTTTTGTCAGATCATAGGGAGACATTTCAACTAACACTTTGTCACCGGGCAGGATGCGGATGAAGTTCATACGCAGTTTGCCGGAAATGTGCGCCAGAATCTGGTGACCGTTTTCCAGTTCAACCTGAAACATGGCGTTGGGTAATTTTTCCAGTACGGTTCCTTCTACTTCGATTACGTCATCTTTAGACAAGACCGTAAACCTCCTTAAACATTAAACATCTCGTACCTGCTGGTACTTTTTCAATGCCTTCTTGATATCTGCATCCAGAAGATATTCCCCTGTCTGCAGTTTTGCAGCCAGATCCTTTTCTACATAGAAAGTAGGCTGAACATGCTTCTTCTTTTTGCGTTTGGGCTTTTCCAGCTTCCTGCGTCTGCCGTCTGCAAGAAAAAGGTATTCCCCCTCAATCGCACAAATCATCTGCACGTCACCCTGATCGTGACCGCTTTTGGAATAAACCACTTGGCCGATCTGATATTCCAACGACATCACCTCATTTTCCTTCGCATAACGTAAGAATTTCCGGCTCTCCGCTCGTGATCAGAACGGTTTTGCTCAAAAAATCGCTTTCCCAAGGTGCCTGTATTCACCTTCCCGCATAGGTACACACTATTTTCATAAGCCTATCAAGTATACACTATTTTTATTTTCATGAATACTCTATTTTTACTGTTACTATTTATACAGTAATATCTTTTTTCTTCTATATTATATAGGAAGAAAAAATCGACAGAAATCACATCCCATCATTTTCTGTCGATTTTTTTATATTTCTTATTTATCCAGACCTGCGATGATTGCTTTTGTAATCTCGTCAATCGCCTGTGTACCATCTACCTCAAACAAGATGCCTTTCTTCTTGTAGAAGTCCACCAGAGGTTCACTCTGTTCGTGGAAGGTAGCAATTCTTGCCTTACCTGCTTCAACAGTGTCATCCTTGCGCTGTGTCAGTGCTTCGCCGCATTTGTCACAAACACCTGCAACCTTTGCGGGCAGGAACAGCTTGTTGTATGTTGCGCCGCATTTAGGACAGCTTTCTCTTGCTGTCAGTCTTTCCAGCATCACTTCATCGGGTGCGCTGATGTATACAACATGGTCAAGCTTTACCATATCCTCCAGCTTTTCAGCCTGTACAACCGTACGAGGGAAACCATCCAGGATAAAACCCTTCGCGCAATCGTCTTTTTTGATTCTTTCCTGTACAATAGCAATAATCAGTTCATCGGAAACCAAGCCGCCTGCTGCCATAATGCTCTTTGCCTGATTGCCCAGCTCTGTGCCTTTTGCAACTTCCTCTCTCAGCATGTCGCCTGTGGAAATGTGAGCAATGCCATAATGCTCTACCAGTCTTGCAGCCTGTGTCCCTTTACCTGCTGCGGGTGCGCCGATCAGTACTAATTTCATACGATTACCTCTTTTCTTAATAGATGGCCTTCTCTTTTTTTATCGTGTTATATAATCTCCCCAGATTATTGCCTATGAATGTCAGTCTGCCGACCGCAAAGTACATTCGTAAGCCTGTGGCTTACTCATGCCTTTGGCTTTTCAAATGTCCTTCCCTCTGTTTATGCAAGCAAAACCATCGGTCAGTCACATGAAAAGTCCTTCATAGCACAAAACAACCCCTCGGGAAATGCCCGAAAGCATTTCCCAAGCGATTGTTATCAGTCATTCAAAAAACCTTTATAGTGGCGCATCAGCAGCTGGCTTTCCAGTGCTTTTACGATATCCAAGCAAACACCAACAACGATGATTAGTGTTGTACCACC
>OHAO01000564.1_pt1 | contig 27848 bp, 28 predicted proteins | sample 1577151 | NCBI WGS metagenome assembly OHAO01 (sample SAMEA3541585, study PRJEB24748) | human gut metagenome | biome: human gut; feature: human-associated habitat; material: faeces | place: China | collected 2012 | reverse complement strand
GGCGTCTAACGTCCGTGAAAGGCCGATGAATACAGGCTTTTCGACGGCGTCTTAGTGAGAAAGAAGGCATTTTATGAGTGATAACAAAGATCGCTTGACCTACCGGCCGGAGCCGGAGACCAAGCAAAAAATAGAGCGGTGGTATCAGGCAGATAACTGCCGCAGCAAAAATGAGTTCATCGAAAAGGCGGTGAACTGCTACGCGGATATGCTCGCCGCAGGCGAAAGCACCACGCTGCCCCGTGCGGTGCAATCCGCCATCGACAGTCGGCTGAAGCTCTTCGAGGATCGCATCGCGTCGCTGCTCTACAAGCAGGCGGTGGAGATGGACATGGCAATGTCCATCCTCCTGCAAAGCCTCAACGTGAGCGAGGAAGTGCTTCGGCAGGAACGGGCCAAGAGCATCGCCGCCGTCAAGCGCACCAACGGTCAGCTTCGGATGGAGCAAAAGCTCCGTGAGCTGGAGAGCGAAGCATGGCAAAGCTGATCGTCAAAAGCCCGTACATCAAGTGCAGCACTGGGCAAAGCGCTGGCGGGTACCTCAAGTACATTGCGACGCGGGAGCGGGTGGAGATCATCCCGGATGACCGTCCGCCCACCCAAAAGCAGACGCAACTCATCGCAAAGCTGGTGAAGGATTTCCCTGACGCACAAGAACTGATGGAGTACGAGGACTACCTCTCACGCCCGACAAAAGCAACGGCGTCCGCGCTCATCACACTGGCGCTGGAATCGAATTGGGACAAGCTCTCCTCAATGGAGGGCTACGCCAAGTACATCGCCCTGCGACCGAGAGCGGAGCGGTTGGGGGAACACGGTCTGTTTAGTGATGACGCTACCGTTGACCTCGCCGCTGTCGCGGATGAACTGGATCACTACACCGGCAACGTGTGGACGCACATCATCTCCCTCCATCGTGAAGATGCGGAGCGGCTTGGGTATGATCACGCGGAGACATGGCGCACACTCCTGCGCACCCACCGCAATGACATCGCCGCGGCGATGAAGATCCCACCGGAGGACTTTCGCTGGTATGCCGCCTTCCATGACGAGGGCAACCATCCCCATGTCCACATGATGGCGTGGTCGGTGAATCCGAATCAGGCGTACCTGTCCAAAGATGGGATACGGCAAATCAAGTCCACGCTCACCAACCAGATCTTCCGTCAGGAACTGCTCCATGTCTACGAACAGAAAAGCAAATCGCGAGACGAGTTGGTGGCGGAAGCTCGAAAAGCCATGCTGGAATTGGCGAAGGCGATGCGGGAGATGACCTGCATCCACCCGGAGGCGGAACAGATGATCTGGAAACTCTCCAAACAACTTAGCACCGTAGCGGGCAAGAAAACCTACGGCTATCTGCCGAAGCCAATGAAAAAGCTGGTGGACGAGATCGTCGACCAAATGGCGCGGCTGCCCACCGTGGATACGTGCTACCAGACATGGTGGGAACTGCAATGTCAGGTGGAGGATTACTACTCCGAAGAGGAAAAGAGGATACGCCCACCGCTGTCTCAACAAAAGCAGTTCCGCCAAATCAAGAACGCCGTCATCAAAGAAGCGGAGCATCTTCGCATGAACAGGTTTTCCTTCGAGGACGAGGAAATGCAGGATGACGGCGAACAGATCAGCGCCTATGACATGAGCTACGAGTGTCAGGATCTGCAAAGCGTGGCGAACGATGAGAGTTACCCTCTGGAGGAACGGGACGAGGCGGCAGAGCAGTTGGAGCAGCTTGCGGAGGACGGCGACGCTTACGCTCAGTACATCATCGGCACGGCGTACCGTGACGGCGGACTGCTGATACCGGACACAGCCAAAGCGCAAAAGCTGTTGGAACGCGCAGCCGAGCAGGACTTGGACGCGGCGCAGTATGCCCTCGGCAAGCTGTATCTCTCCGACGATGCCGACATTCACGATCCCGCCAAGGGAATCTATTGGCTGAAACGCTCTGCTGACAACGGCAACGATTACGCCGCCTACCGGTTGGGAAAGGAATATCTCAGCGGCAAAAATACGATAAAAGATGCCGAAATCACAGCGTCATATTTGCGGCAGGCCGCGGATAACGGCAACGCCTACGCCCAATATCTGTTGGGAAAGCTGACCCTCATGGGCGAGGGCGTTCCGAAGGACATGGACGCTGCCTACGAATGGTTCGCGGCGGCGCGGGATAACGGCCACGCCTACGCGGAATTTTTCATGAAACGCATGGAGCGCGGCGAACAGGAGCCGCCCTCCGTCCTGTTGTCAGCCACCCGGCTGCTCTACCACATGGGCAATATTTTCCGGGACAATGCTCCGGCTCCCGCTGCCACCGGTGTCCAAATCGACCGCAAGCGGCTGGCGCAGATGCGGCAGAAGCGCGTCGCCCTCGGTCACAAGCCGGACGACCATGAGTTGGAACAGCAACAGGGATTTTCAATGAAATTCCATATGTAAAGCGGGCCGAGGTGTTCATTTTTTGCGCCGCAATAGTCAAAGAAACATTTGCAAAAACGCACCGCTGTAAATAAAGATGATTCTCGAAAAAGTAATAGCTTTCCTGCCAGAGTTGTGGTATGTGTGTTGGCTACCAAAGGAGGGGTCACCATGTACGACTACATGAAAGCCTTGCAGGAACGATTCGACGAAAAGCAGCTGGAACACCTCGTCTACGCCGTCCAATCCGCCCGTGAGGGTCTGCGCGATGGCATAGATGCCGAAAGCCGCAGGAAGCTGCTTCGGCTGCTGGACGCACAGAACGCGTTGCTGGTCGAAGCCAAGTTGACGAGCTTCATGGCAGGCTTCAAGCTGGCGGCCGGTATCGCCGGAGAACTGGGAGCACCCTACTCCTTCGAAGCCGACGAAGAGCAAAACGCAAAGGAGATGATCGTAAATGGTTAAGAAACGCGCCAACGGCGAGGGCAACATCCGCAAACGTGCAGACGGGCGTTGGGAGGGGCGCTACACCGCAGGCTATCATCCTGAGACGGGTAAGCGGATCATCAAGAATGTTCTCGGCAAGACGCAGGCGGAATGCAAAGCGAAGCTTACCAAGGCAATGGTGGACTGTAAATCGCTGGATGTCAGCCGCGCCGATGAATATACGGTTGCCGCTTGGCTGAGAACATGGTTCGAGCTCTATTCCAAGCCGCATATCCGCCCGTCTACCATGAACTACTACCACCGAAATATCGAGCAGCATGTCATTCCCGCTATCGGAGATATTCTTCTGAATAAGCTCACCACCCGTGACCTGCAAAAACTCTACAATGACCTACAAAGCAATGGCAGGCTGAGAAAGGTGCAGAAAAAGAAGAAGCCAGGATTAAGCAACTCCACTGTGCGTGGCATTCACATGATGCTGCACAATGCTCTGGACCGGGCGGTGAAGGAAAAACTCATTCTCAGCAATCCCACAGAAAACTGCATCATCCCCAAAATTGAGAAGCAGGAGATGAAGATACTTCACCCAGACCACATCAGCGCGTATCTGAACGCCGCCGAGCGGCGTAATGCCCTGCCGATGTTCTATCTGGAATTGGTCAGCGGACTGAGAAAGGGCGAGCTGGTCGCGCTCCAATGGAGCGACCTTGACGAAGCCAACTGCACCATCTCCGTCAGTAAGCAGGCCAGCTGGGACACAGAGCACCAGCTCATTCTAAGCCGCCCCAAAACCGGCAACTCTATCCGCGAGGTGTCTATCCCGCAGGATGCCGTGGAGCTGCTGAAGCAGGAGCACACCAAACATCCCAGCAATCCGTGGATGTTCCCGTCCGGCAGGACCGGTGAAATGTATCACCCCGACTCGGTCGTAACACTCCACAAGCGTATCCTCAAGGACGCGGGGCTGGAGCATATCAGGTTCCACGACCTGAGACACACATTCGCGACCTTGGCACTCCAAAACGGTGTGGATGTGAAAACCGTCAGCAGTATGCTCGGCCACTACGACGCTGGATTCACACTCCGCACCTACACCCACGCCACGCGGCAGATGCAGCAAAAGGCCGCACAGACCATGGGCAGCTTCATGGCGCAAATTCGATAAGTCCCGCAGGCAAGCAGAGCACCGGAAAGGAAGCAATTTCCTCTCCGGTGCTCTTTCACCCTTTCCGTGCATTTCCCCGTGTGGGTCACGATGTGGGTCAGGCAGTTGACCCACATTTTGACCCACACCATTTTCAGCGTTTTTGCAACAAAAAAGCATCGAAAACCGAAGTTTTCGATGCTTTTTGGAGCTGGTGGTGTGACTCGAACACATGACCTGCTGATTACGAATCAGCTGCTCTACCGACTGAGCTACACCAGCGCATTCGTTCAAATGCAAATCGAAGTATAGCACAAAGATTTTTTCGCGTCAAGCGATTTTTCAAACTTTTTGAAAGGCGGCGGCAAAGCCGCCGCTTTTTCATTCTTTCCGCCGTCTGCGGCGGATGCGGTTGATGTGGCGCTCGAAGTCGCCGCTGCCGATGAGCTCGGCAAGCACATACTGCTCAAAGACCGGCACGGTGCAGGAATAGAATCCCACCTCGCGGCGGAACTGCTCGGAAAGCACGGGCGGCAGCACCATGTAGCCCACGCGCATCGACGGCGCGATGGTCTTGGAGAACGTATTCATGTAGATGACCGAGCGCTCGGGTTCGAGGGCGAAGAGCGTATCCTCGCTCTTACTCGACACGCTGAATTCCGAGTCGAAGTCGTCCTCGACAATGTAGCCGCCGCGTTCTTTCGCCCAGCGGAGGTATTCGAGCCGCTTGCCCGCGCTGGCGGTCACCAGACTCGGGAAGCTGTGGAACGGCGTGACATGCAGCACTGTCGCGCTCGCGCGGGTGAGCTCATCGGAGCGGATGCCGTCGCTGCCGAGGCGCAACATCTCGCACGTGACGCCGTGCGCCTGATACACCCTGCGGATCTTGTCGTAAGACGGGTCTTCGAGCGCAAACACGCGCTCGCGCCCCAAAAGCTGCACGATGAGTCCGTAGAGGTATTCCGCGCCCGAGCCGATCACGATCTGTCCCGGCTGGACGCTGATGCCGCGCGAGCGGGAGAGATACGCCGCAATGGTGCCGCGCAGCTCGGCGCAGCCGTTGTTCGGCGACTTGACGAGAATACTCTCGCCGTACTCGCTGAGTACACGCCGCATCGTCTTGGCGAGCGACGGGAACGGAAATTCATCCTCCGTGCCGTGGGAAACGGTCATGCGGCGCTCGGTCTCCGTCTCGGAGACCGGGAAGCAGTCCGCCGCGGCGAAGCTCACGAAAAAGCCGCTGCGCTCGCGGGATTCCAAATACCCCTCGTCGCATAGGATCGCCAGCGCATGCTCGACTGTGATGACACTCACACCTGTCTCTGTTGCGATCAGGCGCTTGCTGGGCATTTTCGTTCCCAGCGGGTAAACACCGCTGACGATGTCGCGCCGCAGCTGGTGATAGAGCTGTAAATACGCGCTCTGCGCGGCGGTTTTGTCAATGTGATAGTGCATAGAGCTTACTGCTTCTCGTCCGGCGCGGTAGGCTCAGCGGCGGCTTCTTCCGCCTCCGTTGTCTGCTGCACACGCTTGACAAACAGATTCGACCCGTCGGCCTTTTTGACCTTGAACTGATAGACGAGGATCCCTGCGCACACGAGCACCATCACGAGCGACAACGCCTGCGACACGCGGATGCGCTGACCAAACAGCGTCCAGTGGAAAAGGTACAGGCTGTCCGTCCGCAGTCCCTCGATCCAGAAGCGGCCCGCGCCGTACCAGATAAAGTAAAAGCAGGTGTTCTCCCCGTCGAAGCGGCGGGCGCGGGACACAACAAAATAGAGCAGCAGCAGACCGATCACATTCCACAGGCTCTCGTAAAGAAACGTAGGGTGTACATCCATATACGTCGTGGCCGACGTCCAGAGCCGCATGCGCCAGGGAAGCTCCGTCGCCGCGCCGAAGGCTTCCCGGTTCATAAAGTTGCCCCAGCGGCCAATAGCCTGCCCAATGAAAAGTCCCTGCACGCAGCAGTCCGCCAGCGCCCAGAAGGAGATCTTGCGGCGGCGGCTGAAAAGATACGCCGTCAAAAAGCCCGCAATGACGCCGCCGTAGATGGCAAGGCCGCCGTCCCAGATGCGGTAGGTCGACGACCAGTTGATTGAGCCGTCGCTCCCGCGAAACAGGTCGAGGTAGAAAAGCACATAGTAAATCCTCGCACCGATGATGGAAAACGGGATGGCCCAGAGTACCGTGTCGATGACATTGTCCTCGGTCAGGCCGTATTTGTGCGCCTGCTTCATGCAGAAATAGAGTCCCAGCAGCATGCCCGCGGCAATGATGATGCCGTACCAGTAGATGCCGTTGCCGATGTTCAATGCCTTGGACGGCACGGTGAACTGCCAGTCGCCGAAAAGGCCGGGAAAGCTGATGGGCGCGTCGGAAAAGCTCATGGGATCGTTATCCTTCTTTCTTGGGTTCGATGATGGAGATGGCGCGGCGGCTGTCCGTCAGGTTTTTGCGCAGGAAGCGCTCGACATCCGCTTTTTCGATGCTCGCGTACGCCTCGGGGAACCGGAGCGCATCGAAGCCGCGGAAGTAGCCGTCCGCCATGGAGATGGCGATATTTTCAAACGAGTTGAGCGCGCGCAGCGTCGCGCCGAAGCTCGCGCGGCGGATCTGCTCGAAAAAGTCAGGGTCGATGCCCTCGCGCGTGAGGCGCTGCGCCTCTTCCAAGATCGCGTCGCTCACCTGCTGCGGCTGCTCGCTCTCGCCGCCCGCGCACAGAACCGCGACGCCCGGGAGCTGGTCAAAGCCGCCGCCAAAGCTCGAATTGATGAGTCCTTCGTCGTAAAGGCGCTGGTAGAGCGGCGACGAATCGCCGAGCAGTACGTCGCTCGCCATCTCGCCGATGAGCGACTGGCGCAGGAGGTCGCCCTCGTTCGTCTCGCACTTAAAGCCGACTAAAAACTGCGGCAGCGCGACCTCCATCTGCGTGACGGTCTCCTTCTGCGCGGCAGCGCCGTCCTCTTCCTCGCCATAGCAGCGCGCGATCTCCTCGCCGCGCTCGCGGGGCAAGACCTCCTCGGCCAGCGCGATCACCGCATGGGGATCGACGTTGCCTACAACGCACAGCGCCATATTGGACGGACAGTAGAACGCGTGGTGGCAGTCGTACAGCGTTTCCGCCGTGATGCCCGCGATGCTCTCGACCGTGCCGGCGATGGGCACGCGCGCGGGCGACGAGCGGTACAGGCAGGCAAGGAGCCTTTCGTAGACCTGCCAGTCGGGCGAATCCTCGACCATGCGGATCTCCTGACCGATGATGCCGCGTTCCTTTTCCACGCTTTCGTCCGTAAAGTACGGAACAGAGACAAACGAGAGCAGGATGCGCAGGTTTTCTTCAAAATGCTCGGTGCAGTCAAAGTAATAGCCCGTCATCGCGTTGGAGGTAAAGGCGTTCGGCTCTGCGCCGTTTTGCGAGAGTACCTGTAGGGCGTTGCCGTCCTTCGTGTCGAACATCTTGTGCTCTAAATAGTGCGCGATGCCCGCGGGCGTGTCGCACTTTTCGCCGTTTCGGATGAACTGCATGTCCATCCCACCGTAGCGCGTGGCGAAAAAGGCGTATTTTTTGCGGTGCTGGGGCTTGGGGACGATGAATATCCTCAAGCCGTTCGGCAGCGTCTTTTCCAGGACCGTTTCCCCGATGCGGGGGTAGCTTTTCTCATTCATCCTTGCTGTCCTCCCCTGTCAGGAAATACACCGTGTCAAGCGTCATGCTCTGCGCGGCCTCGGCGATGCGCTCGTTCGTCACGGCGCGCAGCGCCGCGATGAGCTCATCCGCCGTCTCGCGGATGCCCGTGGCCGCCTGACCGAGGGCGTTTTCCTCCATGCGGCCCGCGCTGTCGCCGCGCGATTCGAGCGACGCGATCAGGCACGCTCTCGCGCCCTCGACCTCCCATTCCTCAAATTCGCCGCGCTGCACGCTTGCAAGCTGGGCAAGAATTTCACGCTTGGCGGTTTCCACATCCCTGCACTCAATGCCGGACGAGACCGTCACGATGCCCTTGGAGCGGTGATAGGCGGAAGAAGCATAATAGCAGAGGGACAGCTTTTCACGCACGTTCAAAAAGAGCTTGGAATTGCTGTACCCGCCGAAAATCAAATTTGCCAGCATCATCGCAGGCGCGTCGTTCGTCGACGCGCGCCAGCCCATCGAGAGCTTTCCCTGCGTCACATCCATGCGCTCGGTGATCTCGCGCGGCGTCTCCGGCGCACTCTTCTTTTCCGCGATGACCGGCGGCACGACACGCCCGCGCTGAAGCGGCGCAAACGCGAGGGAGATGGCCTCCTCCACGCGCTCGCGCTCGGCGCTGCCGCAGTAGAAGAGCTCCAAGTGCGCGGTGGAGAGTAACTCCTGATAGTAGCGGAAGAGCGTCTGGTTCGTGATCTTCTCAACGCGCGCGATGGAGCCGAACTTGTCCACCCCGTAGCGCTCGCCGCGGCACATCTCCTGAAGTAAGCGCAGGTCTGCGTAGTCGCGCTTGTCGTTGATGATGCCGCGGATGGCGTCGATGAGGTTCTGCTTCTCGCTTTCGACATAGTCGTTCAGGAAGCGGCCGTTGCGCGTCACAGGGTCGAGCAGCAGCTCGCCCAAGAGGTCGCACATCGGCTCGAGCAGCTTTTCTCCACCTGGGACAAATTCCTCGTCGATGAAGCTCGCGGCAAAGCCGATGCACTGGTTTTCACCCTTCTTGCGCACCGTGCAGCCGATGGACGAGCCGTAGAGCAGGTCGAGCGCGGTGGAAAGTGAGCGCATATCGGGGTGCGGCATCGTGCCGCGGCGCAGCACGCTCGGCAGCAGCGCGCCAAAGCTCGCCGTTTTTTCGTTGATCGGCGTGATGAGCTGCACGCTCAGCGTCCCCGTTTTGAATTTATCCGAGCGCACATAGTCGAGGTTTACCTCGGGTGCGATCTCAAGTCTGACCGGTTCCATCACGGATTCCTCCTGTGGTCATTTTTCAGAATTTGCCCTTAGGATACCACGAAACTGTGAACAATTCCACTCTTTTCTGCTTACACCGCACTTTCCGGCGCAAAAACGGAAGAATTTTCTGCTCGCATGACGTTTTTCTTGCGATTTTTCCTTGACAATTTTGATAAAATCATGTAAACTGATTCATGTTGTAAAGGTATAAAACTTTACATAAGAATCTGCACAAGGAGGAACTTCCCGTGAAAAACCAGACCTTTCGTATGACGATGCTCTTCGACTTTTATGGGGAGCTTCTCACCGACCGCCAGAAGGAATTCTACGATCTCTACTATAATGAGGACCTGTCGCTCTCCGAAATTGCCGAGAACTACGGCATCTCCCGTCAGGGCGTGCGCGACGTCATCGTGCGCGCGGAGAACTACATGACCGAGATCGAAGACAAGACGGGGCTCATCAAGCGCTTCATGCAGCTTCAGCCCCACGTGGAAAAGATCACGGACGCGGCCGAGCAGATCAAGCAGCTCAACTTCCGCCGGTATGAGGACCGCCAGCTCGAAGAGCTTGCCGGCGTGATCGAGGCCGAGGCGGCGGCACTCAAGGAGTAATTCATTCATGGCATTTGAAGGACTGAGCGAAAAGCTCAACGCCACATTCAAACACCTGCGCGGCAAGGGCCGCCTGAGTGAAGAGGACATCAAGCTCGCAATGCGTGAGGTGCGCCTGGCGCTCCTCGAAGCAGACGTGAGCTACAAGGTCGTCAAGGACTTTGTCAAAACCGTCTCTGAGCGCGCCGTCGGCGCCGAGGTGCTCGACAGCCTGACCCCTGCCCAGCAGGTCATCAAGATCGTCAGCGAAGAGCTCACCGCGCTCATGGGCGGTGCCAATGCGAAGCTGACCTTCGCCTCCAAGCCGCCGACGGTCGTCATGATGGTCGGCTTACAGGGCGCCGGTAAGACGACGAACGTCGCCAAGCTCGCGGGCTACTTCCGCAAGCAGGGCCACCGTCCCCTGCTCACCGCGTGCGACGTGTACCGTCCCGCGGCCATCACGCAGCTGCAGGTCGTCGGCAAGCAATTAAATATCCCCGTTTTTGAAATGGGTCAGATCGACCCCGTTCAGATCGCACAGGAGGCCGTCAAGTACGCCGGCGACCACGGCAACGACATGGTCTTCCTCGATACCGCAGGCCGCCTGCACATCGACGAAGCGCTGATGGACGAGCTCAAGCGCATCAAGGCCGCCGTCAAGCCGACCGAGATCCTGCTCGTCGTCGACGCGATGACCGGTCAGGACGCCGTGAACGCCGCCACCGCCTTTGATGAGGCACTCGGCATCGATGGCGTCGTGCTCACGAAGCTCGACGGCGACGCCCGCGGCGGCGCAGCCCTCTCGATCCGCGCGGCGACCGGCAAGCCCATCAAGTTTATGGGCACGGGCGAAAAGCTCGACATGATCGAGCCCTTCCACCCCGACCGCATGGCGCAGCGCATCCTCGGCATGGGCGACGTGCTGTCGTTCATCGAGCGCGCCGAGCAGAGCATCGACGAGGAGAAAGCGAAAAAGCTCGAAGAAAAGCTCAAAAAGAACCGCTTCACCCTCTCTGATTATTACGACCAGCTCGTCCAGCTCAAGAGCATGGGCAGCTTTGAACAGCTCGCGGGCATGATGCCCGGACAGCTCGGCAAGCAGATGGCAAACGCCGAGCTTGACCCCAAGATGATGGCGCACACCGAGGCGATCATCCTCTCGATGACGCCCTACGAGCGCGAGAATCCCGCGGTGCTCGGTGCCAGCCGCAAAAAGCGTATCGCTGCCGGCTGCGGACTCGAGGTCGTGGATGTCAATCGCCTGCTCAAGCAGTTTGAGATGATGCAGAGCATGATCAAGCAGGTCACGCGCGGCGGCAAGATGCCAAAGGGCATGGGCGGTTTCGGCGGCGGCCGGATGCGCGGTTTCGGGCGCAAGAAACGCTTCAAGTAATTTCCGTTGATAAGTGCACAAGCATTTCATCATAATACAAAATCATTTACATTATTTTTGGAGGTAGTAACCATGGTTAAAATTCGTCTGCGCAGAATGGGCGCCAAGAAGGCTCCTTTCTATCGTGTTGTCGTCGCTGATTCCCGTTATCCTCGCGACGGCCGCTTCATCGAAGAGATCGGCACCTACAATCCCTGCGTCTCCCCCGCCGAGATCAAGATCGACGCTGAGCGCGCTCAGGAGTGGATCAAGACCGGCGCTCAGCCCACCGACACCGTCCGTGCGCTGCTGAAGAAAGTCAACGCGCTGTAAGACCCGGGGTGCAAGAAATGAAAGACTTGCTGCTCTACATCGCCCGCAGCCTTGTTGAGCATCCCGATGACGTCACCGTCACGGAGAAGCAGGGCGCGGACGAGCTTACGTTGGAGCTGCGCGTCGCACCTGACGATATGGGCAAGGTCATCGGCCGTCAGGGCCGCATTGCCAAGGAGATCCGCACGGTCGTCCGTTCCTATGCTCAGCGCACCGGCGTAAAGGTGTCTGTCGACATCGTAGACTGAACTGCAAAAACGTTCCCGAGAAGCTCTCGGGAACGTTTTTTATTCTTGCCATCCCCCGCCGATTCCGTTATACTGGATGGATAGAACAAAATAAAGGAGCATGACAATGGGTCTCTTTTCCAAAAAGGGTGCGCCGCAGCCGAGCGCGCGCCCCGAATATATCGAGGTCGGCCAGATCGTGAACACGCACGGCGTGCGCGGCGAGGTCAAAGTACAGCCCTGGGACGTAAGTCCTGAACTTCTGTGCGGGTTCAAAACGTTCTACATGGACGGCGCGCCTTTCCGCCCGACGAGCAAGCGCGTGCAGGGCGACATGGTGCTCATGAAGCTGCCCGAGGTTGACGACATGGATGCTGCCGCCGCGCTCAAGCGCAAGGTGCTCTCCATCCGCCGCAATGATGTCCAGCTCAAGCCCGGCGAGCACTTCGACGCCGAGATCATCGGCATGAACGTCTACAACTACTTCCCCCACACGTATATCGGCACGGTGGTGGACGTGCTCTCCTACCCCGCCCACAAGCTCTACAAGGTCAAAGGCGAGGAGAAGACCTATCTCATCCCCGCGGTGAAGGATATCTTCATCACGGACATCGACGAGGAATCGCGTGAGATCAGCGTGCACATGATCGAGGGGTTAGAGACCGATGAGGATTGATATTTTAACACTCTTCCCCGCTTCGGTCGACGCGATGATGAACGTCAGCATCCTTGGCCGCGCGCAGGAGCGCGGCTACATCACGATCAAGACACATCAGATCCGCGACTACACGACCAACAAGCAGATGCAGGTCGACGACTACCCCTACGGCGGCGGGCGCGGCGCGGTGATGCAGGCAGACCCCCTGTACCGCTGCTGGGCGCATGTGTGCGAGGAGGCTGGCAGCCGCGGGCATACGATCTACCTCTCCCCCTGCGGGCGCACGTTCACACAGAGCGTGGCGCGCGAGCTGAAGGATAAGTATGACCACCTCATTTTAGTCTGCGGCCACTACGAGGGCATCGACCAGCGCTTTATCGACGAGTGCGTGGACGAGGAGCTCTCGATGGGCGACTTCGTCGTCACAGGCGGCGAAATTCCCGCCATGGCCGTGACGGACGCCATCTGCCGCATGGTCCCGGGCGTGCTGCCCGAGGAGGAATGCTTCACCGAGGAGTCCCACTGGGCTGGGCTTTTGGAGTATCCGCAGTATTCCCGCCCCGATGAATGGCACGGCCGCCGCGTGCCGGACGTGCTGCTCTCCGGCCACCACGAAAACGTGGCCAAATGGCGCAAAAAAGAGAGCTACAAGCGCACAATGCTCCGCCGCCCTGACCTCTGGGCACAGTTTGACGAAAAGCAGCTCAAAACAAAGAGCGAGAAGAAAGTCCTCGCCGAGGCCAAGGCCGAAGCAGAAGCCATCCGCGCCGCGGAGGCGGAGAAGGCTGAGAACGCCGCAGAATCGCCGGTCGAATAAAAAGCCTCGCAGAGTTTCGTGCTGCGCACAGCACGAAATAAAATCAAATTCGTTTTCTGCCGCGACATGTGCGTGGCAGAAAACACTTTGCGCGAAGTGAGTGTCGAATTGTCCGCTTTTAAGCGGACAACCGAGGCACAGAATGCAGCGAAACCTTCTCAAAAAAGTGGCTTTGCCACTTTTTTGAATACATAAAAAAAGCGGAACAGCCTAAGCTGTCCCGCTTTTTTTATGTACTTTTACGCGATGCGCTTCGCGCCGACGTAGCGGGAAGCATAGTAGCTCGCGGACAGGCTGTCGATCATGACCTTGCCAACGCTGTAGCGCGCGTGGATGATCTGACCGTTGCCAATGTAGATGCCGACGTGGCCGATGGCGTGTGAGGAATCCGAGAAGAACACCAGATCACCGGGCTGCAAGTCGGACTTGGCGACGGCGTAGCCGCAGTTCTTATACTGGGCGGTCGCCGAGTGCGGCAGGGAGTAGCCGAGCTGCGCGTAGAGATACATCGTGAAGCCCGAGCAGTCAAAGCCGTTGGGGGACGCGCCGCCGGAGCGGTAGCGCGTGCCGAGGAAGGGCATCGCCATGGAGACGACCTTCGCGCCCACCGTGCCGTCGAGGTCGGCAGGATCGCGCAGATATTCACCGAGCAGCCAGCCGGTCGTCGAGTCGAACGTGACCTGATACCAGCCGTTCGACTCACCGACGACGGTGACCTGCTTGCCGCTGACCACCTGCGTGATCTTGTCGTAATTTGTGCCGGGGCCCGTGCGCACGTTGATCGTGCCGCCCGTGACGACCATGGAGACGGTCTCGGTCTCGCTCACGTCTTCCTTGGCGTCAGCCTTGTCTTCAAGCTCCGCCTGCATTTCATCGAGCTTGGCGAGCTCTTCTTCGTTCGCGCTCTCGGTCTGAACGGATTCCGTCAGCACCGTCACGCGGTCAACGAGGTTGCGGATCGAACCGTCGTAAGCGGCCTGCGCCGAAGAGAGCGGCGCGAGCAGGCTGACGGAGAGAATGCCCGAAAGCAGGAACGATAAGCATCGTGAATGGTTTCTCATAGCGGAGTCATCCTTTCGTGAATAAAATCAGGGGGCTGCGCGGCGGCTATTTACATCTTGCCGCTCAGCGCGCGCTCAAGCCAGATGGAGGCAAATTCCATCGCCTCGCCGAGGCTTCCTTTTTCCGTCGAGCGGACCACACGGTCGCGCGAACGGAGGCTTGCGTCCGTCATCTGCAACTGAATGGAAACGCGCTTGGCAAGCGTGATATCCTTGAGCGGCGTGGTATCCAACACCTGCATCATCACGATATATTTATCCGCCATCGAGCCGTAGTAGATGAGATTATCCACACGGCGCAGCGGGTGTCCGCGGTAAACGAGACCTTCCGTAGCTTCTGCCATCTGACTCACTCCTGTCCTTGTAACCAATTTGTAACTTTGTAACCGTTTTGTAACTTTTTGCAGTATAGCATTTTTTGCCCCCCTTGTCAATAAAAGTGGGGCGAAAAAATGCAACAAACCCTCGGAGGCCGCGTTCACGGTCTCCGAGGGTCGTTATTTTGACGGTTTTCGCTTACTTTCCGAGGTAGCTGCGCACAAGCGTTTGCAGCAGCTCGTCGCGATCCAGCTTGCGGATCAGCGTGCGGGCGTTGTTATGGTTCGTGATATAGGTGGGGTCCTCCGACAGGATGTAGCCCACGATCTGGTTAATGGGATTATAGCCCTTATCCTCCAGCGCGGCATAAACGGTGGTCAGAATATGACGGATCTCAGCGTCCTTTTCCTGCGCAACATTAAACTTTCGGGTAAATTCTTCCATTGGGAGAGCCCCTCCTTTCCATGCAAACAGTATAGCAACGCAATTTCAAAAAGTAAAGAGAGCGCTGTCAACTGTAACCAAATCGTAATGTTTCCTTAAGGAATTCTCAGCGGAGCACCGCGTTGTGGTCGGCCTTGAGCGCTGCGAGGATGGACTGGACGTCCTCATCTGCCTCTTCGCCGGTCAGGCTGCGGTCATCCGCGCGCAGAACGAGGTTGAACGCCACGCTCTTCTTGCCGATGGTCACGCCGGGGCCGCGGTAAATATCGAACAGCGACACATCCTTGAGAAGGCCCTTCGCGCCGCGGCGGATGCTCTCTTCGAGCGCGCCGACCGTGACGGCCTCGTCGCACACGACGGCGATGTCGCGCGTGACGGCGGGGAACTTCGGAAGCGGCTGGTAGACAGGGATGTCGCCGCGCTTTTCATACATCGCATCGAAGCTCAGCTCTGCGGTGTAGACCTCGGTGTCCATGCCGTAGTTCGCCGCGACGAGCGGATGGATCTGGCCGAACACGCCGAGATATGTCTCGCCCGCATACACTTTCGCGCAGCGGCCGGGGTGATAAGAATCATTGTCGGTGCAGGCGACGTACTTGACATCCGTGATGCGCAGCTCGTGCAGCAGCGTCTCGATGCTGCCCTTGAAGGAGAAGAAGTCCACGCCGTCGCCGTAAGCGCCGAGGGAGAGGTACTTCGGCTCGTCAGCAAGGCCATCCTCGCGCGGCAGGTAAATTTTGCCGAGCTCATAGAGGCGGGCGGACTTGTTGCGGTAGCTGTGGTTGCGGGCAATGATCTCGAGCATGCTCGGCAGGATCGTCGTGCGCATGATGGAGGTATCCTCGCCCAGCGGGTTCAAAATCTTCAGGGAGTTGCGCAGCGAGGAATCCTTCGGCATGCGGATCTTATCGTAATAGGTCGGGCTGATGAAGGAATAGGTGATGATCTCATCGTAGCCCAGCGCGCGCACAGCGCCGCCGATGGCGCGGTCGAAGCGCTGCTGCTCGCTAAAGCCGCCGCGCGTGGTCTCGCCGCGCATGAGCGTGCAGGGAATCTTATTGTATCCGTAGAAGCGCGCGACCTCTTCGGCAATGTCGCTGTAATGCTCGACGTCGCCGCGCCAGGACGGCACGTAGATATCGTCGCCATTCAGGATAAAGCCGAGGGAGACAAGAATTTCGCGCATCAGGTCTTCGCTGAGTTCCGTGCCGAGCAGGGCGTTGATCTTGTCGGGTTCGAGCTTGACGACCGTGGGGGCCTTTTCCTTGGCGACCACGTCCATCACGCCGTCGACGACCTCGCCGCAGCCGAGCAGCTCCACGAGCTCGCAGGCGCGCTCGACGGCCTTGATGGTGTTCATCATGTCGAGGCCCTTTTCATAGCGGGAGGAGGCGTCGGTGCGCATGCCGAGGGCGCTGGCCGTGCGACGCACGGAAACGCCGTTGAAGTTAGCGGACTCAAAGAGCACCATCGCCGTGTCGCCGACGATCTCGCTGTTCGCGCCGCCCATGACGCCCGCGACGCAGACGGGCTTGTGCTCGTCGCAGATGCAGAGCATGTTCGGCGTCAGCTTGCGCTCGTTGCCGTCGAGCGTCTGGATGGTCTCGCCCTCGCGCGCGGTGCGCACGATGATGTGGCCGCCTTCGACGCAGCTGAAGTCAAAGGCGTGCATCGGCTGGCCGTATTCGAGCATCACATAGTTCGTGATATCGACGATGTTGTTGATAGGGCGCACGCCGCTGTTGCGCAATCTCTCGCGCATCCAGCGCGGAGATGGAGCGATCTTGACGTTTTTCACCATGCGCGCGGTGTAGCGCGGGCAGAGGTCGCCGTCCTCAATGTCGATGTCGACAAGGTCGGCGATGCTGCCGCCGCAGCCGTGCGGCTCGGGCGTGTGCAGCTTAAGGGGACGCTTGAACGTCGCGCTCGCCTCGCGCGCAAGGCCGATGACGGAAAGGCAGTCGGGGCGGTTCGGCGTGATCTCAAACTCGACGATGGAATCGTCAAAGCCGAGGATGCGCGCCATGTTGAGGCCCGGCTCGGCGTCCTCTTCCTGTAAGACAAAGATGCCGTCGGCGATGCAGTGAGGGAACTCCTTCTGCTCGGCGTGCAGGTCCTCGAGCGTGCAGATCGTGTCGCTCTTCGTGTTGTACGCGACGAGGTCGCCCTCGTGGAGGTTCGAGCAGACAGTCTTCGCCGCACGGGTGACTGTGCCGTCGTTCACGCGAACGTCGTAGCCGCCGTCCGTGCTCTCCACCGCCTCGACGCGGCCGCAGAGCACAGGGCCGTAGACCTTGTCGCCGGGCTTGATGTCAGCGGGGATGGAGGGCTTCGCGGGGTCGATGGGATGATAGTCGTTCAGAAGCGCCGCGGGCGTGATGACGGCATAGGGGAAGTCATGCTCCGCCGTCATGCCAAGCTCCTTGAGCGAGCAGAGCATACCGTCGGACTCTACGCCGCGCAGCTTGCCCTTTTCGATCTTCACGCCGCCCGGCAGATGCGCGCCGTGCAGCGCTGCGGGGACATAGTCGCCCACATGGATGTTCCACGCGCCGGTAACGATCTGCACGGGCTCGGCCTGACCGACGTCGATCTGGCAGACCCACATGTGGTCGGAGTTTTCATGGCGCTTCATCTCGAGAATTTTGCCGACGACCACGTTCTTGAGGTTTTCGTCAGGACGCTCGATGGTCTCGACCTTCGAGCCGGAGAGCGTCATCTCGTCGTTGAATTCCTTATCGGTGATATCCTTGAGGTCAACGAATTCGTTGAGCCAATTACGGGATAGGATCATATTTGTATCCTCCTAAGAAGTAACAATCAAATTTTGTTTTTTGTGACGACATGCGCGTCACAAAAAACACCGCTCAGGGTGCAAGCGTGCGAGCAACGCGAGTGCGGCGCAGCACCCTGCGAAAGAGATCGCAGAAAGCGGCTCGCCGCTTTCGCGAGGAATATTAGAACTGTTCGAGGAAACGGACGTCGTTTTCGAAGATCAGGCGCAGGTCGCTGATCTTGAAGTGGCCGAGCGCCAGACGCTCAAGGCCCATGCCGAACGCCCAGCCGGAATAGACCGTGGAGTCGATGCCGCAGCCCTCGAGGACCTTCGGGTGGATCATGCCGGCGCCGAGCACCTCGATCCAGCCCTCGCCCTTGCAGGTGGGGCAGCCTGCGCCGTGGCACTTGTGGCACTGAATGTCCATTTCGCAGCTCGGCTCGGTGAACGGGAAGTGATGGGGGCGGAAGCGCGTGACCGTGTGCTCGCCGTAGAGCTGGCGCACGACCTCGTTGAGCGTGCCCTTGAGGTCCGCCATCGTAATGCCCTTGTCGATGGCCATGCCCTCGATCTGGTGGAACATGGGCGAGTGCGTGGCGTCGACCTCGTCCTTGCGGTACACGCGGCCGGGAGCGAGAATGCGGATGGGCAGCTCGCGCGTCTCCATCGCGTGGATCTGCATGGGAGAGGTCTGCGTGCGCAGAAGGATCGAGCTGTCCTCGGTGAAATAGAACGTGTCGCTCCACTCGCGGGCGGGATGGCCCTCCTCGACGTTGAGCTTCGTGAAGTTGTACTCGGCAAGTTCGACCTCGCGGTCTTCGAGAATTTCAAAGCCCATGCCGACGAAGATGTCCTTGATCTCGTCGAGCACCTGATACATCGGGTGCTTCACGCCGATCTTTTCCTGCTTGCCGGGGATGGTCACGTCCACGGCCTCGGACTTGAGCTTGAGCTCCATGGCCTTGTCGGCGAGCTCTTTCGTCTTTTCCTCGATGTTCGCTTCGAGCTTGGCGCGCACGTCGTTGGCGAGCTGCCCGATCACGGGGCGCTCTTCGGCGCTGAGCTTACCCATCTGCTTCAAAACGGCGGTCAGCTCCCCCTTTTTGCCAAGGTAGCGGACGCGCAGTGCTTCGAGGTCCTCCGCCTTGCCGGCGTCGGAGATCGCATCGAGCGCCGCCTTGCGGATCGCTTCCAGTTGTTGTTTCATATCATTTCTCCTTTTCAGGTAAAAATTTGCAGAATTTCAAAAATCGGCGGCAGGGGCAAAAAAATAGCCTTTCCTCCCGACACTCTCGGGACGAAAGACTTTCTTCCGCGGTACCACCCTGATTCGCGCCCAAAGGCGCGCGCTCGTTGCCCGTAACGGGGGCTGACCGGCCGCGCATTTCCTCGCGGCTGCTCGGGGGCGAACCAAGCGACATCCCACAGACCGGCTCCCAGCCGCCGACCGGTCCTCTCTACGCGGAACAAACACGCTATTTTCCCTTTCACAGCATTTGTCTAAGTGGTACTTATATCACAGAAAAAAGGAACTTGCAAGGGGGAATTTGCCCCTTGCCGGCAAAAAAGCGGCAAAAGCGCAAAATATCGCGCATTTTCCTCTGCGCACTCCCCTTTTCCTGCCCAAAACGCGGAAAAGCCGCACTTTACAACGTGCAAAAACGTGATATACTATAATAGTTGTTTACAAACCCACCGTGGCTGCTCTCGCAGCCGGATAAGGAGAACGATCATGGACGAAAGAAAGCGTCTTTACAAGTCCCGCAACAACAAGATGATCTGCGGCGTCTGCGCAGGCATCGCAGACTACTTCAACATTGACCCGTCGATCGTGCGCGTGCTCTGGGCGGTCCTCGCTCTGGCCGCCGGTACCGGCGTGCTCGCCTATATTGCCTGCGCGATCATCCTGCCCGAGGGCGACACCGAGGTCTGACCGCTTGACAATCCGCGCAAAAAAGATATACTAAATCCTGTTTGCCGCGCGAAACGGCAGAAAAAGATGTAAAACGCGAAGGGAGCTTCCTTTTATGGCGACTTATCCGATGCATGTCGCGGGTCTTGACCGCGACTTTCCCATCTGCAAGGTAACGGACGATCTTTATATCGGTGCTTTCATCATGTTCGGCGACGCGGAGCTGACCGTGCGCTGCGCGGAAGAGCTTTTGAAGCTCGCCGAGGGCATCGACTACGATTACCTCTTCACCGCCGAGGCCAAGTCCATCCCCCTCATCCACGAAATGGCGCGCCAGAGCGGCGCGAAAAAGTATTTTATCGCGCGCAAAGGCCCCAAGGTCTACATGCCTGCCCCCATTTCCGTGGAGGACAAGTCCATCACCACCGTCGCCCAGCAGAAGCTTTTCCTCGGCTCTGACGATGCGGACCTCATCCGCGGCAAGAAGATCCTGCTCGTCGACGATGTCATCTCCACGGGCGGCTCGCTTAAGGCGATGGAAGCACTCGTCGAAAAGGCGGGCGGCACCGTTACGGGCCGCATGGCCGTTCTCGCCGAGGGCGGCGCAGCCGACCGCAAGGACATCCTGTTCCTTGAAAAGCTGCCCGTCTTCAACGCCGACGGCAGCGTGAAGTAAAAAGATTCAATCACAGAAGCGCAAAGCGCCTTTCAAAGAGCTTTCTTTGAAAGGCGCTTTCTCTGTTATTCGGTGATCTCCTCGCAGACCGTCGGCGATGTAGGCCTTGCTTCGGCCCCCGGCGCTGTTCTCAGTCCGCTCAAACCGCGGCGGCAGAGCACGCAGCCCGCCGCGCATACGGCGGCCATGACGGCAAGGAACTGCCACTTCTCCGCAAAACCGCCCAAAAGCCCCAGCGGGTCGTTCATTGCGTTGAACGCGGCGTGCGCGGCGATCGTAGGCAGGATGCTCCCCGTGCGATAGCGAATATAACCGAAAAGCAAGCCCATGAGAAACGCGTAGCCGATCTGCACCGGCGTTCCGTGGATGAATCCAAAGAGTACCGCTTGCAGTACAATTGCGATCCACACCGGCATGGCCCGTTCCAGCCGCGACTGGATGACGCCGCGGAACACGAGCTCCTCCGCAACCGGCGCGCCGGCCACCACGGCAAGCGCCGGGATCAGCCCCGTCTCTGTGCTCAGGCGCATGGCTTTTCCATATTCCTCCATCCAGCTTTCCGGCAGCAGGGCAAGCACCAGACTGACCAGCACATAGAGGCCGACCGCGCCGAAGGCGCAGAAGCCCACCGTCCAGCCCGAGCAGTGACGAAGGCCCGCCGCCTCGGATAGCGGCTTTTTCCGCAGCAGGAACCACAGCAGCAGTACCGCGGCGATGATCAGACACGATAGCAGCGTGAGCGCCGACAGGCCGTCAAGAAGCCGCTCCGCCACCGCCTGCGCCCCCTGTGCAAGGTCCGCTCCCCTATTGATTGCCGCATCGGCAGCGATACCGATCCCATAGACAAAGGGCAGCAAAACCTGCACCGCCACGAAAAAGAGCTGATACAAAGCGGATCTCCCCAGCGCAGCCAAAACGCCCTTTGCGGAATAGGAATGCTCGGTTTTCATATCTTCCCCCTCCTTGTCCGGCCCTAAAATTGCCGCAGCCTCCATTTTGTGTGCGGGCCACTTCAAGCAAGCCCGGCGCAGTGAATGCCAGCGTGTTTTATTCGTCTTTTAGTTGAAAATATTCATTTATCTCTATACCGTTTGTCTAATTATACTGTATTATCAGATGCTTGTAAACAGCATTTTGTGAAAAGCAATCTTTCGGCAACGGCCTGTATTTGTCCGGTCCATCATACAGTTTATGATACAGTGAACTTCTGCGTTCTTCTCACTTTTCGTCAGTTTTACTAAAAATATTTTAGCTTTTTCTGCTGGACAAGTGCAAAAGAACGTAGTATCCTATAAAAAATAAACGAGGAAGATGGATGATTCATCCGATAAACTGGTCAAACACAACAAAATGAGGAGGAAAACGCATGGCATACCGGGAAAGCTACGCAGGAAAGATCAACCGCAAGCTGAACAAGAAGCTCCACGTCGTCGAGGTGGCCTCGGGACGGCAGAAGGCCGACCTCGTGCTCAAGAACGCGACGTATGTGAACGTCTTCTGCAACGAGCTCAGTCATGGCGACATCGCCGTGGCCGAAGGGCTGATCGCAGGCATGGGCGAGCATTACGAGGGTGCGGTCGAGGTCGACATGGGCGGCAAGCTCGTGCTGCCCGGCTTTGTCGACGCGCACATCCACTTAGAGAGCGCACTCGTCTCTCCCAAGGAATTTGCCAACGCCGTCGTTCCGCACGGCACCACGACCGTCATCACCGACCCGCACGAGATCGCCAATGTCATGGGCACCGACGGCATCGAGTATATGCTGCAGGCGACGGAAGATCTGCCCGTTGACGTGCGCTTCATGCTCCCCTCCTGCGTGCCCGCAACGCCGCTTGACGAATCCGGCGCGGTGCTCGATTACCGCGCGATCGACTCGTTCTACGAGCACAACCGCGTCGAGGGTCTGGCCGAAATGATGAACTATGTCGGCGTCGCGAACGCCGACGAGCAGGTGCTCGAAAAGATCGTCGCCGCGCAGGCGCACCACAAAAAAATCGACGGCCACGCCCCCGGCCTTTCGGGCAACGACCTGAACGCCTACATCGCCGCCGGCGTCTATTCCGACCACGAGTGCAGCACCGTGGAGGATGCCATCGCCAAGCTCGAGCGCGGACAGTACATCATGATCCGCGAGGGCACGGCCGCGCGCAACCTCGACGCGCTGCTCCCGCTGCTCACACCGCAGTATTACACCTACTGCATGTTCTGCACGGACGACAAGCACCCGAACGATCTTCTCGAAAAGGGCCACATCGACTACATCGTGCGCCGTGCCATCAAGTCGGGCGTCGACCCGATCATCGCCGTCAAATGCGCGAGCCACCACGCCGCGCGCTACTTCCTGCTCAACAACCGCGGCGCAATCGCACCGGGCTTTCTTGCGGACTTTGTCGTGATCGACAATTTCGACGACTTCAACATCCTTGAGGTCTACAAGAAGGGCAAGCTGATGTTCGACGGCAAGACCGTCACGCCGTTTGAAGCGCCCGAGATCGATCCGCACCTCGTCAAGCGCTCGCACGAGACGTTCCACGTTGCGCACCTTGAGGCCACGGACTTTATCGAGTCCCGCCCGCGCGCGGTGCTCGGCATGGTGCCCGGCGAGATCGTCACGACCGATGCGGGCTACGCCGAAAAGATCAGCGTTGAGGACGACATCTTGAAAATTGCCGTCATCGAGCGCCACAAGAACACGCACCACATCGGCATTGGCTACATCAAGGGCTACGGCCTCAAGTCCGGCGCGGTGGCGACATCCATCTCGCACGACAGCCACAACATCATCGTCGTCGGCGCGAACGAGGAGGACATGGCTGCGGCGGTCAACCGCGTCGTCGAGCTCGGCGGCGGCATCGTCGTGATGGACGACGGCAAGGTGCTCGGCGAGCTCCAGCTCCAGATTGCAGGCATCATGAGCGAAGCGCCGCTTATCGAGGTCAACGAGGCGCTCGAAAACGCCAAGGAGCAGGCCTTCAAGCTCGGCGTCTCGCGCGGGGTCGACCCGTTTATGACGCTTTCGTTCATGGCGCTGACCGTCATTCCAACGCTGCGCCTCACGACGCGCGGCGTGTTCGACGTCATCAATCAGCGCTACGTGTGATCTTACATTGTGAAAGGCTCCGGCGCAGTGCGCCGGAGCCTTTTTTCGAAAAGTTTTGCTTGCAAATGCTCCCTGCATCGCATATAATAATTGTCGCACCTGCCGGTGTGATGGAATTGGTAGACGTAGCGGACTCAAAAGCCAGTAAGTCTGGCAGTATGAAATCTGATAAAAACCTTGATTTTTCAAGGCTTCCCAGATACAATAAAATATGGCTTTTATAGTGAGTTCTCTCCTTGTTCTCTCCTATGAGAATTTTAGGGAGTTTCTCGATAAAATGTGCCGGTGTGATGGAATGGTAGACGTAGCGGATTCAAAATCCGCCGGTGGCGACACCGTGTGGGTTCGAGTCCCACCACCGGCACCATCCTCCGAAACGCTTGATCCCTCAGCATTTGAGGCATCAGGCGTTTCTTCTTTTCTCCCATGAAAAGCATCCATTTCACCCTGTTTTTTTGCAGTTCTCTCCGCAGTTCTCTCCATAATCCTCTTTCAAACGCTTGTGCTGATGCCTGGTTCAATGATAACAACATTGCTCATCTTCGATGCCGAAGTATTTTTCGACGATGTGTCCAGATGTGCGTAGATATTTGCGGTTGTGTTATAGCTGCTGTGTCCAAGCCACTCCTGTATATCCTTCATTGGTACACCATTTTTCAGCAGCAGCGAAGCGCAGGTATGTCTCAAATCGTGAAAGCGAATACTGCGCAAGTGATTTTTCCTCAAGACGAGCTTGAAATGCTGTGTTACATAGTTCGGCTGATAGGGTTCTCCCATATCGTTTACAAAGATATACTCGCTTTCTGTATAGCAATTTCCACACAACTTCCGACAGCATTCCTGCCGTACTTTCATACGCAACAAAAGGTCGCGGTATTGCGGAACCAATGGCATTGAGCGGCAGCTTGACTGATTTTTTGTACGATCCTTTTCGACCGTGATGGTCGTCCCATCGCACATACACTGAACAACTGTATGGTCAATCGTAATTAGATTGCTCTCAAAGTCGATCGCCCTCCACCGGAGTCCCATGATCTCACTTCTTCGCAGGCCATAAAAGGCTGCCATTAGAACAGGGAACTCGCAAGGATCACCCTTCACCGCCTGAAAGAGCGTTTCTAGTTCCGACACAGAATAAAATGCTCCAACATACCTTTGACTCTTTGGCCGCTCCACATTATCCATCGGATTCGAGGCAATTAAATCGTGTTTACGAGCATACTTCATTGCCTTATGGATATTCGCATGAAAACGCTGAACCGTAGTTCCTTTTAGGTGCAGTTCATTGAAGCAATAGCTGTAAAAATTCTCCACATCCAGCGCAGTCAGCTCTCTGAGCAGTATTCTTTGTCCACGAAAATATGGGACAATTCGCTTTTCAACATTGTTTACATATCCCGCATATGTATCTACCTCCACAGAGTTCTTGATGATACCCAACCACTTGATCATGTAGTCAGAAAAAGAAATATCTTCTCTGCTGATCACGGGAGATACTGCACAAGGTGATGCAGCATCTTTATAGGTGCATCTGGTTTCGGCTAACATTTCTTCCGCCAACTTTGCACTTTTCTTCCCAGTTGCCGGTATCCCTGTTGAAATCCATTTGGACTTGCGATTGCCATCTTCGGATTTCAAATTCAGCACCATGTAATAGTAACCTTTTTTTGTTTGCAGATGACCCGCTACCATGTTGTTCCTCCTTTTTGTAGCGGTACAACCTATCTGTCAATGGCAGATCAATTATACCATAAGCAGCTGTTCTCTCCAATGTGCCTATAAACTTTATTTTGAAATCCTTGCGCCGAAATTTTGCCGTCAGCCAAGCAGATACTCGATCACGCAAATCTTTGGTATCTTAAATGACTTACCAATTTTCAGATGGTGAATCTCACCATTCCCCAACAATTTGTAAGCTGTTTTCATGCTGATTCCGCCCAACATGATGCACATCTGCCTAACGGATACCACATCAGGATATTCTGCAAACAGCTTTCCTTGATACGTAAGAGCCATGACACAACTCCTCTCTCAAATAATATTGATTGACAGGCAAACGACAAAGGAGATGCCCCCGTTCGTCGGGGGCATCTCCTTTTTATCAGCCTAATCATACCATAGTGTCATATGACACTTCAAGTACATCGGCTCGGACATTTTTAGGACATTTTCAAAAATCAGACTTGAAACTGATCGGAATATGCATACATCTCCACGAGGTTTTCAATGGCAGTACGCTTGATCCGGTCGATGGTGCGGTAGGTCAAGCCAAAGCTGGCAGCAACTTCCTTCGTGGGAATTCCGTCCACAAACACCAGACGAATCACCTCAGCCTGCCGCTTATCCAATAGGCCAATAAAATATGTCAGGCGTCTCTGCTCACATTCCAAGGCAAACAGTTCCTTTGCAATTTCGTGTGCTGACTCTGCATTCATGCGTTCCGCCTGTTCTTCGTAATTGAGCGCAATGTAAAGGGTCTTATTGGAAATATGTCCCGCACTATGCCCAAGACTATCGTCATGTCTGAAATTCATGGCTTCAATCTGTTCTGCACGGCTGACTGTGGTCGGGTGCTCCAAATTATACCGAAGCACCGCAATCTTGCGTTCACGCTCGTTATAGCTCTCCAACAGCTTCAAAACGTACTTACTCATAGCGCTTTCCTTTCTGTTATAGATTTTTGATTGCCATGAGCGCTGCAGGCGGAGAACGGCAGCGAATCTGTCGGTTGCCTGATATGGCAAAGCAAAAGGCACTTTCACGGATATCATAACCCGCGAAAGTGCCTTGAGAAAATATGGAGTTATCCCAACTACGGAAGCGCAATGATCCATGGTTGAAATCAGAATCGTACAGAAGCCGACGCACACTCTCCCTGTGCGGCATCCCGTACTGAACGGCTGTCAAGAATATCTCTGCTGGCTTGTCCTCCGGAAAATATGCGTTTAATATCCTGCCAATATGCTGCAAAAACTCACATAGAAGTGCCGTAGCATACGTCTTGCGGTAGAACTTCATCCGCCGTTTATGGAGAAGATACTGCAATCCGTATGCTACGAAGGCATCATACAAAGTCTCCTTCCGTTAATGAAGTATAGAACACCTTTGTATGCTGAATTAACGCATTCATACTTGTCATACTGCATTATAAGATTATGTCGAGGTGAGTTATAATGCAGGAAGCGAAGATTAACTTAGGCAGGGTCGTTCGCATAGCCCGTAAGCGCAAGCGGATCACGCAGGACTACCTTGCAGAAAAGGTCGGGGTTCAGCCACGAACGATTCTGGAAATAGAGAATGGCAGGGGAAACCCCCGTTTTGAAAATCTGTTTGTGATGGTTCGCCTGCTGGACATCGCCCCAAATGATATTTTTAATTACGATTGCGGTCTGGCGCAGGATACCGAACAGCTTTTTCAGGAGTTGTCCAGTTTTAGTGAAGAGGAACAGCGCATGGCTGCAGCTGCCGCCAGAGCAGTGCTGCAGCAGATCCGCTATGAGAAGGAACACTGCAAAGAAGAGGTTTCAAACAAAACGAACGGCTGAGAGAAGGTAAACGCCTCTCCCAGCCGTTTTGCATGATGGCTTATAGCAGCGTCTATCTTTACTTGATCATTTCGGGCTGCTTCACTTACACATCAAAATGCGATATATAAAACTCTTTTGTGTCTCCTACTATACTTATTACGATGAAGTCCTCCTATTTTGGACGCTTCCAGAAAAGTTATCGCCTTTTCTTTTATTTTCAAGCGGCTCCCCAGTACAGACCAGTCATAGGCTTCAAACCGATCCAATAGGGGGGAAACTTGCTCTTCGAAAATCCGTTACAGCATTTTTACAATACTCGCGCAGGATATGGCAATCATATCAGTAGCCTTCATTGACAACTTCCCAATGGCCATTGACGAACTCTAAAAAGATCGTTCGATCAGGCTCCTGCACGATGCCGCCTCTGCTCACGCAGACGGAGAAAGAAATTTCATTTTCTGTCTGGCTCTTCAATTCCAAAGAAACAACTTCAAAGACTGTATTCTCATAATAGGCTCTGGCTGCTTCATCTGCTATTTTCAATTCTTCATTTCAATTGTACTTATTATATCATATATGTATAACAAAAGTATCGTTGAAATATTGCACATATCTATGTAATCAAGCGGCTTGCACCACTTAGTCGGATTACCTGCTCCGACAGCAGGTTTTGGGTTTAACCAAAGAGGCCGGAGAACAGGATAACCAGAGTGATGCCGATGAGAGCCACACCGCCGGCCATCAACTGTTTTATCCCCAATTAGGTGTAAAACTCTGCTCGATGGCGGGCGGCGGCGTACAAAAAATCTATATGGTGTTTTTAAGAGAACCGTCCCGGCGGGACAGGTCAGGCAGTGACCTGTTCCACCTCCGGGATGGGTTTGAGATTAAAATGAATTTCGATAGAAATGTGTCTTGTTTTATCTTCGTCAATGCGCTCATGCACGACGATTTCTTTGATTAAGCGGTTAAGGGTGGCTGCGTCCAGCTCTGTGATGTTGGCGTATTCCTGAATGGCTTCCACCCATTGTTTTGCGTCATTGGCAAGCTGGACTTCATCGGACAGCCGCTTTCTGCCCTCGGACACTTTTG
>OHAO01000552.1_pt1 | contig 28283 bp, 28 predicted proteins | sample 1577151 | NCBI WGS metagenome assembly OHAO01 (sample SAMEA3541585, study PRJEB24748) | human gut metagenome | biome: human gut; feature: human-associated habitat; material: faeces | place: China | collected 2012 | reverse complement strand
TTAATCAGGGTGTCCCGCGTTCGAGTCGCGGGTGGATCACCATTTTTATTTTATAGCCAAAGCACTGTAATCAGTATTGCAGTGCTTTTTTTATTTGCTGCCGCAAGCATAAAATAACCCCCTCCGTTTTAACAGCGGAGGGGGTTTGTACTTGTGTAAGCGGATTCTTTATTCGTACTTGTTTACTGCGGTTTATTTTAATTTGCTGTATTCTTCGTCGGTAACGGGCTCCAGCCATTCGTTGCTGCTGCCTTCAGCCGGTACTTCAATGGCAATGTGCGCAAACCAGCTGTCCGGTGCGGCGCCGTGCCAGTGTTTAACTTCGGGCGCAATGTTTACAACATCGCCGGGTTTAAGTTCCTGCGCGGGTTTGCCCCATTCCTGGTAGTAGCCGCGCCCTGCGGTTACCAGTAAAATTTGCCCGCCTTTGTGGTGAATATGCCAGTTGTTGCGGCAGCCGGGTTCAAAGGTTACGTTGGCTGTGCCCACACGTTCTTTGGTCAGCGGGTTTAAATAGCTCTGGCCGATAAAATACTGCTGGTAAGCCACGTTTTTTTCGCCAAGCCCAAAAATGTTTTCTTTTGCAAATTCTTCAGGTATTGTTTGTTCCTGTGCCATAACGGCATTACCTCCCATAATCATAAATGCGCATAATGCTAATAAAAGTTTTTTAGTTTTCATATGCTTTGCTCCTCTTTCGTAAATTTCCGCCTCCGGGCGGATTTTTTTGTTTGCGGAACGGGGAAACTTTTTTATTCTGCCGGTACAACGGCGTTAATGGCGCTGATAGCGTTGAGCGTGCGCGGATAGCCGATGTAGGGCAGCGCTACGGTAACGGCGTCAATTAAATCCTGACGGGTGTTGCCTACGCCAAGGTTGCCGTTAACATGTGCTTTGGCCTGCGGGTCGCAGCAGCCGAGCGTGATAATTGCGGTAAAGGTAATCAGCTCGCGCTGTTTTAAATCAAGCACTTTGCGGGTGTAGTAATCGCCGAAGCAGTTGCCGCTGAGCCAGTTGTTAATGTGCGCCTGGTCGCCTTTGCCGGAACTTGCAAAACCGCGCATACGGTCGCCTAAGATGTCAACCTGCGTTTGTTCGCCTTTGGCAATGCGGTCGGCGTCGGTAGTTGTGCCCTGGTTTTCCAGCGGCAGTTTTACGCCTGCTTCTTCAAATGCAATCTGCATTTCAATCAGCGCGGCCTTGCTGCGTGCAAAACCAACATAAGGCGTGCACTGGTAAATGGTTTCGCGTATTTCTTCGGGCGTTGCCCCGGCATTTAACGCGCCTTTAACGTGAATGCCGATATCTTCCGGAGTGTTGTTGGCAGTTAAAACCACCAGTGTCAGCAGCTCTTTTTGCGCCAAAGGCATTTTTACCTGATTGTTCACATCACTGTAAATAAATTTCTGCATAATCTCGCCAAGTTCCGGCGCGCCTTTAATGCTGCACGGATTTTCTGTACCGTAAAGGGCTTTAACGGCAGCGGAGCTTTCTTCCATTCTGTCCTGTGCCATAGCGGCATTACCTCCTATAAGCATGCAAGCGCAAAGCGCAAGCAAAATTCTGGCTGTTTTTTTCATAATAATCCCTGCCTTTTTAGCCTGCCCTGGGCAGGATTTGTTTTTACGCCTTTATTATAAAAGTTGAAGACGGCTCTAAGTCAAGGGCTGTTGAAAAATGTTCATAAAAATTTCTTATAAATAGCATTAAAAATACAATTTGTTTTGAGTTTAGTCTGTTGTATATGATAGTAAATAATTAAAAAAACATGCTTTTATGCGGTGAGGCATGGCTTTGTAGCAGAAATAAGAAAAGTTTATGAAAAATTTGCGTAACGGCTTGACTGAAAGTAAAATTAAAACTTTACAATAAAAAATACAGTTCCTGAGAGAGGAGGGGCGGCTTATGCTGCTGAGGCAGATTAAATATTTTGTAACCGTAGTGGATACCGGCAGCTTTACAGAAGCGGCCGAAGAATGTTTTATATCGCAGTCAGCAATATCCCAGCAGATATTGTCGCTGGAAAAAGAACTGGGGGTACAGCTTTTGGTGCGCAGCACGCGCCGCTTTACGCTGACTGAACCCGGAAAATACCTGTACAGCCACGGCAAAAAACTGCTTGGCGAAACGGAAAAACTTAAAAACGGCACTATTGCCGCTGCTGCCGGGCAGGAAGGCAGCCTGAAAGTGTGTTACCTTAACAGCTTTGCCGATGCCCGTTTGTATAAGGCGGTAAGCATGTTTAAACAGCAAAACGCAGGCGTGCGCCTGAATGTAAGCGGCGGCACACATGACGAAATTGCCGCGCTTCTGCGCGACGGCAAAACGGATATAGCCTTTAACCTGCAAAGGCATGTGGTATCGGAAGAATACGAAATCCTGCCGGTAGTATCGCTGCCGTGCTTTATTGAAGTATCTTCCGTTTACGGCGGCTTTGAAGGCGGCCGCGCCGAGCTGAAAGATTTGGAGCAGATTCCCTGCATTCTGGTAGCGGATGAAAAACAGCGCGAAACGGAAAAGGATTTTTATACGCAGGTGCTGGGGTTTGAAGGCAGTTTTGTTTTTGCACGCAGCGTAGAAGAAGCGCGCATTATGGCAGCGGCAGGCAACGGCTTTTTGTTTGGCGGCAGCGCCGCACCCGATACCAAGCCCAGCGAGGGCATCCGCATTTTGGCGCTGTACCAGGGCGGCAAGCAGGCGCAGATAAAATACTACCTCTTTTGGAAAAAGGACAACACCAATAATTACATTAAAGACTTTGCAAACGTAATTCTGGAAGCCTTCCGCCCGCAGAAAAATGCCGGCAATTAATAAGCACCGCTAATAACTGGCATTAATTATTGAAATTGCAGATTAAACTGCCCGTTTATATAATAAAACTGTGAAGAAAGACTGGCCGATCAGGCCGGTTGTTACTTTGCCCGGGAAAAGAAGGTTGGGAACATGAGATTTTTCTCCATCCCTTTTGGCAGTTTTAGCCGGAGTTTTTCACTGTTCCGTATTGCAAGTACGCCTTCTTTTTTAAGGCTTTGCCAATTCCTCAGGGGCAAAGCCTTGGCTTAGTTATATTGCGCAAAAGGCACAGGTTAAAGGCAGGCGGCAAAACAGGTAGAGGAAACCAGGAGACTCGCACCGTAAGTTTTGGCAAAAGCCGGTAATTTGTACCTCCGCGCTTTATAAAATATAAAGTGTTTTTCTAAAAGGAGGAAAACAAAATGAAAAAATCCTTAGTATTAGCAATGGCTATGGCTCTCGGCGTAACTGCATCCGCATATGCAGCTAACCCGTTCAGCGATGTACCGGCCGGCCACTGGGCTTATGATGCTGTTAACAAACTGGCAGCAGAAGGCGTTGTAGACGGTTATCCCGACGGCACCTACGGCGGAGATAAACTGATGACCCGCTATGAAATGGCTCAGATTGTAGCAAAAGCAATGGCAAAAGGTGCTAATGTTGATAAATTAGCTGCTGAATTTGCTGACGAACTCGACAGCCTTGGCGTTCGCGTAGCTAACCTCGAGAAAAAATCTGACAACGTAAAAATCACCGGTCAGATTCGTGCATCTTATCGTGATGTTGATGGTGACCGCAAAGGTCATGAAGGACGTCTGCGTACCCGTTTGTTCCTGAATGGTCAGATTAATGAAGACTGGACCTACACAGGACGTTTTGAAAACAGCCAGTATTATACTGATGCTGAAGGTGATGATAATATTGATCTTAACTGGGCATATGTAACCGGCCGTGTTGGTGGTGTTAAGATGGAAGCAGGTCGTCAGGACTTCGTTAAAGGTGATGTAATGGATCTGCGCGGCGATGGTGTAAAACTCAGCTATGGCGATAAGGTAAAAGTATTTGGCTGGGCGTTAAAAGCCGCTAGTGATAGCTCTGTTTCTGGTGATTTCTTGGATGATGAAGATACAGAAGATGTATATGAAGGTTTGCTTGAAGATGGCGACCGCATTTATGTAGCAGGCGTTGAAAGCCAGATCGGCGTAGTTGGTGCTGATGTTCGTTACTACAACGCTGATAACTGGAGAGATCAGGATATCTGGGAACTTGCTCTTGACGGTGAAATCGCGAAAGATCTTGTTTTAAGAGGCAGCTATTTCTATGGCGACAGCGATACTGTTGATGGCGATGACAGTGGTTATTTGGTAGGTCTTGCTTACCGTGGTGCCAAAGCATCTCAGCCGGGCAGCTGGGGCGTATACGCTAACTACAGCGACCGTCCGCTTGCAACCTTCTTAATGCCTACTTTCTTTAGTGGTGGATATGGTGTGCTTCCGTATAGTGATCCTCGTGTAGGTGATGGCTACGAAGGTTATGATGTAGGCGCTAATGTAACTCTTGCCAAGAACATTGTAGCAGGTGTTAAATATTCTGATTTCGAATCTCGTGAAGGTAATGCAGATAATCAGACCTTGTGGTCCGAAGTAATCTTCACTTTCTAATTTAAAACTTCAGTTCTTCTGACACATAACTCTTTGAGGACGGCTTTTCGCCGTCCTCTTTTTTATTAATATAAAGTGCGAAATAGCTGCCTAAAATATTAGCGTACCCTCTTTTTTGCTGCTTTGGGCAGGTGGTAAAGTCTGCCTTATAAATTTGAAAAATATTAAAAACTTATTGCCTTAAGGCTTGACTTGGAAACGGCTCCAGCAGGTATAATTTAGGCAAATCAAATTTATTGTATGCCGTTATGGCTTAAAGGGGGGCATTGATATGGACAGGCTTTCACGCAAAGACTTTTTAAAACTGGCAGGCTTTACGGTTTTGGGGCTGGCAGGCTGCAAGTTTGGCGACGCGGCCACGCAGACAGCGTCAACTGCCGGGCAGCCGGTTAATGCTGCGGCAGGCAGTGCGGCGGATGGCATAAGCCGCGCCAAAGTGTATTTTACGGATAAAATAAATGAAGACAGCATGGTAAAGCTGTATAAATTAATCAACAGCGATATTTATGGCAAAGTAGCGCTTAAAATACACACCGGCGAGCAGGGCGGCAAAAACTTCCTGTCGCGCAGTTTTGTTAAAGCCGTGCAGGAACAGATTCCCGGCAGCGTGATTGTTGAAACCAACACTGCCTATGGCGGCGGGCGCAGCACTACGGAGCGCCACCGCGAAACCATTATGGCCAACGGCTGGGATTTTTGCCCGGTGGATATTATGGACGAGCACGGCGCGGTAATGCTGCCGGTGCGCGGGGGTAAGCACTTTACGGAAATGTCCGTAGGCAAAAGCCTTGTGGATTATGACAGCATGGTAGTGCTGACGCATTTTAAAGGGCATAGCATGGGCGGCTACGGCGGTTCGCTTAAAAACATTGCCATTGGCTGCGCCGACGGTGAGGTTGGCAAAATAATGCAGCACGGCAGGGGCTTTAGCGTGCGCAATGCCGCTTTTATGGAAAACATGGTTGAAGCGGGCAAAGCCGTAACGGACTTTTTCGGCAAACACATTGTTTACATTAACGTTATGCGCCGAATGTCCGTAGACTGCGACTGCGCCGGTGTGCGCGCGGCGGAACCTACTATCGGCGATATCGGCATTCTCGCTTCAACGGATATTCTGGCTATTGACCAGGCGTGCGTGGACATGGTTTATGACAAACCGGGCGGCGACAACAAAGACCTGATTGAGCGCATTGAAAGCCGCGAAGGCCTGCGCCAGTTAAGTTACATGAAAGAACTGAAAATGGGCAACCCCAATTATGAACTGATAAATGTGTGAAACTTTTTAAAACAGCCCTTTTTGTACAGAATGGCACAGTTTTTGCCGTTGACTGCAAGTGCACTTTAACACCTATAATGAAACTGTAAGGTATGCTGATGCTTTTATTATATGGTTTGTTAAAGGGGGTCGTATCAATGGATAAACTGACAAGAAGGGATTTTTTAAAACTTGCCGGTACGGCGGCAATCAGTGCGGCGGCGTTCAGCCTTCCTGATTTTGGCAGGGCATACGCGCAGGCGCCGGTTATTGGCAGCAGGCAGCTTAAAGCACCGCTGGCGGCCGGCAGCAGTGCCAAGGTGTACTTTACAAAACACATTGATGCCGAACATTTTGTAAAGCTGTACGAACTGGTTAACAGCGAAATTTATGGCAAGGTTGCCATTAAAATGCACACCGGCGAAATCGGCGGCAAAAACTTTCTGCCGCGCGAGTTTGTTAAAGCCGTACAGCAGCGCATACCCGACAGCAACATTGTAGAAACCAACACTTTATATAAACGCGGCCGCCACACAACGGAGCTGCACCGCGAAACCATTATGGCCAACGGCTGGGATTTTTGCCCGGTGGATATTATGGACGAGCACGGCGCGGTAATGCTGCCGGTGCGCGGGGGCAAGCATTTTAAAGAAATGTACGTCGGCAAAAGCTTGCCCACCTATGACAGCATGGTAGTGCTAACGCATTTTAAAGGGCATGCTTCGGGCGGCTTCGGCGGCTCGCTGAAAAACATAGCCATTGGCTGCGCCGATGCCAAAGTAGGCAAGGCCATGCAGCACGGCGGCGCCGATTTTTCCATCCGCGGTGCGCATTTTATGGAACACATGGTTGAAGCCGGCAAAGCCGTAACGGACTTTTTCGGCAAACGCATTGCTTATGTTAACGTTATGCGCCGTATGTCCGTGCGCTGCGACTGCGCCGGGCCTGATGCGGAAGAACCGACCATCGGTGATATCGGCATGGTGGCTTCCACCGATTTGCTGGCCATTGACCAGGCGTGCGTGGACATGGTTTATGACAAACCGGGCGGTGACAACAAAGACCTGATTGAGCGCATTGAAAGCCGCGAAGGCCTGCGCCAGTTAAGTTACATGAAAGAACTGAAAATGGGCAACCCCAATTACGAACTTATCAGCATTGATTAAGGCGCTTTGTTTAGTATAAGTAAAACGAAGGTTAGCCCGAGATTAAATTTTAAATAAGGCTTGACTTAGAGTTAGCTGCAAGTGTTACTATATATGTAGCAAAGCATAAAACTTATAATAAAGCGGCTGCAAGGAGGAATTATTATGTTTGGTTTAGGCTTACCCGAACTTTTGCTTATTTTGGTTATAGGGCTTATCTTTTTTGGTCCCGGCAAACTGCCGGAAATCGGTTCTGCCCTTGGCAAAAGCATGAAGGAATTTAAGCAGGCTGTAAACAGCACGGAAACAGAAATTAAAAAAGCAGGTGAAATTGCCGAAACCGCGGAAACCAGGGACGCTGCGTCCGCCGGTGCGGAAACTGTACAGGCGGAAGCCAAAAAGTGACGGCGCAAGCTATGGATAATGGCCGTCCGTTAGATAACAATGATGAGGCAATGACCTTAACGGAACATCTGGGTGAACTGCGGCGCAGAATTCTGCACAGCCTGGCGGCGCTTGCCGCAGGCACGCTGGTAAGCAGCTTTTATATTGATGAAATTGTGGCAGTGCTGACGGCGCCTGCCACCAATTTGTATTATATGCGCCCGGCGGAAGCGTTTTTTATTTACATAAAAATAGCGCTTGCCTGCGGCGTGCTGCTTGCGGCCCCGGTTTTGTTCTATGAACTGTGGGCGTTTCTGGTGCCGGCCCTAACCGGCAGGGAACGCTCGGCGCTGATGCTGTTTGTGCCTTCGTCGGTGCTTTTGTTCTGGGCGGGCATTGCTTTTGCATACTTTTTTGTATTTCCGCAGGGGCTGCACTTTTTTACAACTTTTGCAGGCGGCAATATTGCGCCGATGCTTTCGATAGAAAGCTATCTGGACTTTTTCCTGATGCTGGTTGTGCCTTTCGGCTTTATTTTTAACCTGCCCATGGTGCTTATTGTGCTGGCGCAGATGGGTGTGGTAACTTCTGCTTTGCTGAAGCGCGGACGGCGCTATATGGTGGTTGCTTCGTTTATTTTAGCGGCAATTATTACGCCGACGCCTGATGTGGTAACGCAGACACTTCTGGCAGTGCCGATGATTTTATTATATGAAGGCAGCAGGGTATTTATTAAACTTGTGCTGCGCAAATAATATAAAATAAAAAATCTTCTTCCTTTTCTGGAAGAAGATTTTTTTATGCCCTTTTTCAGTTTTGCGGCAGGTTGTCCCTTAAATGGGCTATAAACTTTTCTACGGCCGGTGTGTGCGGCTGATGGCGCTTCCAGGCTATAACGCTGCTTGTGCGCATTTCCGGCTGCAGCGGGCGCCAGGCAATGTATTTTTCATCCCAAAAGGTAATGCTGCTGCCGATAATAAGCGCATAGCCAAGCCCTTCTTTAACCATAATGGCCTTGTTGGCAGGCAGGTTGCCGCTGCCGGTAATGATAATATCCTTAAAGCTGCTGCCGAACCAGCTGGCAATTTCGTTGCGCACGGTGCCGCGGCTTACCATAAAAACGTTCTTGCCTGCCAAATCCTGCGGGCTGATGGCGCTTTTGGCCGTCAGCGGGTCGTCCGGCGGCATAAGCACTACCCAGCGCTCGCAGTCTTTAAGGCGTATAAATTCGTATTTTTCAATGCTTACGGGTTCAAGCATTACGCCGATATCGGTCAGCCCGTCTTCAATGCGCTCTTTAATCTGGTCGGCATTGCCGGTGTAAATTTCAAAAGTAACATTGGGGTAAATTTCGCGGAAGGATTTAATAAGCGGCGGCAAATACTGCACGGCGTAAAGTTCGCCTGCGCCGATGGAAATTTCTCCTTCTACCATTTCGTCGCAGGTGCTGATTTCCTTTTCGGTTTTTTGCACCAGCCCCACTATTTCTTCTGCGCGGCGGCGCAAAATAAGCCCGGCCTGCGTAAGCGTTATTTTGCGCGACAGGCGGTTAAAAAGCTGCGCGCCTACTTCTTCTTCCAGCTGCATAAGCTGGCGGCTGAGCGTGGGCTGGGTAATGTGCAGCAGTTCTGCCGCCCGGGTAAAGTTTTCTTCGCGGGCTACTGTTAAAAAATACTTTAATGTCCGTAGTTCCATGGCGTAACATCCCCTTACATATTTACAGGCTGTATCTGTATTTTTATTTTATAATACATTAACGCGTGCGCGCAATAGCTTTGCCATGCCCGCTTTGCATATCGTGTTATAAAAGGTAAGTATTGGATTTATGCATCTGCCGGTAATAAAATGAAATCAGAAAGCCGGGTGCCGCTGCCGTAGGCGCGCGTAAAAAACGGCCGGTGCCAAACGGTTTTTGTATTGCAATACAGTAAAAAATTACTGGAGGGAATTTTATGGCTGAAAATACAGATAATAAAGAAAAACAGCCGCAGCTGATGAGCAGGAGGTCATTTTTGCAGAAATCGGCACTGATGGGTGCAGCCTTTCTGGCGGCGTCTTCTGTAATTCCGCAGGAAACGGAAGCCAAAGGACGCAGCAGAGCCAATAAAAGCGGGCATATGAATATCCGCGGCAGGCGCACGCTGGGCAGCGGCAGCGCCGCACTGACGGTATCGGCACTGGGCTTTGGCTGCATGGGCATGAACTACAACCGCAGCGTATCGCCCAGCCGCAAGGAGTGCATTAAAGTAATCCGCGAGGCGGTTAAACGCGGCGTAACATTATTTGACACCGCCATTATTTACGGGCCGCTTATTAACGAAGAACTCGTCGGCGAAGCGCTTGCGCCTTACAAGGGGCAGGTTGCCGTAACTACAAAATTCGGGCACGAAGTTATTAACGGCAAAGCTACCGGCAGGCAGAACAGCAGGCCGGAAATCATCCGCCGTTACTGCGAGGAATCGCTGCGCCGCCTGCGTGTGGACTGTTTGGAAATGTTTTATCAGCACAGGCTTGACCGCAATGTGCCGATTGAAGAAGTTGCAGGTACTATCGGCGATTTAATTAAGGAAGGCAAGGTTAAACGCTGGGGCGTGTGCGAAGTAAGCGCGGATACCATCCGCCGTGCGCATGCCGTAACGCCGCTGACTGCCGTGCAGAGCGAGTATCACCTGATGTTCCGCGATGTGGAAACCAATGGCGTGCTTGATGCCTGCCGTGAGCTTGGCATCGGTTTTGTGCCTTACAGCCCGATGAACCGCGGCTTTTTGGGCGGCGCCATTAACGAATATACACGTTTTGACCCCAATAACGACAACAGGCAGACCCTGCCGCGTTTTTCGCCGGAGAATATCCGCCTTAATACGCGCATTGTTAACGAATTACAGGAATTTGGGCGTAAGCGCGGCATGACTTCGGCACAGGTGGCGCTGGCATGGCTGCTTGCCAAAGCACCTTTTATTGTACCGATTCCCGGTACTACCAAACTGGCGCATCTTGAAGAAAACCTGCGTGCTGCGGATATGCCGCTTTCGGCAGCCGATGTGCGCGAACTGGAAGCAGCCGTGGGCCAGTTCCCCGTTGTGGGCGACCGTTACCCGGCTGAACAGCAGCGCCAGGTTCAAAGCTGATAAAAAAGCGTCTGCCCTTGGCGGCAGGAGCTTTTTGTATAGAAAGGATTGTGATAACATGGCAGAAACGATGAAAGCGGGCGTGCTTGCAGGCCCGCAAAAAATAGTTGTGCAGGATGTGCCCGTGCCGGAATTAAAACCGGGCGAGCTTGAAATTGAGGTTAAAGCCTGCGGCGTGTGCGGCAGCGATATTCATATGTGGAAAACAGGCAAGGGCTGGGCAGAGCAGGACGGAGAGTTCCATATGGGGCACGAATTTTGCGGCGTGGTAACCAACCCCGGCAGCAGCAGCTTTAAAATTGGCGACCGCGTTACCTTTTGGGCGAACCTGTACTGCGGCGAATGCGATATGTGCCGTGCCGGGCTGGAACACCTGTGCCGCTTTGTGGACGGCACCAATTACGTCGGCTTTGTGTGCAATGGCGGCTATGCGCAAAAATTTGTGGGCAGGGCAAGCAACGCTTATAAACTTCCGGATACCGTTTCGGATGTGGCGGCAGGCCTTATCGACCCGCTGATGGTAGCGTACCATGCCGTTAAACATTCCGGCATGCGCCTTAACGATAAGGTGCTGGTGGTTGGCACAGGCATTATCGGGCACTTTATGTGCGATTTGGCGCGCAAGGCAGGCGCTTCGTTTGTGGCTATGAGCAAACGCCATGATATTAAAACCCGCAAGGCGCGCGAGCTGAACCTGTGCGATACCTTTTACGAAAGCAGCCCGGAAAGCGTAAAGCAGATGCTGGAGGACACCGATGGCGGCTTCGACGTTGTGTTTGAAGCTGTCGGTGTTGCCGAAACGCTGAATATGTGCATTGAAGCGGTTAAGCCCGGCGGCGAAATAGTAATGGTTGGCAACTCCATTGACCCGCAAATCAGCGTGGACGTTAACCGCCTGGTACTGAAAGAGGTTAAGCTGCACGGCAGCGTATCGTGCACACGCACGGAATTTACCGAAACCATTAACCTGATTGCCAGCGGCATGGTTGACGCCGAAAGCTTTGTTACCGATATAGTGCCGCTTGATGATTTGCAGCATACCTTTGAGCGCCTTACCGACCATAACGACCCGATATTAAAAGCCGTTGTTAAACCGTAAAAATTAAACAGATGAAGGTATAAAAAAACCTGCACCGTTAAAAGTGCAGGTTTAACTTTTTATGGGGTTTTACAGGTTCAGGCCTGCCAACCATTTTTCGGTAGCTGCGGTATCGTCCGGGTAAGCGCGGATGCCTTCAATAACATTTGCGCCTTTAAACCATTTGTTAATATCGGGCGTGCTGTCGCTGATGGGGCTGCCGCCGCTGGTGCAGAAGGTGATGACGGTTTTGCCGCTGAAGTCATAGCTGTCGGCAAAGGTTGCTACTGCCATTGGTGCGGTGTACCACCAGATGGGGTAACCTACAAAAACAACGTCGTACTGAGCCATGTTTTCCACTTTGTTTTTCAGTGCAGGGCGGGCGTTATCGGCTTTTTCCTGCTTTGCCAGTTCTGTTGTTTCGCGGTAAACGGAAGGATACGGGGTAGCGGTTTCGATTTTGAAAATATCGGCGCCGGTTTTGCTCTGGATAAGCTGTGCTACTTTTTCGGTGTTGCCGGTATGGCTGAAGTAGGCTACGAGGATTTTTTTGCCGCCGTCAGCTGCCGGTGCCGCCGTTTCCGTTTTGGCGGCGGGCGCCGGTGCGGATTGTTCCGCGGCTCCGCCGCAGGCGGTTATGCCCAAAGCAAGTACGGCCATCATCAAAGCACAAAGAAATTTTTTCATATTCATCTCTCCTTTAAATTTTTTATTTAAGGCTGAACGGATTGCGGTTTTCCGTCAGCGGTTAAACTTTTACTGCGGCGCTTAAAATATACGCTGCCGCAGAGCCAGGCTGCCAGCGCGAAGCCGCCAAGGCAGGTGCCGCCGCAGCTGCCGCAGATACCCGTGCAGCCTCCGGCAGCGCCGCTTGCAGCGGTTCCAAGCGGTATACCGGCACCAACGGCTAAATTTAAAAGCTTATCTTTTGGCGTTGTTAAAGCATTCTTTTTCATAATCTGCCGCCTCCTGTTGTAATGGCTTTTACGGGGCAGTTATGCTGGCATACGCCGCATTTTATGCACAGGCTTACGTCATTTTTAATGCTGCCGTTTTTAAGGCTCATGGCGCGCATAGGGCAGTTTTTAACACAAAGGCGGCATTTTACACATTTTTCGCGGTCAACCTGTATTTTGGAGGCTATGCCCAGTTTGCTGCCGATGATGAAAAACAGGCTCTGCATTGCTCCCTGCGGGCACATAAAGCGGCAGTAGCCGCGCCCGCCTTTGGTAAACAGCCCAAACAGCACCAGGTATAAAAAGCCTGTTGCGGCAAGCGGCACGGTAAACGAAATGGCCGCACCGAAAAGGACGCTTACAAGGCTGTCGAACAGATAAAAGTTGCAGTAGGCGCAGGGGTAAAAGCCGTACCACAGCGGCAGCAGCATATAGCCAAGCAGCATGCCGAAGCGGATATAAGGCACCGGCACATATTTTTCCCATTCAATCTGCCAGCGTTCCGGCACCAGATGGCTGAGGCTTTCGGCAAAATAACCGGCCACGCACAGCCTGCCGCAAAAAAACGGGCCGAACAGCAGGCACAGCAGCCAGAAAAGCAAAGTTGATACCAGCATTAAATTGTTGAGTTCGAAAAATCCGCCGGTAAAAATTTCTGCCGTGGGTATGCGCGGGCAGAAAGCGTGCGGCAAAAACGCCGGCTGCACGTTTAAAACATTTTCCAAAAAGCGGCGGTACAGTTCAAACGGGGCGTATAAAAGGGCAAAGCCCAGTAAATAGCCCGCTGCCCGCTGAGCCGTAAAAGAAAGGTGTGAAGGTTTGCTGTTGTTCTGCATAATTTTTCCCTGCCTTTAGTTTAACAGTTGAAGTACGCTTTAAGTCAATAGCAAAAGCACCGGTATGATGCTCCCGGTGCTTTTATTATAATGTAGGCAAAGGCAAAAATTCCAATGCTTATCTTTGAGATTGGTTCATGCTTAAAAAGCATTTTGCATGGCTGATGAATTTTTCGGCGGCGGGGCTGCCGGGGGCATAACGCTTCCAGGCAAGCAGCGTGCCGAAGCTGAGCTCAGGTTCCAGCGGGCGGAAGGTAACGCGCGTTCCGTCCAGCGCGGGAACGGGGTTTTCCAGCGTCAGCTGATAAGCAAGGCCGTTTGTTACCATTAAAATGGCGTTGGCGGCAAGGTCAGTGGTAAACACTATGTTTAAATTCCTTAGCTCGCGGCCAATCCAGTTGTTAAGTTCGTTGTTAATGGTGGCGCGGCGGCCGGTAATAAGCGGCAGGCCTGTTAAATCGCGGGCGGTAATGCTCTTTTTTGCGGCCAGCGCACAGCCGGCTGGCATAATTACGCCCCAGCGTTCTTTTACCGGCAGGCGGAGGAAGTCATATTTTTCAATGCTTACGGGCTCCAGCAGCAGGGCAATGTCAATCAGCCCCTGCTCAAGCTGTTCTTTCAGCTGGTCGGAATTGCCGGTATGCAGGTTGAATTTTACTTTCGGGTAAAGGGCTTTAAAGTCTTTTATAATCTGCGCCAGCAGGTTAACGGAATTTAATTCGCCGCAGCCTATGGAAATAGTGCCTTCCACAAGTGCGTCCTGCTGCAGAAGTTCTTTTTCGGTTTTGTCTACCAGCGATAAAATTTCTTCCGCACGGCGGCGCAGCAGCATGCCTTCGGGCGTCAGCGTAATTTTGCGCTTGCCGCGGATAAACAGCGTTACGCCGGTTTCTTCTTCAAGCTGTACCAGCTGGCGGCTGAGCGTTGGCTGGGTAATGTGCAGTACTTCGGCGGCGCGGGTAATGTTTTCTTCGTGGGCAACGGTTAAAAAATAACGTAAAAGCCTTGTTTCCATGGCGTTCCCTCCTGTAAACCCTGTATATTTATTATAAAATAGCGCAGCCTGTGCCTGCAAGCAAATTATGTTTATCAGGCATGGTAAATCATGAAATACAAGTATTGGACGCAGCTTTAAGGTGAGTTTTATAATTAAAGCAACAAAAAACTAATTCAGGCAGGCGGGTGATGATAATGAATAAAAAACCGGTTAATATAGATGAGCAGCGCACGGAGGCACTGGCTGCATCGTTAAGCAGCACCGGGCTTGATGACTTCAGCATCAGCCGTTTTTTAAAGCTGCTGGCAGAGGGCGGCTCGGCCGGACCGATAAAAATTCTGCGCAGGCACCGCCTGGACCTCTTGGAAGAAATACACACCAAACAAAAATCGCTGGATTTGATAGATTATATTATTTATAAAATCCGTCAGGGAACATTGTAAGGAGGGGCTGAAAATGACTATTAAAGAGATTGCCGCAAGAACAGGCGTATCGGCAGACACATTAAGATATTACGAGCGCATGGGCATTATACCTGCCGTACCGCGCACCAGCGGCGGCGTGCGCAATTATGACGAAAATTTTGTGGAGTGGGTTGCTTTTATTCAGACTTTAAAAGGCGCGGGCATGTCGCTGGAGGCCATTGCCGATTATATAAACCTTGCCAAGCTGGGCGAACAGACCTGCCAGCAGCGCAAAAAAATACTGGCGCAGGCGCGTGATGTGCTGCTGCAAAAAATTGAGGCTTTGCAGAACATGGCACGTTTGGCTGATTATCAGCTGATGAGCTATGACACGGTTTTGCGCCCGCGTACCGACAGCCTTGTAGGGGCTTTTACAAGCGCTTGAAATTTTGCTTGACATGGACTGAACTTCAAGTAGTAGGATATAACTGACAGCAAAATTATGGCTAAAGGAGCGAATGCAAAATGGAAAAAATGACAAGACGCGACTTTTTAAAAGCAGCCGGAACTGCCGCTGTCGGTGTTGCGGCGTATAATCTTGAGGGGGTAAGAAACGTGTTTGCAGCAGGCGAAGGAAGCGTAAAGGTTTCCGCAAACGGCGGCGCAGGCAGCCGTGCCAAAGTATATTTCAGCAAAAACATCAACGCTGATACGCTAATTAAACTTTATGATATGATTAACGAAGGCATTTACGGCAAGGTTGCAATTAAACTGCATACCGGCGAACCGCACGGCCCGAATATTCTGCCGCGTGAAATGGTAAAGGCTTTTCAGGCACATGTGCCTAACAGCAATATAGTTGAAACCAACGCCCTGTACGAAGGCGGGCGCGATACTACCGAAAAGCACCGCGCTACTATTGCCCTTAACGGCTGGGATTTCTGCCCGGTTGATATTATGGACGAAGAAGGCACCGTTATGCTGCCGGTACGCGGCGGCAAGCACTTTAAAGAAATTTCCATGGGCGGTCATATCGTTAATTACGATTCCATGATTGTATTAACCCATTTTAAAGGCCACGCCATGGGCGGCTACGGCGGCAGCATGAAGAACATTGCCATTGGCTGCGCCGACGGCAAAATAGGCAAAGCAATGGTACACGGCGTTTACGGCCAGCCGCTGCCGGAGGACTGGAACGCATGGCCTGCCAAAGAAATGCTGATGGAAAACATGGCTGAATCTGCCAAGGCAACTATTGATTATTTCGGCAAGCACATTGTGTTTATTAATGTAATGCGCCGCATGTCCGTAGACTGTGACTGCGCGGGCGTTGCAGCAGCAGAGCCGACCATTCCGGATATCGGAATTCTGGCATCTACCGACCTTCTGGCGATTGACCAGGCCAGCATTGACCTTGTTTATGCCCAGCCGGAAAAAGACCGCCACGATTTGGTGGAACGCATTGAAAGCCGCCATGGGCTGCATCAGCTTGTTGCCATGCGCGAACTGAAAATGGGCAACCCGCAGTACGAACTTATCAGCATCGACTGATTGAACCATATAGAAATTTTAAGCCGTACGGTTTTATGCCGTGCGGCTTTTTGCTGCTCCTGAAGCATAAAATCTGCCTGGAGGCAGAATGTAAAAATTTTTTAAACCTGCTTTAAAACGCTTGACTTAAAGTGAACTTTAAAGTGTAAAATCAAGGTGAAAAGTTGCTAAAGGAGGAGTATTTATGGAAAAGTTAACCAGACGTGACTTTTTAAAATTGGCAGGAGCTGCTGCTGTGGGTGCTGCGTCATACAGCGTGCCCGGCATGAATAAAATTATGGCGGCAGGCGAAGGCAGTGTAAAGGTTTCCGTAAACGGCGGGGCAGGCAGCCGTGCCAAAGTATATTTCAGCAAAAATATCAATGCGGAAACATTGATTAAACTTTATGATATGATTAACGAGGGCATTTACGGCAAAACGGCAATTAAGCTGCATACCGGAGAAAAAAACGGTCCCAATATTCTGCCGCGTGAGATGGTAAAGGCTTTTCAGGCGCATGTGCCCAACAGCAATATTGTGGAAACCAATACTTTGTATATTCACGACAGGGATACTACGGCCAAGCACCGCGAAACCCTGAAAGTTAACGGCTGGGATTTCTGCCCGGTTGATATTATGGACGAAGAAGGCAATGTATTGCTGCCGGTGCGCGGCGGCAAGCATTTTAAAGAAATGTCCATGGGCGGTCATATCGTTAATTACGATTCCATGATTGTGCTGACCCATTTTAAAGGGCATGCCATGGGCGGCTACGGCGGCAGCATGAAAAATATCGCCATCGGCTGTGCCGACGGAAAAATTGGCAAACGCTGGATTCACGGCGTGCCGCTGGGCAAAGAACTGAATGACGCGCGCGACGTTATTTTCTGGAAGGAAAAACTGATGGAAACCATGGCGGAATCTGCCAAGGCAACCATTGATTATTTCGGCAAGCACATTGTGTTCATTAACGTAATGCGCCGCATGTCCGTAGACTGCGACTGCGCAGGTGATTTGGCAGCAGAGCCGACCATTCCGGATATCGGCATTCTGGCGTCTACCGACCTTCTGGCGATTGACCAGGCCAGCATTGACCTTGTTTACGCACAGCCCGAAAAATACCGCCACGATTTGGTAGAGCGCATTGAAAGCCGCCACGGGCTGCACCAGCTGGAAGCCATGCGCGCGCTGAAAATGGGCAACCCGCAGTACGAACTTATCAGCATCGACTGATGAACAGCGGTTTATAACATCATAGTTTAAAGATAAAAATACCCCAAAGGCATAATGCTTTTGGGGTATTAATGTTTTGGGTGTAATTTTGTTAAACAGCGGTTTCTGCGGCAGGGGTGATGCTGCTTTTTACAGCTGCTGCGCGTGCCTGTTCGTTTTTGTATTTATTTACGTTAAGCGCGCGCACGGCGTTTAAAATGGCAATGACGGATACGCCTACATCGGCGAAAACCGCTGCCCACATGGAAGCATATCCCAGCGCGCCCAGTGCCAGCACGGCAATTTTAATGCCAATGGCAAAGATAATGTTCTGGCGCACAATGCCCAGAGTTTTGCGGGCAATTTTGATGGCGGAAGCGATTTTGGAAGGTTCATCAGTCATCAGTACAATGTCTGCCGCTTCAATGGCGGCATCGCTGCCTAAAGCGCCCATGGCGATGCCTACATCGGCGCGGGCCAGCACCGGCGCATCGTTAATGCCGTCGCCCACAAAGGCAAGCTTGCCGCGGTTGCTGCGCTTATGCAGCGCTTCCAGCAGGCGTTCAACATGTTCAACCTTATCCGCAGGCAAAAGCTGGGTAAAGGCCCGGTCCAGCCCTAGGCGTTTGGCAATTTTCTGCCCTACTGCGTCGCTGTCGCCCGTCAGCATAACCGTTTCACGTACGCCGCAGGTTTTAAGCATTTTAATGGCGGCGGCAGCGTCGGCTTTTACTTCGTCCTCAATTAAAATGTAACCGGCAAATTTACCGTCAACGGCGGTGTAAATAACCGTGCCTGCTTCTGTGCAGGGCGTGCAGCTGATTTTTTCGCGCTGCATAAGTTTACCGTTGCCGCACAGTACGGTTTGCCCGCCTATAACGGCGCGCACGCCGTGGCCGGCAATTTCTTCTATATTTTTAACCATGCCGTGCTTAATATCCTTGCCGTAAGCGCGCTTAATGGAAAGGGAAATGGGATGGTTGGAATAATCCTCCGCATAAGCGGCAAGCTCCAGCAGCTCTGCTTTAGTCATACCAACCGGCTTAATGGAAGTAACGGCAAAGGAGCCTTTGGTTAAGGTGCCGGTTTTATCAAAAACAACGGTTTCGGTATCGGCAAGCGCTTCTAAATAGTTGCTGCCCTTAACCAGCACTCCGCATTTGGAAGCGCCGCCAATGCCGCCGAAGAAGCTGAGCGGAATGGATATAACCAAGGCGCACGGGCAGCTGATAACGAGAAAGGTCAGCGCGCGGTAAATCCAGCCGGAGAACGGCTCGTTTAAAACATAGGGCGGAATGGTAGCCAGCAGCAGCGCCGCAAAAACAACAATTGGGGTGTAGAATTTGGCAAAGCGGGTAATGAAGTTTTCGCTGCGCGCTTTTTTCTCGCTGCTGTTTTCTACCAAATCCAAAATTTTAGCGACGGTCGATTCGCCAAACTCTTTGGTTGTTTTAATTTTTAAAATGCCGGTTTGGTTAATGCAGCCGCTGATAACCTCCATGCCTTCCTCAACCTCGCGCGGCAGTGATTCGCCGGTGAGGGCGGAGGTATCAAGCGCGCTGCGCCCGCTGATGATTTCGCCGTCGATAGGCACGCGCTCGCCCGGTTTAACGGTAATAATTTCGCCAACAGCAACTTCGTCGGGGTCTACCTGCACCAGTTTGCCGTTTCGTTCTACATTGGCGTAGTCCGGGCGGATATCCATCAGCGCGGTGATGGACTGGCGTGAGCGCGAAACGGCATAGCTCTGGAACCATTCGCCAATCTGGTAAAACAGCATAACGGCTACGCCTTCGGAATATTCGCCCAGCGCGAAAGCACCGGCGGTGGCAACGGTCATTAAAAAGTTTTCGTCAAACGCTTCGCCCTGACGGATATTGCAAAAGGCTTTCCAGATAATATCCCAGCCGATAATAATGTAGCTTATGCCGAACAAAGCGAATATAATATAGGCAGGAACTTCTGCAAACAGCGGCAGCAGCATACCGGCGGCAAACAAAACAGCGGCGGCGGTAATGCGCTGCAAAAGTTTTTTCTGTTTCTTGGTCATATTAAAATCTCCTTACAAAAAGGCTGCAATAAAATGCACATTTTGTTTTATTGCAGCCTGAATAATATATTTAAATAAATGTTACAATGCCAGCGTTTCACCGTCTGCCGGAATATAAAAATCTTTGTCAAGCTTATTGTCGGTGATAAATGCACGCAGGCCGTCACGGCTTAAGGTTGCGTGCCCAACGGCGTCCATATGGGTGGCAATTACTGCGGCATTGGGGGCATAGCCGCGCAGTGCGGCAATATCTTCCGTACCCATAATAATCGGGCCGCTGTGTATAAGCTGCGCCGCCGCGGCGTTGACGATAATAATTTCCGGTGCAAATTTATCAACGGCATTTTTTACAAAATCACACCAAATGGTATCGCCTGCAAGATAAACGGTTTTTTCGCCGGCGGCTTTAAACACAACGCCCATAGCGTCGGGACGGAAACCGAATTTTTTATAATAAGGCATTGTTGTATCCGGTTTGCCGTGGATACATCCGGTTTTATAAAGTGTTATGCCGTTAAAAATAATGCCTGTTTCTTTTAAAATTTCCACATCCGTAAAGCCAAATTTACGCATAAAGTTTTCGTCATATTCGTCCTGAACAAAAATTTTTATGGCTTTTGGCAGGGCTTTGGCTGCAAATTCATCTATGTGGTCGATATGCGAATGTGTTACAATAACAGCATTAAGGTTTCTGGTTATTTCATCTTCAGGCATTGGCAGCTCAACAAGCGGCCAGCGTTTATCGGGTGTAAAGCATTCGGGGATGGGGTCAAAATAATCTTTGGGCGCAAACAGCGGGTCAATCAAAAATCTGCTGCCTGCGTAAGTAATAATTGCCGTTGCGTTTCTAATCTGCTGAAAATTCATAGTATAACTCCTTACGCTTTAACAGTAACGTCGGGCTCGATTTTGTTGATGAGCTTAACAGCTTCGTCAAGCACCTGTGCGAATTTATCGTCCGGTGCTTCCAAAGTCATTTTTTGTGCCATAAAGCTGACGCTGGCGCTGGTTACGCCGTCAATTTTTTTAACGGCGTCTTCAATTTTGGCGGCGCAGTTGGCGCAGTCAAGGTCAATGAGTTTAACAGATTTTTTCATAGATATACACTCCTTAATTTATGTTGGTTATAATTTTATACTTGAGCAATCGCTCATATATTTATTATAAATAAACGTCTGTCAGCCGCAAGGCTTTTACAGGCAGATTGTTCCTTTTGGAGCAGGAAAAATCCGTTTGGGACTAAAAGGGCGGTGTTGGTGATGGATTATATAAAAGATAATGGTATGATGGAAAAACTGCCGTTTTGGAAGTTTGGCGGCAAAAGCAGCAGCGCTGAAAAATACCTGTTTGAAAATGAAAACGGCAGCGGGCAGATGCTGCTTTACAATGTGCTGCCGGGGCTTAAGCTGGCAGTAACCGAATTAAACGGCAGCACCATGAATTTTTATCATCCTGCCGTCAGCGGCGTTATGCAGGTTAATTACTGCCTGAACGGGCGTATGGGCTGGGTAATGCAGGGCGGCAGAAGTATTTATCTTGGGCAGGGTGATATATCGTTTCATATGATGGACTGCTGCACCGTATCGGGCATAACCTTGCCTTTGGGGCATTACAACGGTATTGCACTGTTTGTGGATTTAAATATGGCTGCGCAGCCTTTTGCTGAAACGTTAAACCTTCCGGAGGTGAATTTACCTGTCTGGGCAGAAAAGTTTTGCCGCGGCGGCGAAGTTACGGTTTGGCCGGGTGCTGCAGAAATTGCAGATATGTTTACGCTTTTGCCGCATGTAAAAAGCGAATACCGGCAGGCGTATTTTAAACTGAAAGCGCAGGAAATACTTGTATTTTTGGCTGTGTACGGTGTTCCGCATCTAAAAACGGCCGAAAGCTGCGAGGAACGTTATATGGAAATTATAAAAATGATTCACGCTAAAATAACCGGCAGCTGGCAGGAGCATTATACCATTGAACAGCTTGCCCGCGAATATTCCATTAATGCTTCTGCTTTGAAAAAAGTATTTAAAATGGTGTACGGTAAACCTGTGGCACAGTATATGAAGGAATACCGCATGAGGAAAGCGGCGACGCTTTTGGTTGCAGGCAGCAGCAGTGTGGCAGAAATTGCGGCGGCAGCCGGTTACGGCAGCCAAAGTAAATTCGCGGCGGCGTTTAAGCAGGTAATGCAGCTTGCGCCGTCAGAATACCGTATGCGTTATAGTAAAAAGTAATTTGACAATGTTTTTAGTTTGGTATAATATAAAGAAAGAGACAGCCGATTGGTGGAACATCGGCTCTCCCTGTTAGAATTTATAGTTCAGAAGGAAGCCGCGTACCGCCAGTATGCGGTTTCTTTTTATCTTAAAGTATTGTTACTTTTTAGATAAGCAGATAACAGCAACGAGGGCTCCGAAAGCAATCATCAAAGATAATGCTTCGTAAACAGTCATGCCATCACCTCCCTTTGCGGAAGGAACCGACTCGGCTATCTCGGAAAATTATTATAGCATATAAACATTAATCAGGCCTTCTATCCGTTTAAACGGACAGAAGGCCTGCTTTTAGTTTTTGGCGTTTTGCCACGGTATTTGAGTTTTGCTTTAATCCTTACAATGGCAGGTGCCGGGCTGCGCCGTCATGCTGCACGAAGGGCATTTGCCCTGGCTCTGCATTAAACCGCTGCCCCACTCGTACATGGCTTTAAGAATTGGAAAGAGGCTTTCGCCCAGTGCTGTAAGGGAATATTCCACTTTAGGCGGCACAACAGGGTAAACCTTGCGGTTAATAAGCCCGTCCTGCTCCAGCTCGCGCAGCTGCTGCGTAAGCATTTTTGGCGTTGCTTCCGGCACAAGCTGGCGCAGCTGGTTAAAGCGCAGCACGCGGCCCGATAAGTGCCAAAGCAGAAGCGCTTTGTATTTGCCTCCGATGAGGTGCAGAGTGGCGGCAACGGGACAGTTTACGTTGATGTTCTTTTCCATAATTATGCTCCTAAGTATCTTTTTGGGTACTATATCACCTAATAGTGCATTCTTGATTAAAAGATATTGTATTAATATAATAATAACAGGAATAAAAAAGAGCGTCAATGAAGTGTTATATAAGGAGCAGCGCTATGAAAAAAGAACAGTTTAACGTTACCGGCATGACCTGTGCCGCCTGCAGCGCTCGCGTGGAAAAAGCTGTGGGCAGACTGCCGGGCGTGGATAAAATAGCCGTTAATTTATTAAAAAACAGCATGGTGGTTGAATATGATGAAACGGCACTTGATACGCAGAAAATAATCGGCGCCGTTACAGAAGCCGGATACGGCGCGTCGCTGAAAGAAGCTGCGCAGCAGGGCAAAGCCTCTAAATCAATGCAGGTTTCGGCAAACGATATTGCGCGGCAGGAGTATGAGGCGGTGAAAAAACGCCTGAAACTTTCACTGGTGTTTGCCGTGCCGCTTTCGTATATTTCCATGGGGCATATGATGGGCTGGCCGCTGCCGGAGATTTTCCTCGGCGTGGAAAACGCGATGATTTTTTCGCTGACGCTTTTATTGCTGGTTATTCCGGTAGTGTTTATTAATTTTAAGTTTTTCCGCGTCGGTTTTAAAACTCTTTTTGCGGCTTCGCCGAATATGGATTCCCTTATTGCCATTGGTGCGTCGGCTTCACTTGTTTACGGCGTGTACGCGCTTTATAAAATTGCTTACGGCTTTGGGCACGGCGATTTGGCTCTGGTACACCGCTTCTCGATGGACTTGTATTTTGAATCCGCCGGTATGATTTTAACGCTGATTACCTTCGGCAAGTTTCTGGAAGCGCGTGCCAAAGGCAGAACGAGCGACGCGATTACAAAATTGATGGATTTGGCGCCGAAAACAGCCGTTGTTGAGCGCGACGGCGCAGAGCTTGAAATACCCGTTGAAGAAGTTGAAAAAGGCGATATTCTTGTGGTGCGCAGCGGCATGAGTGTGCCGGTGGACGGCGTTTTAACCGAAGGGCATGCAGCGGTTGACGAATCGGCAATTACCGGCGAGAGCATTCCTGTGGAAAAGGAAACCGGCAGCAAGGTTACCGGGGCAACGGTTGTAAAATCGGGCTTTTTTAAAATGCGTGCCGACAGGGTTGGCGAAGATACCACGCTGGCGCAGATTGTGCGGCTTGTGGATGACGCTACAAGTTCCAAACCGCCCATTGCCAAAATGGCGGACAAGGTAAGCGGCGTGTTTGTGCCTGCCGTTATCGGCATTGCGCTTGTAACGGCGGCAGTATGGCTTTTGCTGGGTGAAAGCTTTGAGTTTGCACTCTCCAACGCTATTGCGGTGCTGGTTATCAGTTGCCCGTGTGCGCTGGGGCTGGCAACGCCTACGGCAATTATGGTAGGCACCGGGCGCGGTGCGGCCAGCGGCGTTTTGATTAAATCGGCGGAAGCGTTGGAAACGGTACACGAAGTTAACACCATAGTGCTTGATAAAACCGGCACCATAACGCAGGGCGAGCCCGGAGTGACGGACGTTTTATACAGCAGCAGCGCCGGTGAAGCGCTGCTTGTTAAAACGGCGGCGTCACTGGAAAAATATTCCGAACATCCGCTGGCACAGGCGATTGTAAAATATGCGGAACAAAAAAATGTGCAGCTTGCGCCGGTAACAGGCTTTGCGCAGCAGGCCGGGCGCGGCATTAAAGGCGTAATGGAAGGCAAGGGCTGTTTTGGCGGCAACCGCAGAATGCTGGAAGAAGCCGGGCTTTATGATGATAACGTAAAAATGCTGGAAGAAAAACTGGCGGCCGAAGGCAAAACACCGCTGTTTTTTGCCCGTGACGGCATACTGCTCGGCATTATTGCCCTGGCAGACAGGGTAAAACCTACAAGCCGCGCGGCTATAGAAGAAATGAAGCGTATGGGGCTGGAGGTAGTAATGCTTACCGGCGACAACGCGCGCACGGCGCAGGCCATACAGAAAGAGGTAGGCGCTGACCGCGTGGTGGCAGAGGTTTTGCCGCAGGATAAGGAAACGGAAATACGCCGTTTGCAGCAGCAGGGCAAAAAAGTTGCCATGGTTGGCGACGGCATTAACGACGCACCTGCACTGGCGCGTGCTGATGTGGGCATTGCCATTGGCGCCGGTACGGATATAGCAATTGAATCGGCAGATTTGGTGCTGATGAAAAATGACCTGCTGGATGTTGCCGGTGCTGTTCAGCTTGGGCACGCGGTAATACGCAACATTAAGCAGAACCTGTTCTGGGCGCTGTTTTACAATGCCATCTGTATTCCGGTGGCGGCGGGCGTGTTCTATCCGTGGCTCGGCATTAAGCTCAGCCCCATGCTGGGCGCGCTGGCCATGAGCTTCAGTTCCGTTTTTGTTGTAACCAATGCCCTGCGGTTAAGGTTCTTTAACCCGGTGTATGCGGCAGATACCGGCGCGGATATGCCCGGCGCTGCTGCGCACGAATGCAGGGTTGAGGCAGTAGATATATTAAACACCAACAAAAAAGAAAGGGTTGATACCATGAAAAAAGTACTTGATATTGAAGGCATGATGTGCCAGCACTGCGTAGCACATGTAAACAAAGCCTTAAGCGGCATTGAAGGCGTGGAAGCTGTTGAAGTTTCGCTTGAAAACAAAAACGCCGCCGTTACGCTTGCCGCTGATGTTAGCGACGAAGTGCTTGTTAAAGCCGTTGTTGACGCAGGCTATGAAGTAAAAGGAGTTAAAACCTTATAAAAAAACAGCCCTTCGGTGCGGAAGGGCTGCAAAGAAGCAGTGCCGGGCGGTGTGTTTCGGCGCTGTTTTTTTATGCCGCTAAATACACTCGCAGCCCATGTTATTGCTGCGGAATGCTCCCTGTTCGTAAAGTTCAATTTTATGGTTCAGGCGGCTCAATGTTTCCTGCATATGCTCCAAACGGTTTTCCAGCCTGTCGCGTTCTGCAATTAAAAGTTCTTCGCGCTCTTTTAAGGTGCTGTCGCCTTCCAAAAACAGGTGCATGTAACGTGTCAGCACTTCAATGGAAAGCCCTGCTTCGCGCATACATTTAATAAATTCTATGCGCTCGCAGTCAATGCTGCTGTAATCGCGGTTGCCGCTTTTGTTGCGCGCTACGGCCGGCAGCAGGCCAATGCGCTCGTAATAGCGCAGCGTGTCGGTTGTAAGGCCGAATTTTTTGCTTACTTCTGCAATGTTCATGTCTGGTCACCTCGTGTAAATTAGCCGCGCTTTAAGCGGACAGGATTTTATAGGCGCTGCATACGGCTACGCGCCCGCTGATGTTAATAATGGTGTAAATAACGGCAAGAATTGCTGCACCTTGCAGTAAAACCTTCATAAATTATTCCCCCTCTTTGGTGATGGTTACGGTATCGAATTCGGTGCCGTCCGGCAAAAATGCCTTAAAGGTTAATGTTTGCGGAGTTTTGCTGAGCGTTATGTAGTTGGAGTCCTCAGGCTGCGGCGCAAGGGCTGCATCCGCCGTATTGCGCTGCCACAGGTTGGCGTAGCGCACGCTTCCGGCAACGCCGGTTAAAATATAGGTTATGCCGGTGTTATCGGGCTTAAAGCCTTTTAACGGCACGCGGCGGCGGTAGGTATGCAGGTGCGCCGTAAGCACGGCGTCTACATTATATTCTTCAAAAACGGGCATCAGCTGCTGCGCCCAGGGCGTAAACTGAATGCTTGCCGGGTCAAAATTGTTGGGGCGGTCGGTAAAGGCATAACGCAGAATGTCTTTATGCATCAGCACAATTTTCCATTTGCTCTGCGTGCCGGCAAGGTCACTGCGCAGCCAGTTTAACTGCTGCTGCATTAAATCGGGGTTAAAGTTTGCCATTTCGTCGGTCTGCGTGTTCAGCACAACAAAATGCACATCGCCGTAGTCAAAGCTGTAATACTGGTTTTTATTGGCATCGGTGCCGTTTTCCGGCAGGTTAAACAGCGTTAAATACGGCGTCGGCGGGGCAATCTGCCAGTCCATATTGTAGGTTTCGTGGTTGCCCATTACCGGCGCAAACGGAATGTTTTCAATCATTGGCGCAACAGAATTAAACCAGGCGCGCCACTGCGAAAAATCGTAGCCGTTGTCAACCAGATCGCCCATGTTGATAAAAAAGGCGGCGTCATCATTTTTGCTGTAGGCAGTTTGTGCCAGTTTGTGCCAGCCGCTGTAATCGGATGACTGCGAATCGGGAAATATCAGCGCTTTAAAGCTGTCAGGCTGCGCGGCCGGAAGTTTGTGCCAGCCGGTGCGGCTGCCTTCGTAGCCTGCGCGGTATTCGTAAGCGCTGCCGGGTTCAAGCCCTGTCAGCGCGGCGGTGTAAACGTAAAGGGTGCCGCTGCCGGTGTTAAGCTCCTGTACGGAAGCAGGCACGGCTGTTATTTGCCCTGCGGCGTTTTTATATTCGGCCGCCGGGTTTTCAAGTTTTTCATCAGCCTGCCACATAATGGTGCGGCTTGTTGATGCATCGGCGGTAATCAGCTGGCGCAGAAAGCTTATTTTATCCGCGTCGGCGTAATTTTCGGCCTGACCGGTTGTTGGTGCCGTATATACGGCGCAGCCTGCTGCCAAAAATACCGCCAGTACAATAATGTATTTAAGATATTTTTTCATAGGCATTACTCCTTTAAAAACTGCGTAATTTTATGGTTAATATTAATATATCAGTTATAGTGAACTTCAAGTCAAGCGGTTTTCAAAAATTTTTTACTTGACTTAAAGTGCACTCCAAAGTATATATTATATAAAACGGACAATAAAGGAGAATGCCGATGAACCTTTTTATGATTGTTATGTATTCGTATCTGGCCGCCATGGGCATCGCCGTATGGTTTTATTACCGCACTCTTTGCTGATGTGTGATAAAGAAGTAGTAGAAGTGTAAAAAATTTTGCCGTTCCTATCCGGCGTTTGCGCATTGCGCCGGATAGGTCGGGCGGTCATTCGGGCAGGTCTACCTTGCCAACGAAAGAGTAATAAATATCAATGTCCTGTCTGCGTGTGCCGTTCTCGTCATAGCTGCACTCATGCACAACGATTTTCTCCACAAACTCACGCAAAAGGGTAGGGGTAAGTTCTTCAAAGCTGGTGTACTTGCGGACAACATTCATAAACTTTTCTGCGTTTACCGTGGCTTCCTGCGCTTTGGAAAGCTCTGCCCGGATAGCGGCGGCTCTCTCTTTCAGTTCTTTCTGCTCGGCTTCATAGTCTGCCGACAGCTCCGTGAAACGCTCGTCTGAAATGCGCCCGGTCACGCTGTCCTCATACAGCCGCTTGAAGATAGCGGATAACTCGCTGATACGCTTCTCGGCGGCTTCCAGCTCCTTTTTCCTTGCGGCGTTCCTGCGCTTGCCCCCGTCCTCGTTCTGCTCGATCAGCAGCTTCATAAACCGGGCTTCGTGCTTCGCTGCATAGCTGGTGACTTTCCGCAGATTGTCGGTCACTCCGGCGGTCAACAGGTCGGTGCGGATAAAGTGCGCCGTACAGTCACGGGTACGCTTCTTGTAGCTCCCGCAGATATAACAATCCTGCTTGCGGGTGGCGTTCTGGTAACGCTGCTGGTAAAGGACGCTGCCGCAGTCGGCACAAAAGAGTATGCCGGAGAATAAGCCCACTTCATCATAGCGGTTCGGGCGTTTGCGCTGCTTGCGTAACTCCTGCACACGCTCCCACATCTGGGTGTCAATGATAGGCTCATGGTGGTTCTCGAAAATCGCCTGTTTCTCAATGGGGTTCTCTACGCTGTGCTTGGTCTTGTAGGACGGCTTCTCCGTCTTGAAGTTTACCAGACAGCCCGTGTACTCCCTGTTTTCAAGGATATGTACCACGGTATTGGTCGCCCACTTGCACTCATAGCCGGGGTGGTAGCGGCGGGTGC
>OHAO01000544.1_pt1 | contig 28507 bp, 31 predicted proteins | sample 1577151 | NCBI WGS metagenome assembly OHAO01 (sample SAMEA3541585, study PRJEB24748) | human gut metagenome | biome: human gut; feature: human-associated habitat; material: faeces | place: China | collected 2012 | reverse complement strand
TGAAGTACCACTCCTGCCCGCGCTCCGTCACATGGTAGGCGGCGTAGGTGCGGGCTGCTTCTTCCTCCGTGCGCCGCGCGGCATCCTCCGCGTAGATCTTGGCACTGATGCGTTTGTACTCACGTTCTGGGAGCTGGTTGCACAGCTCATCCAGCACATCTTCCAGATGCTCCTCCAAAGTTTCATCCCTGAGATGCTTCTCAATGGCATCCTTCCATCGCCGGTCGATCCACAGCACGATTTTTTCCTGCCGTGCCATCTCAACCACCAGCCTTTTCAGGAGCGTCAGGTGACGCCAACACAGAGGGAGGCTCCTCCCGCATCTGCGGCTTCGCCGGCCTTGACGGACGGCGGGGACGGGCAGCGGGCGCTGTGCGGCTGGCGAGGTATTCCCGCACCGGCTCCGGCACCTCGGATTCATAGAGACATTTGAGCAGTTCCTCCAGCTGCGCCTGCACGCTGGTGTTCTTTTTTTTGAGCGAAAATTCGAGAGCGGCAAGCTGCTCACTCTCGAATGTGATCGTGACATTTTCTTTTTTCATGATCATACCTCCTCGTAGTAGTCGCGGAGCTGGAAGCCCAGCGCCTCCATATCGCTGTGATCCATGCCGAGCGCATGATGCAGGATGTCATAAAGATTCCCAGCGTCGTAGCGGCTGCTGAGAAAATCCACGAGCTTCGCAACCAACTCCTGCTCACGCTCCGGCGTGATCGGTTTTATTGCAGTATTCATAATTAGTTTTCCTTTCAGCCTTTCGGCAGATATGCCCTCGGATTCGTCCGTTCCCCGTTGACGCGCACCTCGAAATGGAGGTGCGGCCCGGTGGAACGCCCGGTGCTGCCGGAGAGAGCGATGATGTCTCCCGCTTGCACGGTCTGACCGACTCTCGCCAGCAGCTTGGAGCAGTGGCCGTACAGCGTGGTGAGCCCATTGCCGTGGTCGATGCACACGTAGTAGCCGTAACCTCCGGCATTGTACTTGGAGACCGTCACCGTCCCCGGCAGCGCGGCGCGGATCGGTGTGCCGGTGGGAACAGCCAGGTCCATGCCGGTGTGCCCCTTGCGCTTCCCGGTGATGGGATCGACGCGGTTGCCGAATTCAGAGGTGATGCGGCTTTCCCAGCCCGAGCCGATTGGCGAGCAGAAACCGTCCGCGCCGATAAACGGCACATCCGCGCCGGGTATCCAGCCCTCAGAGCCACCGGCTATGCCATAGCGGACGAGGTTGTAGACACTGTCGGCGTTGGACTTCTGCTCCTCGGATATCTGTAAATGGAGCACGTTTTCAATATTGCTGTAGACCTTCATCATATCCGTAATGGGAATCGCCACGGTGTAGCTCTCCTCGGTTTCCGTCCCGTCCTCATCGGTGACGGTGCGGGTGCGCTCCTCGTAGGTCACAAAGCAGTCCACAAACTGTCGGTGCGCTCGGCGGCTGGGGGTGTCCTCCCCAAAGAAAATGGCATAGAAAACAGCCTTGACGCGGATACCGTCAAGGCTGTTGCTGTTCTCCGTCATGTCATTGACGGCGGCGATGGCGTTGTCCAGCAGTGTGAAGCTGCGGCGCATATCTTCGATGTAAGCAACATATTCCGCAGGCGTTTTGCCCGGAATGTTGCCGCCGTGGAAACAGAGCAGGACGGCGGAATTGTTATGCTCCGCGCTGCCGGAGAGCAGAGAGCAGATCAGCGCCAGCGTCAGGATCAACGGTGAACAGATCGCCGCCACGATCCAGCCCAGCCTTTTCCGGGAGTCCTCATCCGAGAGAGCGGCAGCGGCGAGCTTCGCCAGTGCCGCGACGGGTACCGCCATTACCGTCCACCTGCCGTTCCGAAGAGGGCCTGCTTGTACTCCGGGGCCTGCACCTGCAAGAGATACCGTTCATTGCCGCACTTGTAGAGGCAGGAGCCGCGCTGCGGGTCCCGGATCAGGGCATACTCGGATTCCTCCAACTGGAGGTTATCCATGAAGAATTTCTTATCCACGTTGCCGCCGTTGAAGATGAACTGATGGACGGGGATGGAAAAGAGGGGGCGCGTCAGCTCCCGTATCCCCGGCTGGGTGAAGTCCTCCAGATTCTGGCTGGCAAGGAACAGGGCGGATTCCTTTTTTCGTACTCTTTTAAGCGCGTTGCGGATGTAGGTGATGACGGTGGGATCGGACAGCCACAGGTACAGCTCGTCAATGGCTGCCACGGAATTGCCCAGCGTCAAAAGCTGATCCGACATATAGGACAGCAGACTGAACAGCAGCGTGTTTCGCAGATTTTCCGCCATGTTATCCAGCCCCTTGACACAGAAAACAAGGAATTTGGAGCGGTCAATATTGGTATGCCCATTGAAGAACCGGGCGTCCGCGCCGCGGCACATGGAGTGAAGCCCCAGCAGCAGATCCCGCAGCATTTCCCGCGGATAAAGACCGGCGGTGTCATAGTTGTCATAGGCATCCTGGATCGTATCGTAGAGGTCGGAGAGGATGGGATAGTCCTCCGGCCGCATCGACGCAAAGTCCGTGTGGTCGGTGATGTTCCACTTTTGATAGAGCTGCTCCACCATCAGTTCCAGCGTGTCGATGTGGGGCGTGTCAAAGCCCTTGTAGACGCGGAACACATCCCGCAGGAAGGAGATGTGCTGAGAGAGCAGCGTCCCCCGGAAAGCGTCCGGCGCGTCCGGGTCTTCCGGCCCGCTGCCATCGTCCCAGCAGCGCGGCTCCAGCAGGTTGATGCGGTACTGCCCGCTTAAGTAGTCCAGAAAGCAGCCGCCCAGGGCGCGGCACTCGTCCTCCATCTCGTGTTCTGAGTCCAATGAAATGACGCTTTTGCCCGCCTCCCGCACATTGCAGAGCAGGAGCTTCAGAAGGTAACTTTTGCCCTGTCCGGTATTGCCGAGGATGAGGGCGCTGGCGTTGGTCTTGTCAGAAGCACGGCGGTCGAAGTCCACGATGATGTTGGAGCCGAAGCGATCCCGGCCAATGAAGAAGCCCTGGGGATCGGTTTTGCCGGAATAGTTCATGGGGTACAGATTGGCAACGCTCCTGGCAGGCAGGACACGTTCTGCAAAATTGGCAAGCTGGCTGCCGCCGGCGGGGTTGGCGGAGAGAAAGCCCTCCCGCTGGCGCAGGAGCAGCGGATCGGCGCCCATGCGGGAGCGGACCAGTTGGGCGGATACCGTATCCCGCGCCGTGCGCAGCTTTTCCGTGTCTGCCGCGGCAATGTCCAGATACACGCCGCAGTGGATGAGCGGCTCCTTTTCCTGCCGCTGCTTCGCCAGCAGCTCCGCCATATCCCGCAGGTTGGCCTCCGCCGTGACGCTCTGCTTGTAATCATTGGTATTGCTCCGTTCCATGCGGCTTTTGTTGGTGGCGGCATGGAGGATGGCGTCCTCCTCAGCGGGCGTGACCTGCCGCGCCGTCAGGCGCAGATTGACGCCGCCCATATCGCCAAGGCCCCGCAACAGCGCCAGCTCATCCGTCATGGGTGGGTAGCTTTTCAGCGCCATCGCCGTGTGATACCGGCCGCCGAGGATGAAGTGATCTGTGTTGAACTTCACCGCCGCGGGCGCGATCATGTCCAGAAAGTCTTTCGGGCGCTGGATCTGCTCCGGCATCTTCTTTTTCTTCTTCTGTTTCTTTTTAGCCATGTACATACTCCTCTCCATCGAAATCACGGAAGACCTCCGTGGTGAGATCCTGCCGGTAGTAGATCGCCAGCAGGCGCTTCACATCCTGCTCCTCCGCCAGACGCACGCGGAGCCCGTGGTCACAGATGGCTTTCTCCAACTGCCGCAGCGCGCTTTCATCCGCACCGGCTTTTTCATCCAGTGGGAGCACCAGCACAAATTTGCGGGAGGAGGCGGATGAGAATTGAATGGCGTCCAGATGGGCCATGTCCCGCTCCAGCAGCTCCCGCACGGCATGCTCCGTTTCCTCCTCCAGTCGCCGCAGGTAATACTCTTTATTTCGCTGGAAGGATTCGCGGGAATCCAGAGCCAGAATTTCCAAGGTTGGTTGGGTGCTGAGAAGCATGGTGAGGGAGCGGACGCGGCCCCGGATGACCTCCGGGGACAGGACGGAGAGGTTGTCCGGCTGGATCAGGAAGAAGACCCGCTCTCCGGAATCTGTCACGATGCCGTGGGGCGTCACACGGACGATGCCCATGAGCTGCCGTGTCGACTGCCGCTGGCGCAGTTCCTTTTTCTGTTTCCGATTCATAGATCCTGCCTCCATTCGTAATATTGTTGGCATAGAAAGAGAAAACAGGCGGCGCGGCGCAGGAAATCCAGAATGCTGGAGCCATCCACCTGAATGGTGAGGAAGGCGTACAGCACCGTGACCACCAGCAGTCCCATGCCGAGGCCCTGGGTCAGCGCCAGCACAGAGAGCAGAGCGCCGATGCCGATCACGGCGATGTCCCGCAGCAGCCAGAGCCACAGCATGGGCTTGGCTTTCAGGTTTTCGGGGTAAATAAACATTTTGTTCCTCCAAAGCAAAACCGCTGCTGAAATTTTCAGCAGCGGTTCGCACGATGTATTTCTTATTCTTCGGCAGTGCCGGTGTCCTCCGCCAGCGCCTGCCGGATACAGTCCAGGAAGAAGGCGTTCTGCTTGATGCCGTTCCGCTTGAGGTATGCCTTGAGCTGCTCAAACAGCTCGGTGGGCACCTGAAACGCCACCGTCCTCACATTGTCCTTGTCCATCTTCGCATTTTCCTCCATTTCATAAAATTTGGTGATGAGCGCAGTCATGTACCGGCTCAGTGTCTCGCCAGATTCCGCCTGTCGCTGCCGTACTTTGGTATGCAGCTCCAAAGGAATTTCAGCGCAGAGGTTGCGCGTTTTTTCTGCCATAGCAGTTCCTCCAGTCACTTTGATGGTAAAGCCAAGATACCCGAAAGCAAGTGTGAAAGCTATTACCAAAGCCAACTAAAAATCCCATTCCAAATCAAGCGTAATGACCATAGCCACCCGTTGCATGAGGTATTCCACGCAGGGGATGGCGACGCTGTTGCCGAGGGCTTTGTAGCGCGCGGAGTCCGAAGCGCCGGGGACATCGGTCCAACCGTCCGGGTAGCCCTGGAGCCGTTCACACTCCAGCGGTGTGAGGCGGCGAATGAGATTCCGGCAATCCGCATTCCAGGTAGAGGGCGGCTGGCAGACAAGGTCTGTAGCGTCCTTGTGCTGCCGCGCGCTCTCCGTGGAGGCGATCTCGTCATCCCTGAACTGATCCACCCTCTGGCGGGCATAGACGCTGTGGCGATACGAGGTGGTCAGGGTATAGGAAATGTCCCGCTGCCAGCCGAAGCCGTTGCCGCCGTTTTGCGGCTGGCGGTCAATGGCGTTGCCTGCAATGCAGATGACCTCCTCCGGCACCTGTTGAACAAGCGAGGTGTTCAAACCGCCCGTACCCATTCTGGCTGAAAGCGTTGGTGCTACCTTATGGGGGCCTGTATAGCGGCTGTCTATTCCATAGTTTTCATACAGTAAAGGCTTTCCCGGACGCAGCACTAAAGGCTGATGTCCATGCTCCTGTGCCCGGAGGGTGCCGGTGATATTTTCGCTGCACTCCATGATCTGCCCACCCTGATCACTGATGCAGAGGATGCTGGGCATACAGTTCCCGCTGGGGCTGCCTTTCAGGGTGGGCGCTACGTCCTCCTGATATCCGATGGTTCCGGCGCTTGCACCTGCCCCGGCAGAGAAACCGGCAATAAAGGTCTGCATTTGGAGGTTCTGCGTTGCCATCAGAGCGCCGGACACACCGTCCAGGTCAATGCCTTCGCTGCGTTGGTTGATATGATAAGCTTTCGCTTCGCCGGATATGGGCGCGGGCGGGTCAAGCCCTGCCTGCATACGCAAAGCTGCTTCCAATAAGGGTGGCAGCGATTTGCCGCGGCACTCTGCGCGGCGCAGAATCCCCAGGCACGCTGTCTGGGATAGCGAGTATCGGGATGGCGCTGTAGCCTGCAAAATCTGCCACAAGGAACACTCGACGGCGTCTTTGGGGCACTCCGAAGTGTTGAGCATCCCAAACGATCCAAGCCACGGAGGATCGTACTCCCAATATACCCCCAGCATATTCCCAGCGCCCGGCCTCAGGTCTAACAGCATGAAGGTATGGTTCTTCAACTTGGAGGAACGCTTCGAGGACTTTTTGAAAATCCGCCCCAGGCTTTTTTTGACCCGTTTCAGCGTCCCGCCCACTTGAGAGAGCGCCGACGACATTTTCCCAAATCCCGAATCTCGGCCGAATATGGATTCCTGTCCTTCCAGATTTTCTGTCTGCATCTCGCATCTCCTGAATGATTCGTATTTGTTCCATAAAGAGGCCGGAACGCGCACCGTTCAATCCGGCGCGCATTCCGGCCACGCTGAGTCCTGGCACGGGCTGCCCCCGCAGATGATGTCCACAGGCGGCAGATATGCACCGTTCAGTTTTTTGATGTCTCCCATTTGCTCCATGCGTGGGAAACGTATTTTTGATACCAGTATAGGGAACGGTTCGATCTCGCTGGCCCAGATTGGCTCGATGCCGCACCGCACCGAAGCCAGAGGAAAGCCGGAGATGCCATCGAACAGGCTCCCCATCGTAAGTTTTCTTGTTGACTGTGTCATTTCATACACACCCTTTTATTTGATTGCCGCGGCGATGGTTCTCGTCACATTCACCGCGGACTGTGCCGTATAGACGGCGCTTGTAATATTGGCCTTTGTCGTGGTGTCCACGCCGAAGCTGCCGGCAATGCGGGGAACTTCGCCGGCAGAGAGCATGAGTCCCACGCCCATCAGCGCGTGGTCTTTGAACACCATAAGACCCGCAATGAGGATGGTAGACTGGAGGAAGGCAGTCAGGCACAAGCCGATGACCTGCCGCATCCAGCCCATGAATCCATCCAGATAGCCACGCGGAACGCTGAACATATAGAGGCTGCCCACCGCGATCTGGATGAGCAGGATGCCCCCGCGTTTCAGGTTGGCAAAAAACACCTTCAGCACCGCATAGCCCATAAGTATCACGCAAAAGAGAAGCATGATGGGGCTGGTGATGATGCCGAGACCAAAGTGGGAACTGTTCACTACATCGGCAAGTGTCTGTATCTCGCTGAGTTCGGTGATGATGTCCTGTCCCACCTCACCGATGCTTCGTCCGTAGCCGGTAAGCCCTGCGGAAAAGGTTCCCTGCAGCGACACCGATAAGGCATAGAGGCGGACGGGGACAACGGTGAAGAGGCTTACCGCCAGAAAGCCCTTGATGATATTCATGCCGCACTGCTGGAGATTGCCTCTGCCGGTGGAGTATTCAATGCCGCACTCAAAGGCGCAGACTACCACGCTGACGGCAAACAACGCCCACGCAAGGCGGGAGAAAAAGAGAATGATGGCGCTGACCCATTCCAGTTCAAAAAGTTCCACGCCCATATTGCCCATGAGGGCAAAGAAATTGCCGAGAAAGCCCACGATCTGCCCGTAGATCCAATCCACCAACTGATCCAGGACCGTCGCGGCAACAAAGTCCCAAATAAATATTGTTCATTCACCTCCGGAGACGCAAAAAGACCGCCGCCCGGATGGGCGACAGCCTTTCGCATAGAGTATTTTGTTTTGCATCTGACTGCAGCGCTTACTTGAGCAGCCGCGGATAATCTGTTGTGCCATTGACGATCGCATAAACGTAGACGGTGTCCCCAATCAATTTGTAGATGGCAACATAAGTCTTCGTCAGCACAAGTTTACGGTAACCGCTTGCCGCAAGGATCGGGTCCGGATGCGTTTGCCCCATCAGCGGGAAATCCCGCAGACGGTTTATGGTCGTTTTCATCGTACTGTAGATTTTCCGCGCGTAGGGAGTTCCTGCCTCCGTAATGTGATACTTTACGATCTCCTCGAAGTCGTGTTGAGCAGGTGGAAGATAGACCAGTTTACTTTTCGTAGGCACGGAACAGCTCCTCCATTCTTTCGTCAAGCTCCTCCGGCGTGCAGACAGGCTCTCCGCTCAATCTGCTGAGTTCCGCAGCATAAATTTTGTCGCGGTGTCGGAACATTTTTTCCCGCTCCTCGTATGCTGCCATGCTCATATAAACACCGTCATCTTCACCCTTGTTCGTGATGAAGATCGGTTCACCGGATGCCTTTGCCAGCTCGGAGATCTGCGTGTACTCATTCCGCAGAGCAGAGGATGGTCTGATTTGCATAGAAAGCCCTCCCTATCAATGTCTTGATAGTATTATATCAAGACAACGCTTTTTATGCAAGCTTTTTATGAGGCTCCTTGCTAAATACGGGGTGACACCATCTGCCTACTTCCTAATCCAGGACTGTCGCGGCAACAAAGTCCCCAATAAATATCTTCACTCACCTCCGGAAATGCAGAAAGCCGCCACCCAGGCGGGGCGACGGCTTTCCTTATAGAATATTTTGCTTTAGTCCACTATAATGCAGATCAATCGAACATGACCGCATCCGCTAAGTCCTGATTGGTATTGAATATTTCTGTGTCCACGATTGACACGGGAGCATCATGCTTCACATTTTTCGCTCCTGTGAAATTCCATCCACCACCTGAAGCAGCCTCGTTCGTATTCACCATGACATCCATACCGTGATACGTGAAGCTTAGCCACCCCTCTGCGGCTACTGTGTCTGCATCTTCTCCGAAGTACTCATAATCATCGACGCCGATCATGGCGAAGAAATCCTGAAACGACATGTCATCGTCCATATCCGAAAAAAGGAACTCAGCTGTTGTGATGAACCCGGCACATTTCAGTTGATCCTCATATTCACTCATGGCCTTTTCAGCATCACCACTCTGTGTTCCGAAAAAGCAGTAAAGATATTCCGCCTCTGCGGCCCCAAAGCATATAGCAGCACTGTCTGGAAATCCATCCGGCCTTACGATCACGTTGCCTTCCGGATGCTCGTTTTTCAATTCATCAAGCGTTTTCCCGAGGTCATTGAAAAACTCAGGCGTGCTTGTATTATCATAGCCTGAACAGCCCGTTGATGCACCATTCTCCGTAATATTGGAATCCTTTGATGTTTGGTCATCAGGAGTTACAGATGCACAAGCGGAAAACGTAAATAATACAAGCAAAAGCATCGTTGTAATGACGGCATTATGCTTCATAGTATTCTTGGTAGACACAGAACAATTCCTCCATTCTCATTAAGATTCTCTGGTACCTATCTCTCAAATGGTATTTATAGCAGGATTGTGCTTTTAACGCAAGAGTATCTTTGTGAAGCAACCATGTCTGCCTACTTCATCCACATACACTATCCATGCAACCATTGCCTCATCGGTTATATCCGGCAGGAGGGTCCTGATCCGGCTTTTAATTGTTCTCTCTTCTTGGCTCAGATCCCAATGATGTTCCAGATGTATTTCGGCGCGATCAAGCTGAAAATCAGGCAGGCAAAGAGAATGGCGGGACCGGTCCATTCAAACTGTCCTCTCTGGCGATGTAGGCTAAGTGCCCAGCGCCTTGCCGCATTACTGCGGCAGGTTTCCGAACACTCGCCCCCGAACCGTGCTTGCACCTTTCAGCGCACACGGCTCTCCACTTGTTAATTCAGTTTACCGTTGTGTAATTTTCTGTGACAGTCAAGGCAAAGCGCCATTGTCTTGCGATTTCTCGCAATCATATAGCGCTCCCAATAGCTTTTGCCTTTCAGGTCTTTGAGCTTCCTAATGTGATGTATTTCAATGTCTCCATCAGTTTTGCCGCAAAGCTCACATTGCCCTGCGGACAGCCTATCCATCAAGCTGGTTCTGCTGGAATACTTTGCCGTATTCGGTATCGCATCTATAGCGGCAGTCTTTTGCATGGATTTTCGCGCAAAGCCCTCATTGTAAAACAACCGTATTTTTTGCTTTCCTTTCTTATCGGTAAATCTTACTCCAAAGTCTTTGCCCATACGAAGTTTTGCTATCATCTTGCGCATACTGGTACGATATTTGGTTGCAAAAGTCTTGAACATACTGTATTGCATGATGTAGCCAAAAGAGCTTGCGAGAGACGCATTGTTGGCGATACGGTAATAATTGCGAAAGCCCCTGACCTCACTGTTGTATTGGTCAAGAATTTCAAGGTCATCATTATCTTTGAGGTGGTAACGAGCTTTAGCTTTCCAATTACTTTTGCCATAAACCGTTCTTTCGATGGTCATAGCTCCATAGTCCAGCAGCTTCCTTTGCATAATTTCTGTCGGCATTTCCAAACATACCGTGCCGTTGAGATGACGGCATAACCGCCCTATTTTATCTCTCTTAGTAGCGGTGGAATGGCGCACATAGATGTCATATCCCAAGAACCGGGCTTTCTTCTTAGAATGGGTTATCAGTGTTTTTTCGTCTGACAGCTCCAAATGAAGTATATCCGCTACAAACGCCTTAATCTGTTCCTTGATTGCTACTGCGTCTTCCTTACTGCCAATCACGCCTACAAGAAAATCATCGGCATAACGGACATATTGAAGCCGCTTGTAGCTGGCGTCGAACGGGTCGGAGTAAGGCATTGTCAGCTTTCTACGATCAATCTCACGGATTTTCTCCGAAAGCATCTGCCGTTCGTCCTCTGTGATGGCATTGCGTAATTTCTTCGCCAGCACGCCCCGCTTCTTTTCCAATTCGTAGGTTTCAGAATAGACAGCACGCTTTGCACCCTTGTCAAACGGCGTTTTCAGTTCCTCCATGTACCTGTCCAGTTTGTCCAGATAGATGTTGGCGAGAATGGGGCTGATAATACCACCCTGCGGCGTTCCGCTGTATGTGTTGTGATATTTCCAGTCCTCTAAATATCCCGCCTTTAGGAACTTACGGATAAGGCGCAGAAAACGGTCGTCCTTAATGCGCTCCGCTAAAATACCTATCATGACTTCGTGGTCGATGTTGTCAAAGAAGCCTTTGATATCTCCCTCAACAAACCACTTCACGCCGGAGAAACAGACTTGTATTTGGTTCAGCGCCGTGTGACAGCTATGATTGGGGCGAAAGCCATGCGAGGTTTTCGCAAAACTGCCCTCATAAATTGCTTCCAGCAGCAGCCGCACACATTCTTGTACCAACTTGTCATCAAACGATGGGATGCCCAACGGGCGCATTTTCCCATTCTTCTTAGGAATGTAGGTTCTTCTTGATGGTTGAGGCTGATAGCTCTCGTTCTTTAGGCTCGCAATGATGCCATCAATGCGACTCAGGCTCATTGCGTCGATGGTTTTGCCATCGGTGCCTTGTGTCATATTCCCTTGACTGGCGTAGATATTTTGATATGCCAGCATAAACAGCTCCCGATTATAAAGATTACGATAAAGTCGTTCAAAGGTATATGACCTGTCGTTGCTGTGGGTTTGTAAACTGCTTAACAAATTGATTGGATTTCTCATGGTGTATCACACACCGTCCTTTCTCTGTTGTTAAGATAACAAGCTGCCACCCTTCGCCATGTGTGCGGCGTTACCGCACTCGGACTACTACGGCGGCTCCGTTGCCATGCCGAATATTCAGTGTCATCTTTCTTGGCGTAGCCTTGAAATTTATCACCACATAGGCATTACACATAGCCGATTCCTCGGCATTTCGGGTTAGGCAATCCCCGTTTAACAATGTAATAATGGCATAGATGATTGTCGGATAGCGTTTTCGTCCTTTTCTCCATACGGAGTTGAGCCGTGCACAAGCTCACCCACATATTCTCGACTAATGAATTGTGGCTGCACGGTACGGCGATAGCTGTCTTTCGCCATAGTTCCTACAAATACCTCTCGGACTGCGCTTCAGGCAGTATAGCTTTTATCCTTGTATCATCCGTTTCATCTTCCCATTCAGTCGTGGGCTGACAACTGCCCAACTTATGAGTTTCCCGATGTGCTATTTTCCCCTATGAGGTTTCCCTCTCAGGTAAGTCGGGTGATGACGGGTTAATGAGCTTTTTCCCGCTGGATTGCCATATCCAAAATTATTACATCGCCGCTACGGGCGCACAATCAAAGTACGCGCCGCCAAGTTTCACGAAGAATGCGATGGCGAGGATCATATCCAATGCAGGGAACACCACCTTCTCCACCACGCTCTTGATCTGCTTGGCCGCCTCCGTCCACGTCTGCTCCACCGCTCCCGCCACATCCCCGCCCGCAGCGAGTGCCGAGGTGCAGCAGAGGGTGGTCAGGAGCAGAAGCGTCAATGTCAGAATAATCATTTTTCTGTATTTCAAGAAATCTCAACCTCCTTAAAATGGGGATGCCGCCCCTTGCGGAGCGGCATCCGTTGTTAGTCCTTAATAACCGGTGCGAGGCAGGGGCTTGCTGGGGGCATAGACACGGGTGACCCAGCGGGAGGTCGCCATGATCCACTGCCCATTGTAGACGCCGCCTGCATCCGACGTGTTGACAAACTGCGTGCTGCCGGTGAGCTTTGAAAGCACCTTGCAGTCTACGCGGGGCGCCTCCACCTGACGGAAGTTTGAAGGTACAATGCCGAACGCCGCCATGAACTCCGTCACATACTCATTGGAGGCAAGCCCCAGCGCCGCGGGCGAAGCATCCAAGACGTAGTTTTTGGATGTGCTCAGGTTATCCGCCAGTGTGCGCCAGGTATCGCCGCTGAGATTGGTTCGGTAGACGATTTTATAGTTGCCGGGGGTATTCCACGTGCCGGTGTAAATCTTTTCAAGGCGCACCGCCTTGACGGGCAGGGTATCGCGCCAGTAGAAGGATTCCAGCGCCGTGGTGGAATTGTTGGCAATACCGGTGAAGTTGTAGCGGACAAGCTGACCCGGCATGACCTCCACGTAACCGGTTTTCTTGATCGACACATTCGTGTACAGGCTCTTATTGGTCATGCTCGCCTTAACGATCTGACCGGCGTGTTCGATCTCTACCTCAATAGGTGTCTTATCCAGCCCGTAAAACTCCGCCGCCTTGGATTCTACGATCTTGTACCGCGCCAGCGGCAAAGGTTTGCTCACCGCCAAGCCGTTTTTATCCGTCTTGATCGTATCCACCAGGCGGTTGGTGCGGGCATTGTAAACTTCAAAGACGGTGTTGGGGATCGGCGTTCCGGCGGGCCAGCCGTTCATGGAATTATAGTCCGCCGAGGTCTTGACGATCTGGATTTGGCCGGTGATGGGCGTATTCTTCCACTCGATTTCTGTGGTTTCGCCGGACTTTACATACACGGTCTTTTCCTGCGTGTCGGGGATATAGCCCTCGTTTTCCAATTCACGCAGATAAAAACGGCCAGCGGTCAGGTTTTCAAAACGGACATAACCGCGGTCATCGCTTGTTTCCTGCGCAATGGGATTATTTCCGCTGTCGTAGAGAATGAAGGATACACCGTAGATGCCCTCGCCGGTGGCCGAATCGACCTTGTGGATCAGGATACCGGAGATGGCTTTGTTGGTCACCGTTTTGGTCGTGGTTCTACCATCCCCCACGGCGAAATAGATGGGGGTATTGTCCAGCTGGAAGCCCTTGCCCGCCTCGGTTTCCACGGCATAGTAGCTGCCGCTTGCCAGCGGCACATACACGCGGCCGTCCGTTCCAGTGGTGACGGTGTCCACCAGACCGCCATCGCTGACACGGCGGATCTCGAAGGTGGTGTTGGGGATACGCTGGGTTTTGTCCGCCGCATTCACTTTCACCAGCTCCAGCCCGCCGATGGGAGTATTATAAAAATAGAGGGACTGCGTGTCGTTGGGGGTGACCACCACGGTCTGCGTGCGGGTGTTCTCGTCGATGGTGTAACCGGAGATGGATTTTTCCTCTGTTACCACCAGTGTGCCGGTGACGCCCTTGAGAATGATCTGCCCGTTTTCGTCGGTATAGTACAGACCGTTGGAGCTGATTTTTCCGTTTTCGTCGGGGACAAACTCGCCGGTAGCCGTAGTGATCTTGAAGGTAACGCCCTCCAGCGGCGTCTTGCGGTCCAGAGAGGACAGCTTGTTGATGACGAGCGCGCCCTGTCGCTCATTCCAGAAAGTCATGCGCTGGGGAGACTGGCTCTGGTCGATCTTGATGCTCTGCGGCGTGCCATCCAGCACGAAACCGTCCACCGTCTTGACTTCCTTGGCAGTAATCGTCATGCCGTCGGCCAGACCCTCAATGACGATCTGGCCTGCGGAGTCGGTGGTATAGTAGCCGTTGTTGGGGCCGACCACCGCACCGGAGGAGTCCGTCACGAGGAACTGTACCCCGGCAAGCGGTTCATTTTTCGTGCCGGAAATGTATTTCTGGAGAATCAATGTTGTAGTGGGTTTGTTGTAAAAGGTCAGCGTCTGCGTGTCGTTGGGATTGACTACTACGGTCTGTGTGCGGGTCGCTTCGTCAATGGTGAAGCCCGGAATCGTCTTGCTTTCCGTCGCTACCACGGTGCCGACGACGCCGGAGATGCGGATCTCACCGGATTTATTGGTGTAATAAATGCCGTTGCTGGGCAGCTCGCCGTTGGCGTCGGGAACGAAGCTGCCATCCGCGTAGGTGATCTTAAACTCGACGCCCTCCAGCGGCTCCCCGTTGGGACCGGAGCTGACCTTGCGGATGATGAGATTTCCGGCAGGCTGGTTCAGAAACTGCAGATGCGCCGTTTCGCCGCTCTTAATGAGTGCGTGCTGGGGGCTGTCATCCAGCAGGTAGCCCGTTTTTGCTCTGACTTCACGGGCAATGACCGTCATGCCGGGTTCCAGACCATCCACCAGAATTTCGCCTGCGGCATTGGTGGTGAAGCGGCCGTTGTCGTTGCCGAGATAATGGCCGCTACTGTCGGTCAAAAGAAACTCTACGCCGGAGAGCGGCTCGTGCTTGCTGTCGTCGCTCAGTTTGGTAATTAAGAGCGATCCCAGAGGAGCATTGCCGAAGCGGAGCGTCACCACATCCTGATCCTCGCCGGAGATCCACACGGTTTGGGGTTCGCGGTCGATGATGTGATTTCCGTCACCTTCGAGTTCCTGGCAGATGTAAGTGCCGCGTTTGAGGTTTGTCACGGTGAACGCTCCGTTGGGTCCGGTCACATAGGTCCCAACGACGGTGCCGCCAGTGCCGGAAGTGCCGCCGCCTAAATATCTCAGTTCAAAGCGGCAGCCATCCAGTCCTTTTCCGGTCTTTGCATCGTACTTATACACAACGAGGGCACTGTGAGGCACATTGTCCACCGTTACGGTCTTGGAGGTGTTGGCTTCCAGATAGAACTCGGTCACGCCGTTGCCCTGAATGCCGAAGCCCTTGGGAGCGGACTCCTCCACCAGCTTGTACCAGCCACGGTTTACATCGGTGAGGGTGATTTTTCCGCTCTCGTCCGTTGTGAACACGCCGAGGTCGTTGATCTCGCCGGTGGTGGTATTATCCGAACCGTAATAGATATGGAATTTGGCATTGGAGAGAGGATCACCGGTGACGCTGTTTCGCTTCAGGATCGTCAGGGATGGTTTGACCGCGTTGAAAAAGGTCACCGTTCTGGTGCAGCCTGCTTCCAGATGGATCTCCTGGGGAATCTCAGAGAGAATGACATTGGAAGGCACATTTTTCTCCGTGATGCGATAGCTACCCACAGGGATGCTCTCAAGGAAGATGCGGCCGTGGTTATCGGTCGTGGCGCTGGTGGAGTAGCTGCCGTCGATCTGCTCAATCCGGTAGGTTACGCCCTCGATAGGCTCCCTGTTGGCAATGTTTTTCTTCAAAATTTCCAGACCGGGCTTCTGGTAATCCTGAAAGCGCACCTCAGAGGTTTTGCCGGGTCGGAGCGCTACGGTCTGCTCCGTATTGCTCACAATATAAGGCTCCGGCACGGATTCCTCCCGCACCACATAGACGCCTGCGGGAAGTGCCGGAAGCGTTGCGGAGCCATCTGTACCTGTGGTGACGGAGGTGGAATAGCTGCCGGTCACGGATTTGATGGACAGCACCGTACCGGGGATCGGCGCGCCGGTCTGCGCATCGGTCTTGATGATCTTCATATAGGGCAGCTCATAATTAGTCGCCGCAACGGTGTATTCGCGGTCACCCTCAGTTACATCTACGTACACGCTCTTCGGCGTGGGATCAACACAGTATCCGGACGGGGCCGCCGTTTCCACGAAGCTCCAAAGGCCGGTGGCGGCGTTCTCAATATGAATCTCACCATTTCCGTCCGTCACGTCGCTGCCGACGATCTGCCCGTTAAAATAGATGCTGAAACGTGCGCCGGCGAGACCAGTTGTGGTTCCACCGGCAGTTTTCTTCAGCGTGATCTTGCCCGTGCCGCCCGTAGGCTGCTCGGGCTGGTCAGGCGCAGGCTCGCCCGTCACGAGCTTGCGCGGTCCATAGTAGTTAAAAAATGACTGATTTTTGCGGTTGCTGGAGATCGCATACACCGCCCATCTTGCACTCTCATCCTCCACGATGGTTGCAGCAATGCCCTGCGCAGCGTACTCCTCGATCTGACGCTGGAACTCGGCATCCTCAGCTGCTTTCTTTGCGAGAAGAGAGTCGATAAGGCTCAGATACAGCTCGTAGGTGTCGGCGTTGGCATAGCCGCCCGCGTCGCCGTCTCCGCCGGGTTCGCCCTTATAGGACTGGTTCTCCCAAACGTAGGTCTGTACCGCCATAAAAAGCTGGCCGACGTTGGATTCCTTGCAGTCGTTGAGATAGGTCATCATCCATTTGACGTTCTCGACGGTCGCGGCGTCCATTTCACTGAGGCCGCTGTTCGTGACAGCCGACTGCAATACGGCATCTGCATCTGCACCGGTGCCAGACGTCCATGTAAAGGAATTCAGGTACGAAGGCGTTGCGTAATGATAGCCGAGGCCGCTATCCATGCAGTACACGAGCTTACCGTCCACAAGCGGCGGGCGGTAGCTGTATGGGGTACCGTTGGCGAGCAGGCGCGTGCTCCAATATGCCTGATTGGTGGTAATCTTGAGGCCGGAACCCGTGTTCGACGCAGCGAAGGCCGAAGTCGGCAGCAGGCTCAAGATTGTCACCAGCGCAAGCAATAATGACAAGAATTTTGTTCGAATCGTTTTCAAGGTTATTCCTCCTTTTGTAAAAGAAAAGCAGGCCGAGTAAACTCGGTCTGCTTTGTTTGTATATCGTTTAATTTTCAGTTTTCTGCAAGCTGCTCCTCGCAGAACTGCTTCAGGGTGGGAATGTCATTGACCGCGGTCTCCCAAATAATCTCGCGATTCATGCTGCCGTAGCTGTGCGCGACAAGGTTTCGCATTCCCTTCATCGGTCCCCACTGCACGCGGCTGCTGGTCGCTTTGCGGTATTCTTCGGATAATCCGCCGCTCAGCTCACCGATCTGCAAAATGGAAAATGCAATGGAACGCTGATAATCTGCATCCTGATCAAAGACCGCAAAGCCTTCTCCATAGCGTTCGATGGTCTTGCGGATCTCTTCGCAGTAATCGCGGATATGCTGGATGCGCTGGCGGTCAGGCTGCGTCATATACATTCAGTTTCTCCTTCATCACGGTTTCACGGAACATTTCCTCGCTGGGCATTTGCGCACGTTGTTCCAGCGCGCTGACAGTAATCAAATCGATCGGCTTTTGCAGCGCCGCTTCAAGGTCGCAATACAGTGCTCCCAAAGAGAGAAGACTGCGCAGGTTCGTTCCGCTGGTATCGACCAGCAGGTCGATATCGCTGTCCTCACGGGCTTCACCTCTTGCGTAAGAGCCAAAGAGGAATACTGCTTTCACACCGTACTGCTTTGCCACCGGCGCGATTCGCTGCTGAATTTCGTAGATTGAATAAATCATAAGCACTCCTCCTTTGATTTCATTATACCCAACAAACGCCGGAATGTCCACGTTTTTGTTCTGACAGCTCTGATATATCATTTCATTGCAGTCGTATCCACCCAAGTGACTTCACAGCCGTCCAGCAGGAAGACCTGCACGCAGTACCAGCAGTCAAGGCCGTTTTGGTTAACGCCTCGCGCCAGTCCGACGCCGATCTCGCCGTAGCGGGAGCTTGTCATGTTGTCTGCGTGAGCCTTGGAATTGGACCACAGGTTGACCACCGCCTCAGAGAGCGTTTTGTGCTGTTGCTCGAGGTATAACTCCGATATACTGTGAATATTTTCTCCAGTGTATTTGCTGTCGGTGACGGTATTGCTCTTGCGCCCATCCGGACGGGTGTGAGAGTAGACGCCGCTGGCGGCCATCTCATCCGCGCGAACCTGCGCCGCCTGCATGAGCTTGTCGTTGACGCGCAGCGCGGCAACGCCTTTTTGATGCCGTAGCGCATTGGTGCGGTCAATGATGTCCTGCTTTGCAGCGGCGACATCTGTCTGCGCAGGCTGCTCCACGGGCTTTGCCTCCGCAGACGTTACCGGCGCTTCGCCGGTGTACGGCTTTTTCGATTCGACCTGTACACATTTGGCATCGCTGTCCCAGTAGACATTGAAACCGACCGTTCTGCCGACGTCACGCAGCATAACGTAATTGTTGCCGTCGATGTTGTACGCCGTCAGGCGGGCTTCCTGACCGTCTACAAGGATGCGGTTGGTGGAAAGCGTTGCTTTCAGCGATTCCACCGCCTGCGCCGCGGGAGCACTCAGTGAAAGCCCCAGCACGAGACCGCAGAGGACAAGTCCTGTATTCTTCAATCTGTTCATCGTTCTGCCTCCATTCTAAATGTGTATGTGGAAATCTTCCTCGCAGCTTCACCATATCACAGGCGATGGGCAGAAGTCGAACAGAACCGATCCGGCAAAACGGAGAAAAAATCAAGTCTCTACCGCGGTGACGCACCAGCGCTGGTCCCGCTGGTTGCGGACGCAGGTGTAAAGCGTGAGCATATTCTCGCCGGAGTCCGCAAGACCGCTGCGGTCTGTCTCGCTGACCTTGCTGACATCCGTCACCTTGTAGGTGCGGGTACCCAGCTTGGTGGTCAGGGTGATCTTGTCCCCGATGTTCAGCGTGTGGATCTGCCCGAAGTAGCTGTTGGCGCCGCGGTTATGGGCAGCGAGGCAGACATTGCCCTCCCAGATGGAGGTGTCCTCAAAATGTCCGACGCCTTTGGCAAGCGTCTTGCTGTCCGTACCCTGACAGATCCTCACGCTTAGATCCAGCGTGGGGATCTCCAGCCTGCCGAGGGAGCCGTTTTTGTAGTAAAGATCGCTCGCCACCTCTGTGAACAGCACGGCGGGCTGATAACCGTTGCCGCTGCTCACCGTACTCCCTGGGGTAACCACATCGCCGCTGCCGCTGATCACAGCGCCAGCCGTGGGAAGGGTGCGCGGCGCAAGATTCGGCGTCAGGTATTCGCCGGTATGCAGCGCATTCATGCTCTCCGAGCCAAAGACGGGCGGAATGAGCGCTGCGTTCTTACTCACATCCTCGTTGCGCATGGCGCCGCCATCTGCCGTGTGGATCACCTCAATGGAGGTGTCCTTGCCGAAGTCGTAATCATTCGGCGCATCGATACTGTATTCCAGCGCATACGCCGGAGCCGCCAGAGATGCTGTCATGCAAAGGCTCAGGCAAAGGGTGATGATCTTCTTCATTCTTCTGTTTCCTCCTCATCTGCGTTTTCTTTTCTGTGCTTTACCAGCAGCGCGCCGCCGACGCCCGCGCCTGCCGCAGCCACGACTCCGATGGGGATGAGCACATAGGACCAGCGGAGCGAGGACATTGCGCCGGCAGTTTTTGCAGGCTCTGCGGACTGAATAGGCACGCCTTCGAAAATGGCAACATAGCGAACGCGATTTAATGCGATGCGGCTCACCGTGCCGGTATAATCCGCTGTAACCGTATAGCCTTTCACGTAGCTGCTGGTGGCGTTGCCGGTGTAGGTGGCGACGGCGGTATAGCGGTCTGCCACGGCATAACCGTCCATGTTGGCGGTATTGTCGGTCTGCCACTGAATGTCGGAGAGCGTCAGGGTCCTGCCGCCGTCCTCAATGCTCTTGGGGATGTACTGTGTATCCTGCTCGGCAAGATTGGGATAGCTGCGCTTGACGGAAAGCTGCTTTGTAGAACTGCCATAGCCGGACGGCTCGACCTGCACGGTGTCGAGCTTCAACGTGAGCGTGCCCATGAGCCCGTCGTCCGTGATGAACTCACGCTCCTGCGGCAGCAGCGCCAGCACGGATTCCATATCCTTTTTGGCGCTCTCGATAGAAACATGCTCCGTATGCTGGCGGCTCTCGTTTTCCGGAAGCTCCTGCTTCAGAAGATCTGTCAGGGTGTACTGAAAGCCGTCCTGCCGAAAGTCCGAGCGGGGAATGCCCGCGGGATCGTCTTCCGGACTCAGATCATAGATTTTCTTCAGCTCTGTGCCATCGTCGTTTCGGACGATGGAGGTGGGGTAGCAGACCTTGACGTCCGGCACTGCGGGTTCAAAGTCTGCCGCCAGCGCAGTGGGCGTCAGTGCCAAAGTCAGGCACAGCGCCGCAGCGCAGAGGGATAGCATTCGTTTCATTTTGTGTTCCTCCTTAATGTTTCTTCATTTTTATAGTGATTTTTCGTCTGCTCCAGCAGAAGGTCATATTCCCAAGGCTCCAGCTCTAAGGAGAGGTAGGCACCGTCTTTCGACATACCGTCTACCCGGTAGCTCAGCACAAGTGGAAGATGCCGCTGTTTTTTCACGTCCTGGGGTGAGATCCAACCAACACCGCCCACAAAAGCGGAACGGATGGCGGAATCGTAGTTTTCTTCATAACCCTGCCAGAGAAGCGCCTCCCGCAAATCTTCCCGCAGCTTTCTGCGCTGGGGAACGGGAACCAGACGCCCCGGCTCCAACAAAAAGCGGGGATGCAGGGTTTCTAAGCAACCGTCCAGCGCAACTTTCAGGGCGGCATCTTTTTTCGTCAAGCCGCTGCGCCGGTAATCTGCCGCCAGAACATCCTCGCCCTGGGCGTCGCCGGGGAAAAGGCGCACACAGCGGATGAGTTCATAAGCGTGGGCGTCATCCGCCATACCAAGGACGCGGGTCCCGTCCATGGAGAGTGACTGATAATGGGGAATTGCGTCATTCAACGAAGAAAACTGCTTCACACCCCATCCGGGCCTTCCGGGGCGGAGATCGTCCACGGTGTAATAGGTCATGCACATTCAGACATCCTCCTCATTTCATATTCATGCTGCCCATCGTGGGCGCGTCGGTCTGCTCCTGCGCTTGAAGCTCTGCCAGCTTCGGCTTTGCCCATTCCGGAAGGAACTTGTCATCCAGCACACCGATGAACTCGTTGCGGTTCCAGCGTGTCATCTCCCCGTCGCTAAGGCAGGTGCAGCGCACCGAGCGGCCAATGGCGTGAGGCGAACAGCCAAAACCGTCATGGGCATACCAGAGCTGGTTTTCCTGACTCCAGCAGGATTCTTTCAGCGTGTCGGGGCTGAGTACCAGCACCTTGCCGGTATAGTCCTGCTCGGCGCGGTCACCGACGCAGTGCTCCGCGCCAAAGAGATTTAACGCCTGCACCGCCTTGCGGTAAAAACTGACGAAGCCATCCAGCACGGCCGGATGGCTTCGGACAACAAAATCGCTGTTATGGTTGAGATCTGTGGGAATATATATCTTCTCTGCCCAATGCTTGTTGGCATAGCTGAAACGCCCATCCCACTTGAGTTCGTGCAGCGTATTGGCGAGCACCCATGCGGTGCGCTTGTAGCCGTATTCGTCCAGCACCGGCGTGATACAGTTCTTGTCCAGATGCATCCCATCGAAATTCTGGCGAATGGCTTCCTCGATAGCGTTACGGCAGGCGATGTTTGACTTGTGGCTCTCCCGCCAAAGGGAAAGCTCATTCCGCTTACGGGCTTCAGCAGCGGAATACGGGTAGGGATAGGTATCGTTCATCCTGAGATCTCCTCCTTTTCCAACAGACGGCATACGCCCTCCAGCTGCACACCGGAATCCTCCAGCATGGTGCGAACATCATCGTCCAGCTCGTCGATGAGCACATCTGCGGCGGTTTTCTCCGCTGCCTGCACGATGACTCTGCCATCCTCCACGAAAGACTCCAGCGCGGCGTTGGGCGAGATCCCTGCCTCCGCCAGCTGGCAGGGCGGAATTTCAAGACCGGAGCAGTGGGGTTCGTGTTCACAGGTACCGCACGCTGTTTCCGTCATTCCGTTCTCCATCGCCATCTGGCTTCGCTCCGCCAGACGGGAGATCAGCTGCGGTGCAACGGCGGAGATGAGAGAAATGGTTTTCAGCAGTTCCGCCACGGTAGGATCTCCCGGCAGCAGCAGGATACAGCCGCTGTCGGTATGGAGGATCAGGTCGCTGACGCCTGCAAGTCCGGAGAGCTGCAAAGCGGCGCGGGGAATGGCAAGAGTTTTATTGTTAGGATCATGGTTCAAATTGAATTTCATGCTGTTTTCCTCCTTGGTGGATATTTTGGGATATGGACCAGCTTCAGCTCCCATTCACCCAACGGCTCGTCGAAGAGGTTTAGCTGGCTGGTCATGTAGGGACGTGGATCGAAGTTGGTGATGATGAGTTCGCCAAAGGACGAGCCCTCTTTCTGGGAGAGAGGGTTGCTGCGCTGAAAAGATAAAATGTACCAATCCTGATAGAGCTTTCGGATAAAGGGGCAGTCATTGTAGGACAGTATCACATAACTGTCACGGTCAGTTAGTACCTGCCAGAGCCGGACATGGAATCTGCGGAAACGTCCCAGCTTCCCAGCGACACGGTAGAGCCGCTCCGTTTTGACATAGGGCGGATCGGCATAGATAAGACTGCCTTTTTTATCTCGTTCCCGAATGAGCTGCAAGGCGTTTTTGTTCTCCAGCGGCACATCTTTTAACCGTGCGGACACCGGTGGAAACAGCTTTAGGAAGCGTTCGACATCCAACCCTTTGACACCGAAAGAGTTGATCGTCCCGCTGAAGCTGCCGCGGATGGCAAGGTAATACGCCGCTGCCCGCTTTACATCGTAAAGCGCCAGCCGCTCCTGAAAGATGGGGAGCAGTTCTCCGGCTTGTTCCTCCGTAAAGCAGGACCGATCTCCCAGACACTTGATCTCCGCTTGCACATTTTGAAAGTAGACCTCCTTGTGGGCGACAAAGTCCCGGTAATACTCGAAGAGCTTGCGGCCGTGAATGGGCAGGAATTTCAGTTCCCGCAGCAGAACATTGGAGCATTCTTTGATGCAAGAGAACAGGTTCACCAGCTCGGCATCCAAGTCGTTATAAATGTCCAATCGGTTTGGGTCCGGCGGCAAAGCCAGCAGCACCGCGCCGCTGCCGCCGAATGGTTCCACATACTGCGTCAGCTTGGGCGGGAAAAGCTGCAGGATGTACGGTGCGATCTTCTCCTTGCTGCCGATCCAGGGAAAGGGCGGCTTAGCCATGTCCGGCCTCCTCGTCCTCACGGAACCGATCCATAGACCGTTCCAGACCATTGATAGCCGCTTCCAGTCCTGCCGCCATTCGTTTCATCTGGCGGATGGTGTCGTAGACCTCACCGGCAGTTGTGGCGTAAAAGTAGCCACTGCGGTCGCTGGCGATGGGATGGGTCTTACGCCGCAGCTGATTCACCAGCTTTCGCAGGTCGGTCCCGCTGACATGGAGTGTTCGCTCCAGTTCCGTCCCACCGACGCGGTTTTTCCTGCCGGAGCAGGAGCCTTTGAGGTATGCCAACAGTTGTTCATCGCGCATGTTTTCTCCTTTCCGGGGTGATTTCCCGAAAAAGGGCATAAAAAAAGAAGGGGCCGATCCCCTTTCGGAAAATCGGCCTCTAAGTTGATTATTTCTCATCCGCCGGATAGGCGGGATAAGGCAAAATATTTTTGAATACTACTCAAGTAATGATATAGTCTTCTACAGCTCCTACAGGATGTGCTATGCCTTTGTCAAACAGCACAAGATTCCTCCCACCACTGCAAACGGTGCTCCCATAAATAATGCCTGAATACCCACAAGAAATATAGTACTGCGCCATTGTCTGGAAAGGTGCATACATAACATTTTTATCGTCAGTCTCATCAAGCGGCTCAAAAATCTGTTCGGATAGCAATTTACTATACGTATAAACTATCCACATTATAAGCGTCTTTTTGAAATTGCCTTGCCAAGATTTATCTCTGGATATGGTTCTTGTATGCATGGCTCTTCTAATTTCATCCTCGCATATTTCCTGAGCATGCGTCTCTAATTTCTTGTTAAGTTCATCATAAGAGAGGTCATTTGCAATTGTTAAATCAACAATTTTTAAGTCGCCACATTCACTGCCAAATTCAAAGTGACAGAAGCCAAATCTGTTCCCTCTCTCTGCTCTACATTCTGCTTGAGAACATTTATTGATTTGTTCTTCTTCACCTATGGCTAAATAGAGCCACTCTACTCCTGGAGGACTAAATCGATTTGCCTCTCTGATAAATTCTTCTTTTGGAATGAATCGTTCGTAATCCGGACATTCCTCAACGCCAAGGATCGCACCTCTTCCTATCGTCAGATCCTTTAGTTCATCAACCGTTATCGTGTTGAACTCAAATCCCCGATTCTTGTAAAACATTTCGTCATATACCTTTAAGAATGTGCATTCTTTGGCTCTGTCAATTTCTTGATATCCAAATCTTTTATTGGTCAAGTCCGTGCGAAAGTCCACCCATGTCTCTTTGATTTTCCTCTCGAGCTTTTCTCTGTCACTGTCGCTAAAATCAAAAAATCTCGACATAAGACACCTCCATATTTTTCTAAATATTACTGAGGTTATCTTATCTCAAAGCCCAGACATCCGCAACATTTCATAGTCACATTTTTATCTTCGCTATCTACATCGCCGAATTATACAACTCTTCACCTGATTACCTACGTCACCTCAAAACGCCTCTCCGTCGTAGACGTTTACCATAAATGGAAGTACACGTTTCCCCATCACATCTTCATCTCCATCCCCTGTGACATCTGCGGGAACTGCACGTAGTCGTTCCCGATGAAAGCGCCGGGGTATTCCTCCTGATAGTGCTTCCCCAGCGCTTCCAGATCAAGGTATTCGCAAAGCTCCCGCGGCACGTTGGTCTCCTGCGCAACGCAGTATTCTCCCAGGGCTTTATAGCTGCCGACGCCTGCAAGCACTTCACAGTTTTTCATATCATCCATGAGCTCCAGCACTCGCTCCGCCGTGCGGGGATCGTGCTGCTCGATCATGGCTGACAGGATCGTCTCATCCTGCTCCGTCATCTCGGCCATGCGGTCGCTCAGGAGATTTACTTCTGCCTGTGATGTACACGGAAGCGTCCCGAGGAAGCGTCGGAGCGTTTTGTCTTTTAGCTCTCTGCGCTGTGTCGGTACCGTGTTCTCCTTTGCCCGCTGCTCGATACGTTCCAGCTTCTCCTGAAACCTTTGCGAGAGCTTCGGCATGATCCGCGGCAGGTCTTCGTATTCCCAGCCGTCTGCGATATCACCGCGCTGTGGGATATCTTCTTTCAAGCTGCGCAGAACGTCGTCCGGCAGCTCCCGCCGCTCCATTTCGTCATACAGATCGTATTTCCCCAGCATCGCCGACTGCACAAAAAAGTCCGTTGACTTTTGAGGCATGACTTTCTCTCCTGCGGCAGGATCGTTCTGCTTCTGCTGCTCATTGGTCGCCGCCCACTTGATATAGCTTGCAAGGATATCTCCCACGGACATCTCTTCGTAAGCGCGCCGCTCGGCATAGGCTTTGCATGGAACGTAGGCATAGTCCTCAAAATTGAGCTCCTGTCCGTCCGTGTTGACCGATACCAGCGACTCAGGGGCTTTGAGCGCGGACATGTACACATCGCACCCCTGCGAGATCAGCCAGGAGCGAAAGTCCATAAATCCGTCATCGGAGCTATGTGCGCCCATGGCGGCACTCGCCGCCCACAGGTCGTTTCTCCTTGCGGCGTCCTGATAAAAACTGAAAATCTGCTTCCACTCCAGTATCTCCTCTGACGGTAGATTTCTGAGTCGGTCCCGAAGCGCCGTGAGCACTTCCTTCTGATTTCTCGGGTCAGTCGACGAGTGGACCTCGTTTACAATATTCCAAAACTGTTCTTTGTTCATCGCATCGTCATCTCCATCTTTTCCTGCACCGGCGTCAGCATGGGCTGATAGTCCGCACGGTGCAGCAGGCCGTAAGGTGTAAGGGTTGCATTATCCTCCTTGATGATGTCGCAGCCATAGGCGTAGAGGTTTACATGGGAAATCAGCAATTCCACCGAGTGGTCATCCGTCATGAAGTGAAGCTGGTCGATGGCAGTTTCCTGCGGCGAGCTGATCTCCGGTGTGAGGACGTAGTCATCCAGATGCTCCGTCAAGCCTATGGCGGTTTCGATGTCCTGCACCTCAAACTGCTTCAGCAGAGCCTTCAACTTTGGAAGCTGCTTTTCCGGCGAGGACATATCTCGCACCACTGCGGCAAGCTCGTTGAACGCCTCCAGCTCCACAGGACGATCCGCGAAGGAGGCAGCATTGGGAAGAATTCCGTCATAGTTGAGAACAACGGTGTTTTCCCATTTCAGCGTGCCAAGCTGCTCCTGTGCGGCGGACAATTTCGCTTCGGTTGCAGGAAGGTCCAGTGTCACCGTGCGCACATCTTTGAAGTCAGGATGCAGGCCAAGGGTCAGGCGGAACAAGTAGCTTGGCTTCGACGGCAGTCCCTTGGCGCAGGGCGGCGCAGCAGTCAGCTCACTGTCACGCAGCACATAACAGTTTCCAACAAAAACGCCGTTTTCGCTGCACCGCATCATTCTTCCGATGCCGGCAAAGTCCAGCATCTCGAATACCGCATCCGATATGCCCTCCAGTTCCGGCACAAAGTCGTTTTCCGCGTAGAAGCGGCCAAGCTGGGCGTCATCCGCGGCATCCACCACATGGTAACAGTCGGTTTTTGCGCTGACCGCCAGATCCCGCAGATCCTGCAGCGTGATGACGCCGCCGTTGGTGTTTACTTTTTTCTGCACCTCCATGGAGAACAGTCCCTCAAAGGCGATTCCCTGTACCTCATCCAACGTCGCAAGCCTTGCGGCAAGGTCGTTGAGCTCGTTGAGGCTGATGTCCAACCCATCCAAATGGGGAGCGAGATACGCAAAGGCATCGTAGTCTTCGATCTCCATGTACAGGATGTCATCTGTCTGAAGGCGTACCTTGTCCAGCGCGTCCCACAGTTCCCACGGTGAGGCGGGCAAGTCCAGCTTGGCATACGCCTCGTTGTTGGGGATGCCTTCTTTCGCAAGATATACCTCGAATATCTTCTTACCCAAGGGTCATTCCTCCCATTTTCATCCCGTTCTGCTCATAGACTTTCGGGTCCGCACCGGGGACGTCCCAGCCGAACATGGAGCCCGTTTTCATGGCTTCCTCCTGCGCAGGGGTAACGCTCAGCCGCTCGTTGTTATAGTCCGCTATCTCGCGGTTATGCGCAGGATCGTTTGTGTTCCAATCGCTGGGATAGTAGCCGCTCTCGCCACGCTTGATGCAGATGAGCTCACCGGTGCCGGGGAGGGTGGAGAAGCACAGCTCCGGCAGACCCTCCGCCAGCTTGGGGGCGAACAATTCCTGCTCCGTTTGGATGTTCCACTCGTCCGAGTTCCAAAGGTGGACATACAATTCACTTCCGCCATCCACAAGGATATCCCGCTGCTCAAAGCCCTCACCCCAACCGTCCGATGCCTGTCCAGTGAGGTACTCCTTTAAGATTTCCAGTTCTGTGTCCGACAATTCCCCGGCGACGCGGCATTCCGCCACGCCCCAGAGCTGCCGGTCACGCTTCTCCACGGTGAAGACGGCAGAGCGTACCTTGCGGTCAACGCTGTCGGCTTCGTCATACCAATGCATGAGACCTCGCTCGGTCTCCTCCGGCATCCGGCTTTTCACCAGTGCCGCCATGATCTGATCCTGATAGCCCCGCAGCTCACTGCCCTCCAGCAATGTGCTGCAATCATCGAATTCGCCGTACTCGTTCCGCTCGTAGAGATCGGCGGTCAGGGGCATATACAGCTTGAGGGTGGTCAGCGTGGGCGGCAGTACGGTGAAGCTGTCCTCGCCGGGGGCGAGCGGCAGCGTGCGGCCGTTGTCCCATTTCATGAAAATTTGCCCCTTATCGTCCACGAAGTCCACTTCGCCCTCCGTACCGGGAAGAATGGGCGCGTAGGGGTCGTCCATCGAATTGAGCCGGATGCGGGTGCCGGGGGGATACTGTTCCTTGATAAAATTCACCATTTTTCGGTTCATACTCACATTCCTCCCATTGTCATGCCCTGCTTGGGCGTTTTTTGATATTCCTCCAACTGACGGGGATTTTCCTCGCCATAAAGGTCAAAGACGATATCGTCCACCTGCTTGCGGACGCTGGGATCGTCGGCTAACACTTCGTAACGGAAGCCTGTGGTCGGGCGATACGGAAGTTCTTCCCTCACACGCTTGAGAAAGGCTTCGGCATCGGTAAACTCCTGTGCATCGCCATTGGCATAGGACACGCGGCCCACAAGAGGCTTGCCCTGCGCCATGTTCTGCCGCTGGACATCCAGATCATAGGCCGTACAGTAGCAGTTATAATCTCCGGGGGACGGATTGCAGCGCAGGCAGTAGCGGTAATGCTCGGTTTCCACGATGTAGCCGT